>Ga0179587_10000995_pt1 | contig 12421 bp, 10 predicted proteins | sample CZODoug2_1_08_16_FD_185932 | JGI IMG/M metagenome (GOLD analysis project Ga0179587, IMG submission 185932) | Vadose zone soil fungal communities from Angelo Coast Range Reserve, California, USA - CZODoug2_1_08_16fungal | ecosystem: Environmental > Terrestrial > Soil > Vadose zone | place: USA...
GACGACTGCACACCCGGGCTGGAAGAAGCCTGGCAAACTCTCGCTGCCCTAAAGACCGAGGGCAAGGTCCGCTGGATCGGCGTGTCCAACTTCCATGCAGCCCAAATCATGCGCGCCGAGAGAATTGCTCCGGTCACATCTTTGCAGCCGCCCTACTCCATCATCCGCCGCCAGATTGAAGCGGAGACTCTCCCGTATTGCAAGAACCAGGGCATCGGCGTGATCTCCTACGCACCCATGGCCTCCGGTCTGCTCACCGGGGCGATGACTCGCCAGCGCGCCGCCGCACTGCCGCCCGATGATTTTCGCAGCCGCAATCCGGAGTTCCACGAGCCTCGCTTGTCAAAGAATCTGGAGCTGGTCGAAAGGCTACGGCAGGTCGGTGGCCGCCATGGGCGAACTCCCGGTGAAGTTGCCATTGCCTGGACGCTGCGCTTGCCGGCCATCACCGGTGCCATCGTGGGCGCCCGCAACGCCATGCAATCCGAACGTGTTATGCGCGCCGCTGAGCTAAAGCTCAGCGCCGAAGAGATCGGGGAAATAGAAGGCGCCGCCGCCGCGGCCACCGCCCGCTGAATCTAATCAAGAGGGCAGCATCGCGTGGGCGGGTCACCCTCGGTTTGGAGGGTGAAATTCTCCTCACTTTAAGAGTGTTGCCTTGAGCTGTGATTTTCGCCGGTGGGAACCTGGGCGTTGGCGTGCAGCGATCAGGCGCCGCCCACCTTCATGCCATGGTTCGGGATAGAGAGGAACTACGCTCGCAGGTAGTCCGGTTTCCAACTCTTGACGAGTTGCTTGATGGCTTTGCGCTTGGTCAGTCTTTCGTCCAAGACTTTTCTCGCCAGGGCCGGCAATTCCGCATCGCTCGCAAACCGCAGCGACACGAATTGTCCCGTCGTGAATTCGCCGCTCCTCGCCTGCAGATCCGCAGGCAGCACGCGCTCGTAGCGCAGGCGCTCTTCCAGACGGATGACCCGGTCCTGCACCGCTAGCGCAAATAGTCGCGCCCGGAAGACTAGAACGACGAACGCCGCGGCCAGAATCACTCCAAAGATTCCCTCGAAGGAAATCCCTAGCTTCTTCAGCCGAAACAGCGACGATACGAAGTTGATCAGAAAAACTGGCACCGCAAAAAAATGAAACGAAGGTACAAACTTTACATGATTCGCGAAATTCTGCTCGGCCATTGTTCTCCTCCCTGGCTACTCGCGCGATTGTAGCACCTCCCATGGCCCTTCCCCCAGGACTCGCTTTCTGCCGATTCCTCCGTTTCGATGCGCAAATCTATTTTCTGTTGCCGGCGGATTTCCGAAGCGATTCCGCCCCAGCTGCATCTCATCTTCTAGACATGTTCATTCGTGTGGCGATATGCTGATTTGAGCAATCCTTCTGCGCCGGGAGGCGTGCAAAATGGCCAAAGCATCTTGGGGTGGAAAAGTCATCGCGGAAAGCAACGCCACGGTGGTGGTGGAGGGTAACCAGTATTTCGCGCCCGACAGTGTCAAAAAGGAATTTCTCAAGCCCAGCAATCACACCACGGTCTGTCCTTGGAAGGGCACCGCCCAGTACTATCATGTCGAAGTGAATGGCATTCGGAATGACAATGCCGCCTGGTATTACCCCGAACCAAAGCCCGCAGCCGCCGAAATCAAGGACCGTATCGCCTTTTGGAAAGGCGTGTGCGTCGAGATCTAGCAGTGCTGAAAGAGCCAAGACCGTCGTTCTGAGAGCATCCGATGAGCATGTCCGACGAATCTCAACTTCAGCAGCTTCACCCATCTAATGATGGGAGCCACCGGCAAGCGCTCCTGCAGCTCAATCTTTCAGCAACCTCCTGACTCTCCACCCGCCGGGCCTCTCCCTATTTCGCCATGTCATTCTTGAAAACTGCCCCGTTGTGCATTACAAACCGCACGTGCTCCAGTTCTCCGGCGTCCTTCAGCGGATCTCCTGAGACCGCGACCACTTCCGCATATGCGCCGGAAGCGATCACACCGATCTCTCCTTTCATGTCCAGCATCTCCGCCGCTCGCGATGTCGCCGATTGAATCGCGTCCATCGGCGTCATTCCCAAAGAGACCATTCTCTTGAACTCCTGCGCGATCGGTTCGGTCCACGGAATTCCGCCCATGTCCGTCCCATAAACAATTTTCAAATGCGCCTGCAGCGCCTTCTTGAAACTGATTTCATGGACCGCCGCTCGTGCGCGGTCCCGCTTTCCCTCCGGAGTCTCTGCTGGCGCCCAATCATCGTAGTACGGCGAAAGCGTCGGGCAATACCACGTCCCCTGGCGTTGCATCTGCGCGATCTGCGCATCCGTAATCTCTAGTCCATGCTCGATCGAATCGCATCCGCCGTCCAGCGCCCGCTGCAGACCGATTCCGTTGTACGCGTGGCATGCCACTTTCTTCTGCCAACCATGTGTTTCATCTACGATCGCCCGCAACTCTTCCACCGTCAGGGTTGGCTGCGAAACCAGGTTTCCCTGTTTGTCCACCCATGACCGGTGTGTCATGTACACCTTGATCCAGTCCGCCCCATGCTCCAGTTGCTGCCGCGCCGCCTTCCGTGCTTCCACCGGCCCGTCCACAAGCTGCGCGCCCTTGGGCATTTCCAGCTCCGGCGCATACCCTTCCAGGTTGTATCCGCCGGTACTCGATATCGCCCGCGTTGCACCAAAAATTCTCGGCCCGGGAATTGTTCCCTCTTCGATCGCCTGCTTGATTTCAATGTCACCGTACCCGGCGCCCTCCGTTTCCACGTCTCGCAGCGTCGTAAAGCCCTGCTCCAGCGCCCGCCGCGCCGCGTAAGTAGCCCGCGCCGCCCGCAACGCGATTCCCGCCTTCAGAATGTTCGCGTCGTAACCGCCCTTGGCCGGATCCTCGCCCCACAGGAAAATATGCGTATGCGCATCGATCAGCCCCGGAAGCACCGTGGCATTGGAAAGATCAATCACCTTCGTCCCAGTCGGGATCGCCGCCGATCCGTCTGCCACTTTTTCAAGGCGCTCCCCGCGCACAAAAATGAGTTGATTCTTCCGCGGCGCTTCGCTCACCCCGTCGATCAGCGTACCCGCGCGAATCACCGTCAAAGGTGCTGCGCCCTGCCCCAGCGAAGCACTCCCGCTCATCGCCAGTATTGCCACGGCGCACAGAATTGGCTTCCTCATCATTCATCACCCCCGCCAAGCCCGGCTAGCTTGCCCCATTCCCGCCGCCCTTTGCAACCGCCCGAGCGCATAGAACCGGAACTGTCGAAGACACCCGTTGCTCAGTTTCCGGGTAACGCCCTGTCAAGCATTGACCTGCCAGGCTAGAGATTGCGAAGTTGGCCGAGAGAGTTAGTCGGACCAATCGGCGAGGAAGAGGTTGGTCTCATGTGGGGCCTTGCCGTTGCGATTCGAGGCCCACACCAGTCGCTTGCCATCGGAAGAGAACATCGGAAAGGCGTCGAAATCGGGTGCGTAGGTGATGCGCTCGAGGCCGGTGCCATCTTCGTTGATGAGGTACAGGTCGAAATCGCGGCCATTCTTTGGATCGGCCATGTTCGAGGCGAAGACGATACGTTTTCCGTCGGGATACCAGTAGGGCGCGAAATTCGCGGCACCATTGTGTGTAACCTGGTGCTTGTTCGAACCGTCCGCGTTCATGACCCAGATTTCCAGATTGCCCGGTCGGATCAGACCTTTCGAAAGTAGACCCTGGTAATCGGCGATTTCCTCGGGCGTCCTAGGATGCTCGGCGCGGTAGACGATTTTCTTGCCATCGTAAGACCAGAAGGGGCCGCCGTCATAACCCAGCTCGTTGGTGAGCTGTTTCACGTTGGAGCCGTCGGCATTCATGGTGTAGATGTCGAGGTCGCCGTTGCGGGTGGACGTGAACACGATGTGTTTGCCGTCCCGGGTGATCGTGGACTCGGCGTTGTAGCTGTGCGCGCGGCTAAGCTGTTTCAAATCACTCCCATCTACCTTGGCCGTAAAAACTTGATAAGTATCGTAAATTGGCCAGACGTAGCCGTGGGAATAATCGGGCTTCGGCGGACAGTCCGGGCTTGCGGCATGAGTCGAGGAAAAGAGAACGCGATCGCCGGAGGGAAAGAAGTAGGCGCAAGTAGTGCGGCCCTTGCCAGTGCTCACGAGCTTGGGTACGGCAGGGTGTCCCTCGGGTGAGTCTACTGGAATGGTGTAAATTTGATCGCACGGAACGCCTTCGCCTTGGTGCTGGAAAATCAAATATTTGTCGTCGAGGGAGAAATAGGCCTCGGCATTTTGGCCGCCAAACGTGAGTTGCCGAACATTGCTAAGATGCTTGGCCTCTTCCGGGACCGCCGGAGCGCCGAAGGTCGCCGGCGCTCGCGGAGTTGGCGGAGCCGGGTTTCTAATCATCCAACCACTGAGCAAGCAGGCGAAGGCTATCGGGACGAGTGATAAGGCCAACCCAGGCACTCTTCTTATCATTGACCGGTCATTCCCTTTCTCTGCCTATTTCCGCTGCTCAAGCGTGACAGCGGCGGTAACGGGCTTGCCGTCGCGCAGAACGGTGACTTGGACGTTGTCTCCGACCTTGCTTCGGCGCAGGGCATCAGTGAAATCGTAGAGATTCTTTATGGGTTTGTCGCCAAATTGAATGAGGACGTCTCCGGCTTGGAAGCCGGCTTTGGCGGCAGGAGAACCGGGCTTTACATCGGAAAAGCGCACGCCATTTTCGGTTTGGCCGAAGTCGGGGATCGAGCCGAAGTACGGGCCATAGCCGCCACCGCCGCCGCTGGGCGTTCCCGCGTGCGGATTAGGATTTTCGACCACCGAAACGAACGTCGGACGATCGGCCGCGTTGTCCAAGCGCAAGGCCACATTAGAGACCAGGTCGAGCAGGTGCGCGCCAGAATCGGCGTTGATTTTTTCCCAGGTATCGGAGGGTTTGTGATAGTCGCTATGGAGACCAGAGAAAAAGAAAAGCACGGGAATGCCTTTGGTGACGAAGGAAGTGTGATCGCTCGAGGAGTAGCCACCGGGGGAGTTTTCGTACTTAAAGGAGGTGTGGGACTCGGCCTGGTCAAGGATGGACTGAAAGGTCGTGCCGGTGCCGAGGCCGCCGATGTAAACCTTTTCGTCTTTGATACGGCCGATCATGTCCAGGTTGAGCATGGCGACGGCTTTGGCGAGCGGCAGAGTGGGATTCCTGACCCAGGCCGCCGAGCCGAGGAGGCCCAGTTCTTCACCGGCGAAATTTGCGAAGAGGATACCGCGCTGCAGCTGGCCCTTGAGCGGGGCAAAAAGGCGCGCTAGTTCGAGAACGCCAGCCGTGCCGGAAGCGTTGTCGTCGGCACCAGGATGGATTTGGCCCATCTGTGAAGGCGCCAGCGAATGCGATTGGCCGCGGCCGAGATGGTCGTAGTGGGCTCCAAGAATGACATATTCGTCGGTTTTGCCGGGCAGGTAGGCGAGGATGTTGCTGACGGTGGCGTGGAGACGCTCGATGTTGACCCTTACTGTGAGATTCAAGGGAGAGGAGGGGTGTAGAGAGCTAGGTTGCGTCGATTCGTCGATTCCCTTTTGCACGTCAATTACCGACTTGCCCTCGGCATGGAGCCAAGAAAAGACAACGTTGTTCTTCACTTGCAGACAGAGGATGCCAACGTCGATGGGTCCTTCGGAGGTTTCGAAGCGAGGCAAAAGATCGTCTTCCCCGGCATCCAGAATTCCATTCAAAAAGATGATGGCTTTCGCCCCGTGATTGCGGGCATTGATCGCTTTGGTCACCAATCCGGCATGCAGGGTAGGTTCGGAGCTGCCCGACTTCTTGGCCAGGCCAGGAGGTTCCTTCCGCAGAACGACGACTATTCCGTCTTTCACGTTTAGCTCGGCGTAGTCGTCATAGCCGAACTCGGGAGCAGTGATGCCGTATCCCGCAAAAACAGCGGAAGATGACACGGAACCGTTCGCGGAGAAACTCAGTGGGACAAAGTCCTCGTTGAGCTTGAAGTTTTCGCGCGCGTGAAGGCTGCCGACTCCTTGAACGTATTTGGCAAGCTCATTGCCAGGCCTCAACTGGGCGCCAGTGATGACGTCAAAGGGTTGGAAGAAGCCGTTCTTGCCGGTGGGCTGGAGGCCGAGGGACTTGTAGCGCTGTGCGATGAGATGCGCAGCTCTCGTGAGGCCCTTGGTACCTGCGCCGCGGCCCTCCATCGCGGGAGCGGTCAGCGACTTAATGTCGGTCAGAAAGCCTTGTTCGTTGGCGGTGCCAACCGTAGTTGGCGCATCGGCGGCGATCAGCGACAGCGCAACAAATGCAAGAATTAACTGGAGGTGTCCCCTGCCGCTGCGCAAAACGGCTTTTTCTTTCCAGACAGAGTTCATATTCACTCGATTTCTCCGCAGAAAGATCGTAGGGCGCTGCTGCAGTCCTGTCAATCATCGCGGTTCCGCATCGATCCTAAAGTGACCGGGAGTCGATGGCGGACAGATGGTCGGCTGCTCCGAAGGCCATCGGAGCCGAAGGACCGCCGGGCGGTCCTCACCCGACAACCGATTTTCGTACTCATCTCCGGCGACCCGCTGGCCCATTGGACAATCGGCTGGCGCCAAACCCCCGTTGCCGGTATTGCCGATGTGGCATAGTTGGAGAAGTTTCTCGGAAAGCGGGAGCGCTCTTCCTGCACGAGCGAATGTTGCCATTGATCGACCTGACGCTGATCGAACTGGTGCTCTGGCTGCTCACGACCTTGATCGAAGCTTTCGTGGTCTATCTCTTCTTGATTCGGGGCTTATTCCGCAAGTTCCTTTTCCCTCAATTTCTATTTACTTCTCTCGGCTACCAGCAGTATCGGGCGGTACGCCGTGCTCTATCATTTCGGATATACCTCCCCGGAGTATCTTTATTTCTACTACTTTAGCGAGGCCCCGTTGACGATTACCCTGTTCATCTGCGTAGGTGAGCTGAGTTTGCGCCTCGTCGGAGACAAGCTGCCTCCGAGCAGAGTGGCGTTGTGGAGCGCGGGTGCACTTCTTGCGATTGCCTTGTTCAGTTTGTCGGACGGATCGTCAGGGGAGTATAGGGTTGCAGCACGCTTTGTCATCGAGTTGTCGCGAAATATCTTTTACGCGTGTTCTCTGGGTATCGTCCTGCTATGGTTCTGGAAGCTGCGCAATGATCCTGAGGATCGGTTCGCGGCTCGGTTCGTTAACGTCCTGGGCGTATATTTTTCGGTATTTGTTCTAATCTACGGAGCGCGTCAATTGGTTCCCCACGCCTCCGGTCTTGGCAACCTTTATCCGATGCTGGGCGCATGGTTGCCGCTTGGATGCGGCTTCGCCCTCGTGTCCCACCAATAGCCACGACCTACGAAGCTTGCATGGAGAGGCCCGTTTTGTTCACTGGAAATCCCGGAACGTTTTCTATCCCGAGGAGCCCCTAGCGGCGGGCGACAGCGGACCTCATGTGCCCAATAGGTTGGGTTGTAACCTCGAATACCCTTTCTCATGCGCCCACAGCGTGAGCGGAATGGCCGCCAAATCATCGACCAGCGGGACGGCGCGGCCGTCTTTAGTCAAATCGACCGTCCGGAGATAAAACCGGCAGGTATCACACGCTTCCATGCGGATGTGCGGCAACTGCTCCGCAACGTAGACCGGCAGCTTACCTTCCGCCTCTTCTCCGCAGGTCGGGCACAAGATGCGTCGAAATTCCCACTCTTGCGAGCAAAACGAGCACAGCAGAAACCGTTTCCCGCCTTCGCCTTCCGGCCGCAACACCCCCAAGAGCGGCCGCGCGCCGCACAGCGGACAGAGCCGCATGGTCATTACCAGGGGAGCCCTGGCTGTTTCTGCAGCGCGAAACTCGGCATAGGGTTCGAGGAACGCTCGAGCGAGGAACTGTGCCAGCGCTCCGACTTGCTGGTCGTACTTGCCGGCATGCTCCCAGTACGCCTCAAGGTGCGCAATCCAGGAATCCGATGCCAGCAGGGACATCTGATGCGCGGACTCCCTTAGTGCCGGCGGAGCATGCTGTTCGATCAAGGAGAGAAAACCCCGGAAGTGGGGAAGAAGCACGGTGCGGTCGAATGGATCGCGCAGCCCGGCCACAGGCGCGCGGCCCGATTTCACTGCACCGCTTGCCGCGAGGTTTGCGCGAAGCGTTTTCTGAAACGAAGCGATGTGCTTGTAAAATTTGAGGAACTCTGTTGCGAACGAATGTTCCGCGGACAGCCGCTCGGCGCGCCGCATTTGCGCATCGTAGTCGCTCGCACCGGTTTGTGCGGTCGTCATTTGCGCGGGGTGGACGATCCGCCGACGATCTCATCATACCAGCCAGGGTGATATCGCTTGGCAAACGCGATGGAAACATCGCCGCGAATGACCGAGCCAAAAGCTCCGCGCTCCGCAAACACGCCCATGTAGATGTGGATCAGAAACAATCCAATCGTGAAGAGCGCCGCCGCCGGGTGAACGACCACAGAAATGTATCTCAAGAAGCGAAGATTCCACGGGATGTGCTCCGGGAACCACAGCACCACGCCGCTCGCCAGCAACGCCACTGAGCTCCAGAAAAATCCCCAAAAGAGAAACTTTTGTCCGGCGTTGTAGCGCCCCGCAGGAGGCATCTTGTCATCTTGATTCGTACTGTAGTAGCGGACCGCTTTCCACCACGCCCAGTCCACATCGGTGTGGCGCATCTGCGGCGCCCACACCACGTACATATTCCACACCGCCGCGAAAAAGATGAGCCCGGCCCAGGGATGCAGCATCCTGGAGACCGGCGCCCCGCCCAGAATCACCGCCACCCAGAACAACCACGGCGACCAGAACGCCAGTCCGGTCGCCAACAGATAGATGTACGCCACGGCCGCGACCCAATGCGTCAATCTCTCCTTCAGTGTGTACCGCAGGACGTGCCCGTGAGGAAGTAGCTGTGCGGATGGACTCACGATTTTTCTCCTCGCGGATTGATGTCCTCATCCTCGCGAGCCTTCGGACCGAAGCGCAGGTAGTGCACAAACAGTCCGATCAATCCGCCAACCATGGCAACGTTGCCGAGCCACTTCAATGGCCCTTTCCACAGCTTCACCGTCCACGGGACGTGCGGATCTCTCGGCAGGCCGCCATAAATCTCCGGCTTGGTCGCGTCATGCAGCACGTAAATTACGCCGGTGCCACCAACGCCTTGGGGATCATAAACGCCGGCATTCTGAAAGTTGGAGTGCTCACGCAATTGCTTGGCTCGCTTGCCCGCGAGGTCCAGCATGTCTTCTTTACTGCCGAAGTGCAGGCAGCCCGTCGGGCACGATTTGATGCACGCCGGTTCCAGGCCTTCGCTCACGCGGTCCGTGCACAGTGTGCACTTGAACACGCGATTAGTCTTCGGATTCATCTTTGGAATGTCGAACGGGCATCCCGTAATGCAGTAGCCGCACCCGATGCAATTGGCCTGCTGAAAATCGACGATGCCGTTGGTGTACTGCACGATAGCCCCGTCCGCGGGACATGCCGCCAGGCACCCCGGCTCCGCGCAATGCATGCACTGATTCTTGCGCATAAGCCACATCAGCGTGCCGTCTTCGCGCTCGTGCTCGTTGAAGAGAATCAGGTTCCAGTAATTCCAGCGCGTCTCCGGCATCGTCTGGTAGGTGTTGTCGAAAACCGTTTCTCCAAACGGCAAGTCGTTCCACTCCATGCACGCCACTTCGCATGCCTTGCAGCCAATGCATGTGGTTGTATCAATGAGTTTGCAGACGGTATATTGGCGCTGCGTGTCTTCGCCGGGAACGCTCCCGGCGTGGCCGGAGATTTTTTGAATGCGCAGTATTTCTTGGCTCATGGCGCCCTCTACGCTCTCTCGAGCTTCACCAGGAAGCCCTTGAATTCCGGAGTGTAGGCGTTGGGATCAAAAACCGTCGGCGTCAGCAGATTTACCAGTGTCCTCGCATCGTTGTTCTCGTCTTCCTTGATGCCCCGATAACCCTGATGAATGGGAATGCCGATCTGGTAGACCTTTTTGCCGTCGATCATCATCGACTTGATGCGCTTCGTAACCATCGCTTTCGCAATGTACTCCCCGCGGATGCTCGACACCTTAACCTTCTCGCCCCCCGTGATTCCCATTTCTTGCGCCATTTCCGCAGAAATCTCCACGAATGGCTCGGGCACCAGCTGCACGTTCATCGGATTATTCTTCGTCCAGTAGTGATAAAGCTCCGTCAGGCGATAGGTCGTACAGACGACGGTGTAGCCGTCCTTCGTTGTGCCGTATTTGTCGTCCGGGGTCTTGTAGCGTTTCACCACCGGATTGTGCGTTTGTCCAGGATGAAGCGGGTTGTCAATTGGACTTTCAATTGGTTCGTAGTGTTCCGGCAACGGTCCATCGGCAAAGACCCCGAGCGGGGCGAAGATTCGCCCTACGCCTTCCGGATTCATGATGAACGGGCCCATGTGATCTTTGGGCTTGGAATCGGTCTTGAAGTCCGGCACGTCGTTGCCCACCCATTTTTGGGTGCTTTCGCTCCACCAGACTTGCTTCCGCGTTGGATCCCAGGGCTTGCCGTCAGCGTCGCACGACGCACGGTTGTAGAGCACCCGACGATTCGCAGGCCAGGACCAGCCCCATCCCGGATGCAAACCCAAATTCGAAGGGTCCGAGGGATCGCGTCGCGCCGTCTGATTGCCGGCTTCGGTGAAGGAGCCGGAGTAAATCCAGTTGCCGCAGGAGGTCGTAACACCGGCTTCCAGCCAAGCAAAGCCAGGAAGCTGCTGGCCGGCCTTGATTTGCTGCTTGGTTGTTGGATCCTCCAGATCTACCAGCGCCTTCCCGTTGATTTCCTTCAATACCTCGGCCAGGGCCGGGCTCGACGGGACGCTGTAGTTCCAAGTCAGGTTCAAAACAGGATCAGGGAACTTACCGCCGTCTTTCTTGTACAGCTCGCGAATCTTCAAGAAGATTTGCGACACGATAGCCTGGTCCAGCCGGCAGTCTCCGGGCGTCGGCAAGGCCGTATTCTTCCATAGCAGCCAGCGTGCGGAATTGGTGAACGACCCGTCTTTCTCGGCAAATCCCGCGCAAGGCAGACGGTACACCGTGGTTTGAATCTGCTTCATTTCGTCCTGCGTGATACCCGGCGATTTCCAGAATTCACTGGTTTCGTCGGGGTAGATTTCCCCGACCACCAGCCAATCCGCTTTTTTCAGCGCGTTAATATTTTTCTTGGAGTCGGGACCGATTGCTACGCCGTTCATGCCAAAAGCCAGCATGCCTTTCACCGCCCCGCTGTACATGTCGTCCCACATCTGCACCCACGAGTAGTTGCGATCCACTTTCGGCAGATAATCGAACGCCCAGCCGTTTTGTTTGGTGGCCGCGTCCCCAAACAGAGCTTTCAGATAACTGGTCGCGAATTTCGGCGTGTTGCCATAGTAGTTGAACGAATCCCATGGGCCGGGCTTCGACGGTGTCGGCGTAATGCGTTTCATCCAAGAGTCAAAGGAAGTGTCCGCGGGCGTCGGAACTTTCAGATAGCCGGGCAAATTGTCGAAGATACCGGCCATGTCCGTGGCACCCTGAATGTTCGAGTGCCCGCGCAACGCGTTGACGCCACCGCCCGCGCGGCCCACGTTGCCCAGCAGCAGTTGCAGGATCGCCGCGGCTCTTATGATCTGCGTGCCAAACGTATGTTGCGTCCATCCCACGGCGTAGATAATGGTCGCCACTTTCTTCATGTCGCCGTCTTTGCGAATCGAGGTAAAGAGGTCAGCGGCCTTAAGGAATTGTTCCCTTGGAATTCCGGTGATGCGTTCGACCATCTCCGGCGTATATCGCGAGTAGTGTTTCTTCAGCAGCTGGAATACACAATTGGGATTCTGGAGTGAAAGATCGAATTCGACCTTTTCCGGAAGCCGGGGAGCGGGCGGGGCACTTCCGCTTGGCGCATGCGTCGCGTCACTTCCTCCACCTCCTCCCGTCCCTGCATAATTCCACGTGGACTTGTCGTAACTCTGCGTCTTGGCGTCAAAGCCGGAGAACACCCCATCCGTGTCGGCGGGCAGCTTGAAATCGCTTTTGACGATGAACGCCGCGTTCGTGTAGTTGACCAGGTAATCTCTCGCGATGCGGCTGTTCTCGATGGCATAGCGAATAACGCCGCCGAGGAAAGCGATGTCCGACCCGGCGCGAATCTGGCAGAAAAGATCGGCGACGGATGCGGTGCGCGTGAAACGCGGGTCCACCACGATCATCTTTGCGTTGCGTGTGCGTTTCGCTTCGACCGGCCACTTGAATCCGCAGGGATGATTCTCGGCCGGATTACCGCCCATGATGAGCATCATGTCGGTATTCTTCATGTCCACCCAGCCATTGGTCATCGCGCCCCGGCCGAACGTTGGTCCCAAACTTGAGACCGTGGGGCCGTGTCAAACCCTGGCCTGGTTTTCTAAATG
>Ga0179587_10000996_pt1 | contig 12419 bp, 10 predicted proteins | sample CZODoug2_1_08_16_FD_185932 | JGI IMG/M metagenome (GOLD analysis project Ga0179587, IMG submission 185932) | Vadose zone soil fungal communities from Angelo Coast Range Reserve, California, USA - CZODoug2_1_08_16fungal | ecosystem: Environmental > Terrestrial > Soil > Vadose zone | place: USA...
GCGTGTACTCGAGAGATCAAGCGCTCGTGGCCGGGCAGCGTGAAGGTCGCGTTGTCCGATCGGCCGATCTCCCCGCCGCGGTCGTCGAAGCGTCCGACCAGCGGGTTGCTCAACGGTTCGTCGTTGAGCGAAAGTCCTCGCAATACCAGAGTCATGTTTGAATCAGCCGTTTGAGTCGGACCAGGCCATCCCGGGCAGGCATGACAGAGAAGAATGTCCGGGACACCACGGCAGCGACGCGGGTTCCAGTACATCGTGCCGACCGCGATGTGCGCTAGTGACCAAAGTCATACTGCGACGCACACCAGCCGCCAAGCGGTTTGGTTGCGCCGCAGCATTCCGCATGGTCGGCTGAGGCCGGGCCCAGGCGCGAAGCCGGTTCATTACCGATCCAGACGGCCGATCAGGCGCAGCAGTTCGCGCGGCTGCAGCGGCTTGTGCAGGATGATCAGACCGTTCTCATGTGCAAGCGTCAGCACCTCGGCCGAGGTGTCGCCGGTGATCAGCACGGCCGGAGTGGCTTCGCCGCAGATCCGGCGCACCGCGCGCACGGCTTGCACGCCGGTTTCGGTGCCGCGCAGACGCCAGTCCGACAGGATCAAGTCGATCGGGGCCGTAGCCTGCCGCGCGAGCTCGACCGCTTCGGCAATGGTCGCCGCCACCAGCACGTCGACCTGCATCGGGCGCAGCAGCTCGCGCGTGGCCTCGCGGATTGCACGTTCGTCGTCGATCAGCATCACCGTCACGCGCACATCGGTGCGTGGCGGCAACGTATCGGCCTCGAGCGCGGGTTGGGTCGGGTCCGGCGCGCCGCCCACAGGAACGACGACGCGGAACATCGTGCCGCGCCCCGGCGTGGAGCGGACTTCCAGCGGGTGCCCGAGCAGGTTGCACAACCGCCGCACGATGGCCAGCCCCATGCCCAGACCCCGGCTGCGGTCGCGTTCCGGGTTGTCGATCTGATAAAACTCCTCGAATATGAGCTCGAGCTTTTCGGCCGGGATGCCGACGCCTGTGTCCCAGACTTCGAGGGCCACGCCGCTCGCGTGCCGCCGGGCCGCCACCAGAACTCCGCCCTGCCGCGTATAGCGCAGCGCGTTTTGCAGCAGGTTGGCGAGCACTCGCTCGAGCAGCTGCGGATCGCTCAGCACGAGACGGCGAGCCGCGCGAAACCGCAGCGAAATGTCGTGCGATTCGGCGTCTCCGCCGAACTGCTGGTACAGGCGCCGGAACAGGTCGCGCACCGGAAACGACTGCGGCGCAGCGCGCACCACGCCGGCGTCGAGCCGCGAGATGTCCAGCATGGCGCCGAACGAGGTCTCGAGCGCTTCGATCGAGGCCATCATGTTCTTGATCAGAGGCCGCTCCGGGATGTCGTGCAGCCGCTGGTCCAACGCGGCGCAAAACAGGCCCAAAGCATGCAGCGGCTGGCGCAGATCGTGAACCGCCGAGGCCAGGAAGCGCGTCTTTTCCTGGTTGGCGCGTGCGGCCACTTCGACCTGGGTTCGCAGCTGTTCGACCAGGTCCTCGTTCTGAAACCGCGCCGCCAGCCCGGCGGCCAGCGACTCGTTCTGCTCGAGCACCAGCCGCATCAGCACCAGCAGGAAGACCGAACCGACCACCGCCAGCACCAGCGCCTCGCCCGACCCGTACAGGGCCAGCGCGAACAGCAGTGGCGCCCCCGCCGGCAGCAGCCACAGGTAGATGGCGGGCCGGGCCGCGGCCACGAGCGGTGCCGACAGGCCGGCCGCCGCCAGCCAGATTCCCGTCAGCAATCCGCCGGTGGCGAAGTCCTTCGCGATGAACAACGGCGGTCCGAGCCCCCAGACCAGGGCCGATAACGTGAGCAGGGTCAGCCACCGGCTGCGAAAGCTGCGCGCGCGCGGGCTGTCCCAGCGAACCGGTGCGGCGCGCAGTTGCGTGAGCAGCACCAGGCGGGACACGGCCAGCACGACGTAGCCGGCGGCCCAGATCCAGACGCTGGCCGGAGCGCCGCGGTGTTGCAGCGCCGACGCCGCGAACAACGCGGCCAGGATTCCCGCCAGGGCCCCACGCCGGTCCGCCGCATAAGCGCTCCGATACAGTTCGGCATCGATGCGCGCGTCGGCGCGCACCGGTTGCGGCAGATCGCTCAATGGAACAGGCTGATCAGGTGGGCCCGGCTCTCGACATCGAGTGCCAGCAGGATGGCCGACACGTAATTCTTGACCGTACCCAGTGAGAGTCCGGTGGTGGTGCTGATTTCCTGGTTGTTGCACCCTTCCAGGATCAGTTCGAGGATCTGCAGATGGCGCGACCCAAGCTCGGCGACTCGATCGTAGTGCGAGGTGCCGGCCAGTTTGGGGAAGCGCTCCGAGATCGTGGCGCGCACCGGGCTGCTCGCCGGGCGCAGCAGCGACAGCAGGGCGGCCTTGACTTGATCGGGCGTCCAGGACTTCAGCAGGTAACCGATCGCTCCCATGGCCTGCGCCTGGCGGACGACGAACTCGTCCTGGGTTCCGGTCAGCACCGCGATGGCCTGAGACGGGAACTCGTTGCGCAGCGTGCGCAGTCCTTGCAGTCCCTTGGAGTCGACCAGGTTCAAATCGAGCAGAACCAGGTCGAAGGGCCCATCGTCGCGACAGGCCGAACGCGCCTCGTCGAGCGAGCGGCAGGGCCTGATTTCACAACGCACTTCGCCCAGCGACTCCAGCAGCATTCCGGTGCCCAGCCGAATCAGCTCGTGGTCCTCGACCAGCAGCACCTTTTTTTGTGGAACCTCCATGGCCCTGACCCTCCTCGATCGACCGCCAAACCCGCTTGCCTCATTGTGAGGCTTGCGCGGATAGTCTACGGGCCCGGAGCGGTCTCTGGTGCATGGATTGACCGAGGCTCGAATCCGCTCCAGGCCGGGCGCTGACTGCTGCAAAGCGATTGGAGCTCGACGCCGGCCCTCAATCCGTGGCGGGCGGCCTGTCCGGCCCGCAACTCCAGCACGGCCGCCGCGCCCCATCCGAACCGGAGCCGGCCCGGGGGCACCCGGGGAAACACCCGAACGACGCGCGCGCGACGGTCCAGGAAGATCACGTCGATCGGATAACGCATCGCAAACGTGTGGATGCTCGAGCAGGGCGCGATCAGCAGCGCCTCGTCCTGGGCCAAGGGCGGTGCGAACAGCAGGCCGCGGGCCCGTGTCAGCAGATTCTTCGCGATTTTCACCTGCAGGCGACCACCGGGGGTGTGGCACTCCACCGGAGCCGCCATCACAACCCCGCCTTCATCAACTGAACCACGATCGGGAAGCCGATCACGATGAACGTGCACGGGAAGATGCACATGATCAGCGGGCCCAGCATCTTGACCGGCGCTTCCAGCGCCAGCTTCTCGGCGCGCTGGAAGCGCTCCGCGCGACGTTGCTCGGATTGCGCGCGCAGGATAGGCCCGATGCTGCTGCCCATCATCTCGCCCTGCACCAGCGCGCTGACCAGGCTGTTGATCGGGCGGAAATCAAGGCGGGCCGCCATGTCCCGCAGGGCGTCGGCGCGCGGCTTGCCGGCGCGTACCTCGCGCAGCAGCCGGTTGATCTCGTTCACCAGCGGGCCGGCCGGCATCCGTTCGACGGCTTGCTGCAACGCGGTCGACAGGTTCAGGCCGCCTTCCACTGCCATCGTCACGATGTCCAGGAAGAAGGGCAGGGCCTTCAGGATCCTCAGATTGCGCGCCTTCGTCATGTCCGAAAGCCACAGTTCGGGCAGCAGGAACCCGAACACGGCGCCGGCGATGACGCCGACCAGCGCCCCCTGGCCCACCGCGGACGTGCCCCAGCCCAGCGAGGCCGAGACCGTCCCCGCGGCCACGAGCTTGCCGGCGAAGAACTGCACCGGCGTCAGCGTGTAATCCTGTCCAGCGCGCCGCAGCGCCTGCTGGATGCGGGTTGCCGCCGCCTCGCTCAGTGCCCATCCGCAATAGTGGGCCACGAACCGCACCAGCGGCCAGGTCAGCCGGTAAAAGCGCGGCGGCGGGTCCATGTACTGCCGGTCTTCGCGTGGAACCTCGACCGCGATGCGTCGCGCCGAGATCGCGAACAGCGTCACGGTCAGGGCGAACATGGCGGCAACCAGCAACTCGAGCATTTTTCCGCTCCCTGTCAGTTTGAGTTCATCGACCAGCTCCGCCGGTCAGACATCGATATTGACGATCTTGCGGATCATCAGAAACCCGATCAGTTCCAGAATCCCGATCACCCCCAACACCGCCCAACCCCACCAGGTGTGAAACAGCGGGTGCATGGCGTCGTGCTGCATGCTCGACAGCACGAACATCAGAAACAGCGGCAGCATGCCGACGATCAGCCCCTGCAGCTTGCCCTGCGAGGTCAGTGACCGGATCTTTCCCTCCATGATCGCCTTGGCGCGCAACACGCTCGCCAGACGATCCAGCGTCTCGGCCAGGTTGCCGCCGATGTCGCGCGCGATCGTCATGGCCGTGACCACCAGGTCGACCTCCTCCATCTTCAGCCGCCGGGCCATCGACTCCAGCGCCTCCTCCAGCGCCAGGCCCAGGCGCTGCTCGCGCACGACCACCCCCAGCTCCTGGGACAGCGGCGCCGGAGTTTCGCGGATCGCCAGGTCCAACGCGATCTGCAAACTGGTGCCGGCGCGCAGCGAACTGGCGATCATCAACAGCACATCGGGCAGTTGCAGCGCGATCTTCAGGCGGCGGCGCCGGTGGATCTGCGTATAGGCCACGCGCGGGAGCACCACGACCAGCACGGCGAGCAGCAAGGGCACCACGAAGTCGCCGGTCAACAGCCACCACACCAGCGGAACCACGATGCCGCTGGCAATCGAGATCGCGAACAGGCGCTCCGGATCGATGAAGACGAATGCATCCTCCAGCCGGCTGCGCGCCACGTCCGTGAAGCGGCGCCGATAGGCGGCATACCCCGACGTTGCCGCCTGCAGCACCATCAGTGCGGCGCCGAAGGCTGTCGCGCCGATCACCAAGGTCATCAAGGTCTGGTTCATGCAGGGTTCCCGGCCGCGTCGCGGCGCTGGAAAATGCTCAGGTCCAGCGGCACGCCGATGCGCCGCAGCGACTCGTAGAACTCGGGGACGAATCCGCAGCCGGTGAAGTGGCCCTGGGTCTTTCCCTTGGCGTCGACCCCGGTCTGGCGATATTCGAAGATGTCCTGCAGCTGGATGCGCCCGCTTTCGACGCCGGTGACTTCGCAGATGTGCGTGATCTTGCGGGTGCCGCACGCGAAGCGGGTCTGTTGCACCACGATGTCGATGGCCGACGAGACCTGTTCACGGATTGCCGCGACCGGCAGATCCAGCCCGGCCATCAGCACCATCACTTCGAGGCGCGCCAGCATGTCGCGCGGGCTGTTGGCATGCGCGGTGGTCAGCGATCCGTCGTGGCCGGTGTTCATCGCCTGCAGCATGTCCAGAGCCTCACCGCCGCGGCATTCGCCCACCACGATCCGGTCCGGCCGCATCCGCAGCGAGTTGCGCACCAGGTCGCGGATCGCGATCTGCCCCTTGCCTTCGATATTGGCGGGGCGCGACTCCATCGAGACCAGGTTCGGATGATGCAGCTGCAACTCGGCGGCATCCTCGATCGTGACGATGCGTTCGCTGTCGGGGATGAAGTTGGACAGGATGTTCAGCAGCGTGGTCTTGCCCGATCCGGTTCCGCCCGATATCACGGTGTTCTTGCGGTACTCGACCGCGATCTTCATGAATTCGATCATTTCGCGGCTGGCCGAACCGAACCGCAGCAGGTCCTCGGCGCCGAGCTTGCGCTTGGCGAATTTGCGGATCGTGATGCTCGGTCCCTTCAGCGACAGGGGCGGGATCACCGCGTTCACGCGCGAGCCGTCCTTCAGGCGGGCATCGACCATCGGGGAGCTCTCATCGATGCGCCGTCCGATCGGCGCGACGATCCGTTCGATGATGCCGAGGACCGCGCGGTCGCTGGTGAACGCCAGTGGAAAGCGCTCCAGCACTCCGCCGCGCTCGATGAAAACCTCGTCGGCCCGGTTGACCATGATCTCGGTGACGGACGGGTCCGCCAGCAGCGGCTCGAGCAGTCCCAGGCCGATCGCCTCGTCGCGCACCGCGGCGATCAGCGCCGGCCGGTCGATGTCGGGCGGTATTTCCGGCGTCCGGGCGACCAGTTCGCCGATCAGGTGTTCGGCGCGACTGCGCAATTCCGTGTCCGACATCCGGTGCACGTCGACCCGACGCACGTCGAACGCTTCGAGCAGCCGCTCCTGCAGCAGGTGCCTCCACTTGAACGTCGGATCGACCGGCGACGCCGCCGGCCGGGCCGGCATCGGGGCCAGCGGCGCCCGTGCTGGCGCGCCGAAGCCCGCCGCGGTCTGCGCCGCATCGGCCGCCGGCGGCGACAGGAACGACGCCGCCGGAGCGGTCCACTGCACCTGCAGCGCATAGGGTCCGACGTCGATCCGGTCCGAGGGCAGCAGCGGCCCATGCGTGGTGACCCGGCTGCCGTTGACCATCGTGCCACCGCTCGAGTCCAGGTCGCGCACGAAGGCCTTGTCGTTCGACATGAAGACCTCGGCGTGCTTTCGGCTCACCCGCCAGCCGCTCAGCCGGATGTCGTTGTGCTCGTCGCGCCCGATGCATACTCTGCCGCCGTCGTGCTGCGACTGGGTCGCGCCGCCGTCGCTGTTTCGCAGCTGGATCGTCCACATGTTCGAATCGCTCCCCCGTCGGCCCGTGGATGGCGCTACTCGGCCATCTTGCTGATCAGGCTGTTGATCGACTTGTAATGCTCATCGCCGCGCTTGGCCATCGCCACGCTCGTTTCGGACTGCGGCGTAGCCGGCCGGGGCGTCACCATCACGACCAGCTCGGTGCGCTCGTTCTGGAAATTCTTGGTGCGAAACAGCCCGCCCAGGATCGGCAGGTCCTTGATGCCCGGAATGCCGCTGATCGTGGTGGCGCCGGCGTTCTGCAGCAAGCCGGAAATCACCAGCGTCTCGTTTTCCTTCAACGAGACCTGGGTCTCGGTACGGTTCTTGCGGAACGCCACGCCGGTCAGGCCCTGCCCAAGATTCTGGAACTGCGGGTCGGGCTGACTGACCTCGGTGACGATCTTGGACGTGACGTTGCCCTGGTCGTCGGCCACCGGATGGAACTCCAGGATCACGCCGTATTCCTTGTAGACCACGCTGACCTGGCCGATGCCGGTGGCCACCGCGATGGGGATCTCGCCTCCCACGACGAACTTGGCATCCCCGCCGCTCTTGCAGCTCACGCGCGGCTCGGCCAGCGTCCAGCTGTCGCCGTTGCTTTCCAGGATATTGAGCATCGAATTCAGGTTGCTGACGATGCCGAACGCCGCGCTCCAGCTGTGCGGCATGCTCGGGACGACGCTGCCGCGCAACGACAGCGACGGACCGTTGGCGGTGGTGTTCCACTGGACGCCGAGCTGCTCGAGCGCGTCCTTGCGAACTTCGACTACGCGCACGTCCAGGTAGACCATCTTTTCCAGGGGCACCGGCGCCTGGACCCTGTGCTCGGGCACGATGCTGACGACTCCGCTCGGAAACATCTTCGCGATCGCTTCGAGCTTGCGCGACGTCGCCGGGTCGGTGTAATCGCCCTCGATCAGCACGTGGCCGTCGATCTGCGTCACCTTCAGTCCGGGCTCGTTGGCGAGCATGTCCTGGACGTCGCGTGCCACCCGCACAGCCTCGTTGTTGTGGACCGTTACTTCGTAGGTGTATTGGGTTCCGCCGCCGGCCCACAGACGCAGGGTCGTGGACCCGGCGGCCTGTCCGATCAGCACGACTTGCCCGGGCTCGATGACCTGGGCCTTCAGCACGCCGCCGTTACCGACCGCGATGCGCGAGACGTTCGGCAGGTCCAGCACCTGAACCTGGCCTGCGTAGAGCAGGACCGCCGGTCCGGTCAGCACGGTCGAATCGCTTGGGCGGGCACTGGCCGACTGAGCCGGGCCGGCGTATCCGGCGCTTTGCAATGCTCCGGCCGACCAGGCCGCCACCGGCACCCAGCTGCACAGGGCCGCCAGCATGGATGCGGTGAACGTCGAAGACAGTGTTGTTCTCATTTGGATTCCCGGTTCGAGTCGGCAGGGTTGGTTCGGTCGGATGCGACGATCATCCGTGGCCCCCGCTCCGCCGAAAAGTGACCTAGGGCATGTCGCTGGCGGCTTCCCGACGCCGACATGACCAAAGACACGGCGGATATCCCTCGCAACCTGCGCCGCAGGGTGGGTCCTGCGCGCGACCGCGGCTGCTGCGCGGCCTCTACGAGCGCGAACGCTCGAAATCCTTCAGGAACCGCTCTTTTTCGGTGTCGGTCAAGCGCTCGGTCAGCCGGGCCACGAAGGCGGCCCTGGAGATACCCGGTTGGGCCGCCTGGCGGGCCAGTATCTGCGCGATCGGCCCGATCTGGATCGCGAGCAATCGGCCTGCGCGCGCGATTTCGTCGGCGGTCGGTCCCGGCGCGAGGCCCGGCCGCGTATTGCTGGCGCCCGGAATCACCGTCGCATCGTCGTCCTCCGCCTGAGCGAGGTGGGATGGTCCGGTGCCGGTGGCGGCAATCCGGCTCGTCTGCTGAAGAAACGCGGCACGCTCCTCAGGCGAAGGCAGTTGATCGGCCAGTTTCTGCACCAGGGATGCGCAGTCCTCGGCCTCGCGGCAGGCGCGGCGCACCATCACGCGCGCGATCGGTCCCAGGAAATGCGCCAAGGTGCGCTCGACGGTGGCCAGCTCCTCCACGTTCCAGCCCGCCGCGACCAGCATCTGGGTTGGCATCGTCGAGATCTGCGGCCGGCTCGAGGCGCCCGCGGAAGCGGGGGTGCCCGGGGTTGCCGCCGGGACCGATTTTCGCGAACCGCCGCGCGGCGACGAGGCCTCGCCGGGATCGACCGGCCCTCCGGCGTCGCGGATCAGAGTTTCCTCCGACACCGTCGGGCTGACCGGGTGGTCGTACGCCTCCAGCAGGTCCGCCCGGAACTTGCCGGCGGAGGGGTAGCGTTCGTCGGGGCGCTTGGCCAGGGCTCGCAGCACGACGGAGTCGAAACGTGCCAGGGCCGACCTGCCGCTTGCGATCGAAGGCGGCTGCGCCGCCTCGTGGCAGACCTTGTACATCACGCCTTCCTTCGATCCGGCGAACGGCGTCTCGCCGGTGAGCAGCTCGTACATCACCACGCCGGCCGCGAACAGGTCGACGCGATGGTCGATGTCCTTGCCCAGATACTGTTCGGGGGCGATGAAGCCCGGCGTGCCCATCACCACGCCGACCTGGGTCAGTGTCGAGCTTTCGACCCGCGCTATGCCGAAGTCGGCCACCTTGATGCGGCCGTTGTTCATGATGATGATATTGGCCGGCTTGATGTCGCGGTGCCAGACGCCCTGGTCATGCGCGTACTGCAGCGCATCGAGCAGTTGCGCCATGATGCTGACTACGTCGCGTTCCTCGAAGCGGACCCTGCGCTCGAAATACTGCCTCAGGCTGCTGCCCTCGACGTATTCCATCGCGATGAACGCGAACTGGGGGTCTTCGCCGTATTCGTACACGGCGACGATCCCGGGGTGCAGCAGCCGCCCGGCGGCTTGCGCTTCGTTGCGGAAGCGCGCCCCGAACGCGGCCGCCTCTTCCTCGTCGGCCAGCAGCTCCTTGCGGATGGTCTTCAGCGCGACCGAGCGCCGTATGACGGGGTCGAACGATTTGTAAACGACTCCCATCGCGCCTTTGCCGAGCTGCCCCAGGACCGGATATTTCCCGAGGCTCTGGGGCGGCCGTGGCCCGGCTGGAATGTCGGCAAGGGGCTTGATGGTCGTTCTCCCGGGCGCGAGCTCAGCCCCCGAGCAGCTGCAGCGCCTGCACCATGCTCTTGCGCATGCGCGCCAGCGACTCGGCGAGCGTCTGTATCTCGTCGCCGCTGTGTACGCTCAGGTCGGCAGCGTCCAGCTCGCCCAGGCTGACCCGATCGGCCAGCGCCGAGATCCGGGTGACCGGCCGGATGAACATCCAGTACAGCAGCACGTTCAGGACGACGCCGATGGTCGCCAGCACGCCCGCCAGGGACAGCATGAACGTCCTGAATGCTTTGTCCGCACGGGCCAGCGGAACCGCCGTCGGCACGGAAACCACTTGCGCACCGACGACCTCGTTCAGGCCCCACCCGAAGCCATTGGCCGGCCCGTATTTGTCGACCATCGTGCGCGGAGCGATCTCCACGGTGTTGTGGCACAGCAGGCAGGCCGGGTCGACAATCTTCAGCGGCCGCGCGAAAAACAGCGAATTCCCGCTCGGCGTCTGGCGCTCGCCGAAGATCTCGCCGCTGGCGGACCCGTTGCGGAATTGGTTGATCAGATCCGCCTCCCAGTCGACCGCGCGGTCGCGCGGGTTGGTGGGGTTCAGCATCGCTTCCTTGTACGCGTACTCCGAATAAGTTTTTCGCACAAGGTTGAAGACTTCGGTTGCGGAAAACGCCGGCACCGACTGCGGCAGGAACGTGTACTTCATCTGCGTGTCGAGCAGAGGCTTGATCTGCGTGTTCGTGTAAGCGCGCACTGCGAGCGCGTTGGCCATCAGCAGCCTGGCGTTCTCGGCGATTTCCTCGCGGGCGTTGCGTTGCAGCATATCGCGCGTGATGTACCCGCAGGCGGCGATCGCCAGCAGGAACAGCAGCAGGAACGCCAGGTTGAACTTGAAGAGCAGCTTCATGGGGGTCGCGTCCTGGCCGCCGGGCTTCAATGTCCCGGCTGGCCGGCCTGCGGGCCCGTGGCGGGCGCCGCTGCAGGTACAGACGGATTGATGGCGGCCGACCCGCCAACGGTTGGCACGGCAGGTGCCGATATCACGGGCGGCGCCGAAGCCACCGGCGGCGGAGGCTTCGGCTCAAAACGCTCGGGATAGAGAACCCGCTCCCACTCGGGATGCCTGGTCAGCCCGGCGTCCAGCCGTTCGCGAAATGCGTCGTCCGTGGCCTTGGCCGCCCATTCGCGCGTAAACCGGCGCCGCACCATCAGCTCGGCGTCGAGCCACGGTTCGACTTCGGCGTAGTTGAAGGTGCCGATCGGTTTGGCGGACACCCCGCCCCGAAACTGTGCGATTCGCGAGGGCAACGGATCCCGGAACTGGCGCGGCAGCGCCGCGACGAACTCGGGCGCCGGGCGGCTCTCGACCCTGGGCGCCTCGCCCTTGCGCAGCGACAGGAAATCGCCCGATCTGAGCTGGATCGGTACCGCCGCGTTGCCGCGCCGGTCGCTTGCGCGCACCGGGCCGTCCTCGGCGAACAGCGCCACATCGCCGTTATCCACCCGCTCGACCATCTCGCCGATCAACCCGTTCGCATCCAATTGAGGCGCGGCGATCGATCCCTTGGCGCCGGCGCCCAGCTTGCCGGCGCTGACTTTCAACCAGCCCGACAGCAGATAGAGCGTCGGGTGGTCGAGCTTTCGCAGAGACGGGCGATTCAGCTGCGCCCGAGTGGCCGGGCCGAGGTCGACGATCGCTCCATCGACGAATTCAACGCGCAGGAACGTGCTCTTGCCGGTCTCGACCAGGTCATCGCCGAGCATCCGCACGCCTTCGCCCAGGGCGAATTTGGACAGCCCGCGAATCGCGACCGCGTCGCCTTCGAGGATCGTGACCACGCCGACGGGCTCGGCCGCGCGCGCCGGCGGGCCGCCCATCAGTACCGCGATCGCCAGACAAGAGATCGCCGACCGATACACCCGTTCCCCCAATCCGCTCTGAGCGGACGCCGTTCGACACCGGGCCCGGCGTTCGGTGCGCCGAGGCATCTGTATAGACTAACAAGAATAGAGATCGTAATGCCCCCAGTCAACGAGAGTCGCAACTCGATAGCGCACACGCCGACCGCTTCTTAAGCTGGTCGGCGCCGGGACTCGCAGTGCCGCCGCACACGCGGCGGCACGCCCAGGCTTACGAGTGACCGATGATGTACTGGACCGCGCGCTTCTTGCCCTTCGGCATCACGTCGTCGATGTTCAGGGCGGCGCTCGGATTGGGCCGATCGTCGTCCGGATTCCTGAGCACGGCCGTCAGCTTGCCCGAGTTCTTCGCCACGACGATGCGTTCGGCATCCTGCGGACTCACCGACAGCGTGATCGTCGTATAGACGCGCGCCTGGGAGTTGGCGTCGCGCTTGCGGGTGACCTGGCCGGTCGCCAGCACCTCGACATTCGACATCAGCGGAAAGGTCGTCTCGGGCACCGAGCCGCTGCCGCTTGGACGGGCCGTGACCATCAGATCGATGTGATCCGACGGTCTGAGCATGCCCGAAATCGAGTTGACCTCGTCGACCTCCGTCGTCAGGGCCCGGTTACCCGGCACCAAGGTGGACGAAAACACCGCAACGGTCGATTCCAGATGCAGGTCGAGCAGGGGTTCGCCCATTTTCAGCGGCGC
>Ga0179587_10000997_pt1 | contig 12417 bp, 18 predicted proteins | sample CZODoug2_1_08_16_FD_185932 | JGI IMG/M metagenome (GOLD analysis project Ga0179587, IMG submission 185932) | Vadose zone soil fungal communities from Angelo Coast Range Reserve, California, USA - CZODoug2_1_08_16fungal | ecosystem: Environmental > Terrestrial > Soil > Vadose zone | place: USA...
AGCGTCTGATCTTCCGTCGCGTCGAAATTTACATTGGCAGATGCACCATTCCTCTTCAATGCATCTATGGCAGTGGGAATGGAGTCGTGTCGGAATTCCGCCGTCGCTGAGTAGATGAGGACGCGGGCAGGGGTGGCCGCCATGCCGGAACCGGGCACAAGACAGGCAGAAAAAATCAGAAAAAGAGAGAGGGCGGTGGCCATCGTTCTAACAAAGCTGGGGTGAAAAAATCGTACTTATCGACCGGCCACTTTTCATGACGACGTTGGCCGTCGTACAGCGCGTGAGATTTGACAAAAATAATTCCTGTAAGGGAAAACACTACCACTTTTGGAGACCCTGGTGTCATCGTAACCGTGTGTCCTGAGAAAGCATCCAAGATCCATTCAGTTGTCTCAGCCCCTGGCCATGGTGACTGAAGTAGTAAGAGATCTAATTATTTGTCGCTTCTGCCGCGCTGAACGAAAGCGATGATGGTGGGACTACATGCAATGGAGAGTCATCGATGAGCCTGCGTCAGACACAGCGTTGATATGATAAGCCGTTATGAGGGGCACCTTGGCTTTCGTGTCGCTCTCCTGTATGTTCTTAGTTAGTGCGATGTGATAACAGAACTTAAGTAGCCTGAAACGAGATTAGATTGTCACTGTTCGGTTCCGATACTCAGCCCAACCGCCAAGTTCTAATTTTCACCGTGATAAGATGGGGGAGGGTATTAACATTATGGATATTAGTAGCGGGTAGTAATCAGGAGCAGCTGAGGGACTGGAATCCAAAGCATGACAGTGATAGCGGCACTCCTAGAAGCGGAAACGTGGGCGTTCTACAACCTCTATTGTTGAGGGCACTGTGGCTCTGGGTCCATCCCATCATTAGACTCGATATCGTCCTCATCCTCATCCACCCAATCATCTTCGTTGTCGCCCCCAAACTGAGATGGAAACCCCTGGTCAAAGAAGCTTGAACTAGCCGGGAAAGACCGTGAACGCACATCCACAATGTCACTCTCCTCAAAGTCAGCCTGAACTACAACCTCAGGACGGGGTTCCGTATCACTTCTCTTTGATGGAAGTAGTGCCTCAAGGGCCTAACGCGGCACCCAGTGCGAAAACTTCATGAGTAAAGCGTTTGTGTAGGATGAGACTGATGTTACCTTATTATCAACTGTCTTCAACCAATGCTCGTCTGGCATCTCGACCCCCATTATCACGTAGAGGTCGCCCTTGCCACCAGGCTGCTTGTGTATGGGCATGCCTTCTCCACGTAGCACGATGGAGTCATTCGGCTTGATGATTTTCCCTGGAGGGCTAGTAACCCGAACACCACGACCGTCTAAATGTGTGACTAATATACGTGAAAATCCAAAAAGAGCTTCCGAGAGGGTGATAGTAATGTTCATTAGCAGGTCGTTTCCCGAACGTTCGAAAGATGGATGTTTCTGTAATCGGAGAACAAATACCACGTCGCCAGTAGGGACTCCTGGCTGCAACAACAGATCAAGATCGTCCCTGAATGCGTCAAATGGAGACTTACGTCCTGGTCGCCGGCACCAGCAAGTACTATCCGCTGGCGGTCCGTCATGCCCGGTTCAACGAGGATTTCTTGACGAGTCTTCTCTGTAACAGTTTTCTCTCCTTTACATTTCTTGCACCTGGAAATTAATGTGTCCTGCTACTGATAAAGCAAAACCAACATGGCTTACCGGTATTTTTCCTTCAGAATCTCGCCAGAACCTGCACAAGAATAGCAGGTCATTCTCGATGTCCCAATCCGCGAAGGCGATATCTGACAGACGTCATTCTTTTAAGGCGACCAATCGACAGATGTGCGGACCTGAGACTGAACAAAATTCCACCCCTTCCCTTCACACGTTGCGCAAGGTTTGGGTTTGGCGTTACCACGAGCCCCATTGCTATACCGGGAAAGCATCAGGGTGACATTGATGAACCTGACGGAAGAGTGGTACCCTTTACATTGACCGCACACAACCTTCTTCTCCATGTTCATCCTCACGGTTTTGCCGTTGTACAGATCCTCGAGGGTCACTTCATATGGGATGACGGAATCTTCGCCTTTCCCTCGTCGCCTTCCAGGGCCCCCCGCGCCGGGTCCAAATGAGAACATGGTTTCACCGAAAAATTGCGCAAAAACATCAGCGGGATCCATATCATGCGCACCGCTCCGACCAGCTAGCCCATCCAGACCCAAATTGTCATATCTCTCTCGTGATTGTTGATCACTCAGGATCTCGTATCTTTGGGAAAATCGGCTTACTCTTCGCGCGTCAAGAAAGATTAGTAGACGAAGAACGTACGCCGCAGCAATCTCTTGGAACTTTTGACTAGCTTCAGGATCATTAATATTCTTGTCCTGTCAATGTCCGCTTTGAATGGTCAGGTTGATTTGAACCTTAACTAGAATACACACTGGGTGCTGCTCTTTTGCCTGCGAAACATCAAGATTTCAGGAAGGGACTGACTGACACAAACCGAAGAACCTTTTTCATATACGCCTTCCTAATTTCACCTGAATAAAATGAATGAATGAACAATGCGTCCCCAATATAGTACAAGAGGATCGGAACCTTCTGAGGCAACTGGAGACACATCCAGAAGATCATATAACCCCGTTTCTACTGGCACTGTTGAAAAGGAAGTTGAAAAGAAACACGAATCCCGCCATTCGAGACTCACTCAGTATCGAAGACCAGGTCGTAACGCCAACACGCGTCTTCTTACACGAAGACAAGCCGAGCGCGTAAAACTTCTTTAGAACGGAGCTTGAAAGCGCGAAAGACAACCGTGACAGCTCTGCTTAGCCCCTTTGTCCGTCAATGACTTGGTGGTATGTGCATTTTTTATTTTACTTCCAGAATGATGTCCAGTTCTGTTCTGCATTGTCCGAGGTGGCATCTCCATCGGTGACGATTTCAGAACCTGATTTTCGTGGTATCAACAACTTCAGTGCTAAAATTTATGCGTTCCATAGACATGTTTTCAAGGCTCCAGCACTATACACCTGTATTTCATCGGATGTGCGATCCGTTGTCATAGATTGTGATTGTAAACCTGCATAGAAAACTTAACATCATGAACTTTTATTTCGAGGCTGCCAAGACGCTGGATCGCCTGGATGCAAAACAAGGGTCAATCAAGGGTGTCCTAGCCAAACTCCCAGAGAAAGATAGGAAAAGGACTGCAGCTCTAGTAATTGAGACGTTGAAATGTAAGACCTTCACATTGATCCAATTGATCTCTGAGACCATTTATACACAGACAAGTCTATTCTAACAGATGTGATAAACGCCGCGAAACTCATGGTCGAGGAACGCAAGACAATAACTTCTCTGAACTTGGCACTTGTTCTCACGCACGACCAACTGTTATCTGGTGGAATACAAGCAGGAGATGGTCCTGTAAAGCAAGCAATCATGCGACACAAGACGCGCTTACATGGTGAACTGCAGAAGATCAAAATCAGAAGAGGGGTCACATCCAATACAGATCTTGCGCAAAACGGTGATCATCGGGCAGGTTCGTCATATTTGAGCCTTTTACGATCTTAACAAGGCTCATCTCGGATTTCCAGCCCAAATACCGCGATATGTTCGTGTCAACACACTAGCTTGGTCCCTGGAAGAGGCCCTGGAATCATTGGTCGATCGGGGTTTTTCTCTTGCTAACCCTTTCGAATCAAAGTAAGTCGCATGTGCAAAGAATGGGGGTTCATTTTATTTGCTTCTTTCTCCTTATATCATTAGGATGGGTTTTACGAAAGATGCACACATCCCCAATCTTTTGGCTTTTGCCCCTCAAACTGCCTTTCACAATGATCCTGCGTACACGACGGGGAAAATAATCCTGCAGGACAAAGCCTCGTGCTTCCCTGCTGTGGTCCTTGACCCTCCTGCAAGGGATGATATTGTGGTCATTGACGCTACAGCTGCTCCTGGTAACAAAACTTCCCACCTAAGTGCACTTATGAAGAATAAAGGAAAGGTGGTGGAAGTGCACCAACATGATTTCGTTATTTAACGTATTCATATGCCAGCTTTATGCATTTGAGCGGGACAAAAAACGCTTTGCAACACTCACTACGATGCTCATACGCAGTGGCTGCAAGAACGTGGAAGCTGTGAACATGGACTTCCTGACTATTGACCCCTTCGATCAAAAGTATGAGAATGTGACTCACATGTAAGTACTCCAGGTTTGTGCACCGGAATCCAACCTTACCTCGTATATAGCCTCCTCGATCCCTCGTGTAGCGGGTCAGGAATCGTGAATCGATTGGATCATCTTCTCGAGCCAGGTAGATATTTTTACTATGATCCAAGTCAGAAAACATGTACCGATGATACTTTAGAACCCGAGATCGAGGGTGACCAAGACGATCGCCTGACCAGGTTGGCTGCTTTCCAACTGAAGATGGTAAAACATGCTATGCAGTGTAAGTCAGGCCCCTTTTCTCTCAAGCGCTGTCATCAAACATTTTGGGGTGACTTCTCGAATTCTTAGTTCCTGGCGTACAAAAAATCGTGTACTCGACGTGTAGTATACATGCGATAGAAAACGAGGCCGTTGTCCGAGATTCGCTCAACTCCGATGAAGCGGCGACAGGAAGGTTTTCACTTGCCCCTTCGAATCAAGTTCTGCCCCAGTGGCATCGACGTGGACTTGCCGACGTACTGAAAATGCCCAGTTGAGAGTTCTTGAGCACATTCAGCTGTACTAGTCTCACGTTTTATTTTTAGGCCAAACAGCGTCCTTAGTACGGTGTTCGCCTGGGGAAGATGCCACCAATGGCTTCTTTGTGTCATGTTTCATAAGAGACATGACTTCACAAAAGAGGAAGTCAGGAGTCGTCCATGATCACGATCACGAAGCCATACCGCCTCGCAACAAGAGAAAAAGAAAAAAGAAAAAAGTATCACTAACGTTACATACTTAAGCTCACACGAATTCATCATGCATAATTATATTTTGTTGAACTATCAAGGCAAGAGAGGTCATCGCTAGTTAGGTCAGCCGTAGCCTGTGGAAGACAAAATGCTAGTGATAAGTGTATACCTGCCTATTACCTCCTTCGGTTGAACAGGTGTCCAGGGCAATGGATGACATCCACAGAGGTGATGAATATTTCGGTTCAACAAATTCACGACAGAACAACGCCTGTAAGATGGGGTTCGCATTTTCAGTGCTATGAGCGTTAGAGGGTGAATAAACAGAAGATCAGAAGGAGGATGTGATTAGTTGGCTTGTTGAGTGTATTGGCCTTGATAGTACGATGCATAGTTGGCATAATCTTGAGGCTGCTGATAGCCAGCCCACTGTCCGCCTGCCCCGTATCCTGCGGCACCACCATATCCTGCTCCGTACCCTGGCTGGGGAGGACGATAGCCGCCTTGCTGTGATTGCTGATTGTTGGGTTGCAGCCAGACTTCGGGACGACGCCAAGGTGGTATGTTGGATCCACCAGCGGTGATATCGTGACCCATGCTGGGCGCTGCCCACGACGATTTTGCAGGGTCAGCACCTGATCCTGCACCCTCACCCAGTTCTGCCATCAGACTAGCATATTCCGAGTCGAATCCGCCTCTGTTCGTCTGAGGTGACGGAGGTCCATCGGGAGGCAGAGGCGCGTTAGGATCTCTGTTCACCGTGCAATCACGAGCCATGTGTCCAGCGCTGCCACAAACGCGACAGATGATATTAGCAGTGAAGTTTCGTTGTTCGGGGCAATCATATTTGCGATGTCCAACACCACCACAGTTCTGGCAAATCTGGTTTTCATCGTCCCGGAGGGTACCGTTCAATGCGGCGAGCTCTCGGAGTTGGTTACGCTTATGATCGTTTTGGCCTTCGGGTGTGGAAGCGGCCTAGAAGAGGATGTCAAGAAAAGCAATAATGGAAAAACTGCGCACTCACAGTTTCGATAACCCTGTTGATCATCCTGACGCAGGCAGCAACTTTCTCTTCGGTTTCAGCAAGCACAAGGCAATGAAGGTCTTCCTCGGCATCATCCGCATACTGATCCGGCCTTGCCTTGCCTTCCTTCACGCTACCCTTCCCGCGAATGCTAATCTTGGCACCACTCTCGCGCTCCATTTTCTTGAGACTGTTACCACGCGGTCCAACAAGCAAGCCGAAAAAGTTGATCTCGGGAAATTCTTTGACAGGAATGTAGACTTTATCTGAAGGACGCTGGGAACGCTTCTGCTGGTGGTACTCAACAGGAGGACGGAAGTTGGGATCATTCTTCATCGCACGGTCAACAAGACGAATTCGCTCGTCTTCAAGTTTTTTCCGATAGCGAACTTCGCGAGTGTTTGTTCGCCGGCCATGTGCATCGTATGTAGGAGGGGGGGAAGGAGACCTGAGAAAAAGGGTGAGTATATGCACTCCTGAAAGTTGTCGGGCGGACCTTTCGCGCTCGGGAGGTACAAAGTCGTTAAGCCTTAGCTTGCGGTTGATTTCTTCCAAACGGAGGTGGATGGCGTAATTGTCGAGCTGAGCCTGAGAAACACCAGCAGCAGATATGGCGGTAGGTAAGCCGGGAATGTCAGTCTTAGCATCTCCCCAACGGCTACGCCGTTTACGAGGAGCGTTAGGGTCAACTGAGGTGAGTAATAAACAGGAGTGGGTCAAAATTAGTACGATGGTCAGGTCAGTATAAGCTGATGGTAAGTCAAGAGTTATCCACGTCAATCTCCGCGAAGCTGGGATAAATCTCCAAATGCTTGTGAAGTTACGCAAGACATCGACGAACTAACGATGCCCGCAGGAATAATATGTTAATTTGTCCGGCTTACCTTTTGGATCTCCGTTGCTAGGAGATTCTTCTCTACCTCGCTTGCCAGGACTTTCGGTATCCTGATTTGCAGACCTGGGGTAAGCAGAAGGAGAAGGCTGAGCGAGTTGAGGAGGTGCTGTCTCCTCTGCGGGGGCGGGACCGAAACGACGACGCTGCCCAAGGGGAACTGGTACCAAAAAAGTAAACATACACACATAAAAAGATTCGACTGGACCTGTACGTACCATCGTTCGTGCCAGTAATTTGACGAGTAGCGGGTCTCCACATTGTGTTTTATTCAAGAAATGATATGTGCTGAGGGTAAGTAGCGTGGACCGTGGTGGTGGTAGAGGACAAAGTTTCACGCCTCAGATTTCTGGCGCCGCCTAAACATGATGACTTAGCATTTCGGGTCTGGTCCGAGTACGTTCTTTACCTCCCGAACTTCCTGAGGAATGTCTGGTAAACGGAGTGCAGATGGTATGTTTTCAAGCTTTATATCCTGAAGTTTCCTATGTTGTCATACCGTACAGATTTCCCAGAATCCTCCACGGCCAAACGCCCCAGAAAGGATGATCTTGAAGCCCATCGTCGGCAACAGGATAGCCTTGTTTCGCATATTTTCATGGACCAAGATTTCTCGTGGCTTCACTTGAAACCAGACCACACATCGCGACCCTTGTGGATCAGCCCCGAAGATGGACACATCATTCTTGAAGCCTTTTCACCCATTGCGGAGCAGGCACAGGACTTTCTAACGGCTATCAGTGAACCCGTTAGCAGGTGCGTACGTGACGCAGTAGATAGAAACCATAGAACGATGTATCCTTCAGACCGGCCTTCATTCACGAATACAAACTCACTTCCTACTCGCTGTACGCTGCTGTATCTGTTGGACTCCAAACAGAAGACATAATTGAAGTCCGTGCGCTCTGCGCTTGATTGCTCATCCTTTTTAGCGCTGATAGTACTTATACTCCCAAGGTTCTAAATCGCCTGGCCAAGGTAAGCTGATCTCGAACACGGCGATGTGTTTCCTTTGACTTTCGAAATCGAGGTGCCTGTCCCTGATGCGATCACGTCCTTCATTCGTGAACGCACTCTGAGCTATGGCAAGGTCAAGCTTGTGTTAAAACACAACAAGTACTTTGTGGAGTCCAGTCACCCAGATACCTTGCAATTGCTCTTGAAAGACAGGGTGATCCGCGAGGCTCGGTTAGTCACTACTCAGATAGATAACAGCATCAAGGCCGCCACATTCACCACGGCAAAAGCACCAGTGAAAGGCAATCTTGTGATAGCTGGAACTAAGGATGCTGAGAAAAAGAAGGAAGAAGTGGGGACTGGTCGGCCAGGACCTGGCACTGGCGCCAGAAGCTCCACTGATGCTGACTTGTTCACTTCTGTTGTGGGCGTTGAAGCCGGTCTGTTTCCACTGCTGTTGGTCATCTGGTACCACGCTTACTCGAGTCACTACAGACGAAATTGAAGAGGATGACGAGAATGTACATGCATTCGAGATCAACGATGCGAAGATCGACGTGCGCTCACGTGACTTTGGCATTACCACTTTTCTAATTTCCGTCGATAGGATGTTAAGAAACGGTGCAATGAACTCGAGTACCCTATGCTTGAAGAGTACGATTTCAGGAATGATACCATTAACGCCAATCTCGATATAGACCTAAAGCCCGCGACTGTCATTCGACCTTACCAAGAGACAAGCTTAAGCAAGATGTTCGGTAACGGGTACTTAACCAGTTTCGCTGACTTTTCAACCTGTCTTACACCCCGTTTGCAAGGCGTGCTCGATCAGGAATAATTGTACTCCCTTGCGGAGCTGGAAAGACCCTTGTTGGTATTACTGCCGCGTGCACCATCAAAAAATCCTGCCTCGTCCTATGCACATCCTCGTGAGCTCTATTGCACCATCAAATTTATCCTTGTTTAGATGTGACCGGTGGGGTTCACAGTGTGTCCGTCATGCAATGGAAACAACAATTTATGCTATGGTCAAACGTTACGGACCGCCAAATTGCCGTGTTTACGGCTGATCAGAAAGAGAAGGTCAGTCCAAAAAGGCCTCTTCTACTGACCCACCTACTTGGCCATCACACAGTTTGCGGGAGAGAGTGGTATCGTAGTCTCAACATATTCAATGGTCGCCAACACGCACAATCGGTCTCACGAGTCAAAAAAAATGATGGAGTTCCTGACATCCAGGGAATGGGGATTTATTCTGTTGGACGAAGTGCACGTTGTCCCCGCAGCCATGTTTCGCAGAGTTGTAACCACCATCAAGGCACATTCAAAACTTGGCCTCACGGGTGAGTCGTGATGTCCGTGGACTGAATCTTGTTTCATTGAATGATCATTTGCAGCAACACTCGTTCGGGAGGACGACAAGATTGCCGACCTGAATTACATGATCGGTCCAAAGTTGTATGAAGCAAATTGGATGTGGGTACTATCCTTATAACGTTACTGTTCTCACGTGCAACGATTGTAATGGTAACCATCATTTAGGGACCTTGCCGCAAAAGGCCACATCGCAAATGTCCAGGTATTGTTTTTTTTGCTTGTCACTCGATAGGAGCATTAGCAACTAATGATTCTACACCACTGCCCATTCAGTGCGCTGAAGTGTGGTGCCCTATGACCCCGGAGTTTTATCGCGAATATCTGCGCGAGCAGTCGAGGAAGCGCATGTTGCTGTACTGCATGAATCCCAACAAATTTCAAGCCTGCCAGTTCCTTATCAAATTCCACGAGGATAGAGGAGATAAGATTATTGTATTTTCGGACAATGTATTTGCACTAGAGGTCTGTGTTCGCACTCCGCAAGTCCGTTGAGGGCGGTCCTTCTCACGTGTCTGCAACTGTTTAGGCGTATGCAAAACGCCTCGGCAAGGCATTCATCCACGGTGGGACAGGCCAGGTAGAACGAATGAGAATTCTCTACCAGTTTCAGCATAACCCAAAGATCAACACAATTTTTCTTTCAAAGGTGAGCCTCCTTGTCTGACCCCCGGCTACTTCGAAATCAATTCTATCGATAGGTCGGAGATACATCTATTGACCTACCCGAAGCAACCTGCCTCATCCAGATATCGTCTCACTTCGGTTCACGCCGACAGGAAGCACAGCGGTTGGGTGCGTACTCCAGCCTCCGATCAACCGTGTTATTTCACAGAGATCACAGGTCGTATCTTGCGTGCGAAACGACGAAATGATGAGGGTTTTAACGCCTTTTTCTACTCGCTTGTATCAAAAGATACCCAAGAGATGTTTTACAGCACAAAGCGCCAGCAATTCCTGATCGATCAAGGCTATGCGTTCAAAGTGATAACTCACTTGGACGGCCTCGAGGACCTCCCCGACCTGGTTTACAGAACACGAGATGAACAGATCGAGCTGATATCGTCGGTTCTACTCGCCAACGAAAGCGAGGCTGACCTTGGGACGGATATTCGTGCGGCGGAAGGGGATTTAGCGGGCACAATTACCTCGAAAGATTTTGGGCCCATGAAGTTCCCCACTGCACAGCGTACGACAGGCTCGTTGACCGCTCTGAGTGGCGCACAACACATGTCGTACGTTGAGCAGAACAAGTCAGCGAATAAGCGGTTGGCTCGGGAAGCAGCGCCACGACACAAGCTATTCGCGAAACGGGATAAAGAAAAGGCGGCCGCTAAAAAGGATGGTCGTGCGGGTCGGAGCTGAAGTCGGGGGTATTCGGGTCCAGTAGTGCATAGTACCTCGCCATTGCAAAGGTTCCTGACTAATGTGATACTAAACTATTGCGCAACTTGGGCTGTGGGCAGTTATCCGCGATGCTTGAGGGGTACGGGCCGTGTGGTCACAAGTTTGACACGGTTCCGAATGTCTCAGATCAATGCCGACTCCTAAGGTAGGCTATATATAGCAATGGACCAAAACTTATCACTTCTGCCCAAGCACTTTGGAGTTTTTTGCACGCGAATAGTGCACTTTTTTGTGAGCCTGCACATGAGGGCGATGGAGGGCCAACCGACATGAAATAATTCAGGGTCACCTCGTGTTGCGCATCTCTATAGCCTAGCCCTTCGATCGCAGATCGCCATTAACAAAGTAGGACCAAATATAAGATGAGATCTGCCAGCCGATACAGGTCGTCGGAGGTCCTTTTATATGCCTTCCACTGGTCCCCTGTAATCAATTCCACCCTCCCTCAGGTAATGTCCTCGAAGCGTGGTCGTAAAAGAAACGACAACCTCCCGCCCAATCGTGCTCGGGATGTTCAAAGAGCCTTTCGCGCTCGACGCGCTGCTCACTTGCTCGTATGTTATTATTTCGTTATGTGTGAAATTTCTTTTATTAATTGCATTTTCCCCCTTGATCTCTATCTTTGCAAATATAGGCTCTGGAGCAGAGAGTATCGGAGCTTGAGGTAGAGAATGCACGCCTCAGAAAAATGGTGGGCTGGCCACCAGATACGCGGCTTCCTTTGGGCAAAGGCCCAACTGGCAAAGATAGACCCAAAGACCTTGACGGTGGTCCTGATTTCTTTTCCAGCCACGACTCAGAGACCGATATTCCGGACTCGTCTCCACCACGCACCAGTTCTCTTTCCCCTTCGGATATCACAACCACCCCCTCGCGCCAGATGCATGTCATCGACGAGTCATGGGACCAAGCTCTCATCATGAACGATCACCAGTCCGATGTCCCCAGCTCTTCCGAGTCCACCTACCCACTTGCAGCACCTGGCATGACTCACATGTCCGCACCAATACCCTCCAAGGCGCTGTCATATCCATCGTATGCAAGTTCACTTCCTTCCTCCTCTCGAAGTTCCATATCGTCGACCAACATCTCATCGACGAGCAACTTGTCATCGAGCAATATGTACTTGGCTTCGCCAGCCAGCTACCCTCACGCTGGTACCAGTGAGCGATCTTTGCACAGTTACAACAGTTCCAGCTTTGGAAACATACGGGCCGGGGATATGCGAGATGAATCTCCCCGACAACATTATCCTTACTCTCAGTCTCCGTATCAAACTCACGATCCGAACATGCATAGCCCTCCTCCTCCTGTTCCCACTCCTGTCCATGCAACGCACCAATCTAGTCATAGAGAATCGCCTGTTCCTTATAGTCACCGACGTGCCCTTACCGACACTCAATCATATACGATTGGGCAAGGGTTTCCACATCTTCCGAATCCCGCTCAATTACAGCAAAATATGCGACCACACGATATGCATCGATTACAACCTAGTGACAGCCATGATCAACAACAGACGTACAGAACCATCTACGCTCCTGATGGTCGCATGAATTCATTGCCTTGAAGGCGCCCCTTTCGTTTCTTTTTGTATCGTTGCATACAACTAATACATGGCAGAACAAAATTCGCTCGATACTAATGTTCTTCCGCTATATCCTTAGAGATTGTAAAGCACAGTAGTACTATTACTTAGCACCTATATTTACTTACCATGTTCGTACTGGATAAATTACAGCGGCTATTTCTTTATGCGACTATATACTAATTATTAATTGGTCGATGAAAGAAGATTTTAGACGTTGTGGCGCAGGTCCTCAGGAAGGCACGTGTGCAAAAGTGCTCAAAATGGCAAGA
>Ga0179587_10000998_pt1 | contig 12415 bp, 4 predicted proteins | sample CZODoug2_1_08_16_FD_185932 | JGI IMG/M metagenome (GOLD analysis project Ga0179587, IMG submission 185932) | Vadose zone soil fungal communities from Angelo Coast Range Reserve, California, USA - CZODoug2_1_08_16fungal | ecosystem: Environmental > Terrestrial > Soil > Vadose zone | place: USA...
CACAGCATGAGTTAAGCCTCCGCTCGTACCAGTAATCGTTAGTGTCGATGAACCAATCGGAGTCGTCGCCGCGGTCGTGACGGTCAATATTGCAGAGCCGGGCGTTATAATCGAAGGAGAAGAGAAAGAAGCCGTCGCATCAGCGGGTAAACCGTTTACACTCAAACTTACCGTGCCGGAAAATCCCAATTGTCCTAAAGTTGAGACCAGATAGGTTGTGTTCCCGCCGGGAGTTGTTAACTGCGTCGCGGGTGTTACGTTAAGGCTGAAATCTGGTGGCAAGAGCCCGTAAACGTTCAGTAGGTTAGAGAACGATGCCATATACACCTTGCCGTTGACGACTGTAGGGGGACTGTATTTCGGCCAGAGTCCCATGTCGTCCCGTGTTAAATTCATCCTAGAATCCCACAATTCAGTCGTGAGATTGTTGGCATCGAAAGCGCGAAGGACTCCCTGGACCGTCCCTATGTCACCGTCCTGATTGAGAGGTATTGATGACCAAATGATACCTGTTCCTGCTGTGCCGCCGTTGGCCGAGAGTGTCAGCACACCTCCCGAATCACCGAAAGGAGCACTAATCACACTCTGAGAAATTGGGTTTGCATTAAAAGTAGAGCCGTTAAACTGATAGGCCTGAAGGCTTACATCGTTTGGCCAAACATACATGGTGGGACCAGCACCGCTGGTGCGATTCCAAAAAACCGGACCCGAATGAATTGCCGATCCGGTTGTCGAAAAACTTTGAACAATCTGGTTGTTTCCAGCTGCTTCGTGACCGAGGCTGGAAAGACTCATTAGGTAGAAAATCGATTCCTTGCCGCCCTGTATAAGCAGGTTCGTGCCTGGAATCAGTAGAGGGCCTGAAGACCCCAAATCTAAGTCGCCGCTCGCGAGCGCCGCATAATCACTCGGGGTAAAGTAGTCAGCCAAAGCTAGAGTGCCACCGGTTGTGGTGAACTTCAGAACAGAGTCGCCAAAATTCGAGACTCCATCCCAGCCTCCATTACCTGAAGCGTAGTACACATTACCGCCGCTATCTACGGCAGGTGCCCGGCCTGACATCCAAACTCCGCCCGCAGAGTCCGCTGGAGTCGTGCAAAACACGCTCGACTGCTGCAACGTCTGTGCGTTGTAGGCCATGATCCATCCGTACCAGACATTCAAGTCCTCGTGCGATGCCCAGGAAAACAAAACCATTCCATTGGCCAAAGCCAGACTTGATCTTTGATTTTGATGGAGTGAGTCGAAAGTATGCAGAGAGCTGGCTTGGACGGCGACTGGGCCGCCGAATTTTTCACTCCCATTTGTGATGTCGATGGCGTGCAGGCGCGCGATGTAATTCGTCGTCGATCCTGAAACTTCCATCGTGCGCGCAACAAGGTACAGAGTGTTCGAACTGAGGTCTATAACCGGTGTACTTTCAATTCCAACGTTTCCGACAATATTCCCATTGTTGTGACCAACAATATTCGTGATCGGAATTGCGGTGACGCCAGCTGCGGGATTTCGGAAATCGATGCTCCAAAGAGTTCCGCCGCTCACGGAATTGCTGTCTGCGTCAAAGGCATAAAGGACGTCGTTCATCGTGACAACGTAAAGAACATTGTGTGTACCTTGACCTGCTACGGGAACGTTCGGAACATAGAGCGGCTGCGCATAGATGGAGCCATCCACGGTATATGAGAACAATCTGCCAAACTGGCCGACGTTGACGTTTGAAGTATCAAGTACAGTCTCGGCGAGGTTCGCCCCTGTCCTGGCGTTGTCGTATCTCTCAGTCACCACGCTGACCTGGCCGACAGCTGTAGTCGGAATTACCGCGGTCAGCAACACGATCAAGGCATTCAAACGAGAACGGTATTTACCGACCACAGTTCTCCTCCGAGAAAACTCCAATTACAGGAATCCCGGCAGACTTCCGATCGAATGCCGGAAACGGTAAGAGGCAAGAGACGTGAGCAATTTCACAGATAATTGCATTCTCCCTACCTAACAGACTCTTTGAGGATGGGTGAGCCGTGTAGATTATTAGAGCGGATTAGACTTCGCATAGAATACAGTAAATAATAGCTTTATTCGGGTCGCCGTTCCCAGACTTGGTCGGGTAACATTACCCGGAAATTCATCTTCTTCGGCCTTGGTGGCTGACTGTTCCGATTTCTTGCACATTTCATGAAAACTAGTTCCTTGCGCTCAAGTTATAGCGCCATAGGGAGGAACCGCCGATGAGGAATGCTGATACGGCCACGGCGGCATGTAGGAGCATGTTTCCGCTGAAGGTGGAAGGTGTGTGAGCGTGGGAGGGCAGGGAAGATTAACGGCGTGCAATTCGAGCTGATTTCGCTCGTGGAGCGTCGGAAGTAAACGAGGCCAAGAGTTGACAACAAGTTGCACCCTCGTTCGATCAAAGGAGATTGGAAGGGGTTGTGGTTAGCGAAGCCTCAATATATAGGCTGGGACGTTCCAATCATTAACCAGTACGAAGACATCTAATGCAGGGAAATACTTGAAGCGCCCGTACGTTCCATAGGTGGTGTTGGGCAGGTTGTTCGCATGCGAAGAGTTCGGCGGTCCGCCAGCGAAGGTCATCTTCTGACAGGTAAGTCGATGATTATTGAGATCAGGAGTTAATGTATAAACGCTGTTGCCCTGATTTGGCCAAGCTACAAAATCATTGGCCACGCTGTCAAACGTAATGCCGGGATTCCCAGCTCCAATCGGATTCACGCCTCCACTCAGAAATTCAGCGCATGTGGAATCCGCCATCGTGGCCGCTGTCCAGTTTTGTTGCGTCGTCGAGGCGGGATTGCTGATGTCAGCGACAAATACGCCGTTGCCTGGGCCACAAGTTCCCCCAGGGCAATTACCCAAAAGAACGAATAGCTTTCGAGTGGGATCGATTGCACCGCTTAGATAGATGCTGGTCACAAAAAAGTTGGCACGACTAACCAGCGCGTATGTATTGTTTTGATAATTATAGGAATATATCGCGGCCGAGTCACTCAGAAATACAAGACCGCTGTTCGGGTCATAATCAGCAACATTTCCGTATGTAAATCCTCCGGCACCGCCCGGCAACGGCCCGATCAATGTAGGATTCATGTGAACCCATGAGCTGGAATTGGATAGGTTATTGAGCGGTATGGTCCAAGTATTCCGACTCTGGTTACCGAGCAGGCAAGCGACCGAGCCGCCTTCGATGAACATCTGGTAGGGGCCAGGAATAAAAGCCAATCCGCCGTAACTTTCCCGAGAGTTGGGAGCAAAGTCTGGGCTGCTCGGCGGGATTCCATCAATGCAGTTTCCCCTATTGGCGTAGTTCGTCGGAACGGTTGGATCTTTAACCCGCGTCAGGGTGATGGAATTGGTGGTCAGATTGAGGGAGTAGATCTCATTCCCATAGTAATTGTTGTGACCTCCACCCCAGAGGATAAGTCGGTTGGCAGTTGTATCAGCGATCGCGCCGCTCCAGGCCCGGATGACATTGGCGCAGAATCCGGAGAAGAGAAACGGATCTCCGTCAAAATTGTTCGGTGGGCAAGCGCCGCTGCCCCGAAGTGATGTCGACGCTGGAAGGGCTGTCCATCCGAGCGCAGTCGGCAAACCAGTTGAAATCACTATAACTGTTGTCGAACCGACAACAGAGCCCGACTGGGCCGATAATGCTATGGTCCCAGTTGTTACGCCGCTGACTAGACCGCCTGCGCTTACCGTCGCCACATTGCTGTCCGAGGAAGACCAAACCGCTGTGTTCGCAAGGTTCTGGGAACTGCCATTGCTGTATGTGCCTGTAGCCATGAACTGCTGTGGAGTGCCCATGACGACAGTTGCATTCGAGGGAGTAATGCTGATTGACGTCAGCTTTGGTTGTTGGACCCCAGCACCCGTCAGTCCAACGGTTTGTGTACCCGAACCCGCATTATCCTGAATCGTGAGCGTGCCTATTCGCGTTCCAGTACTCAATGGCGTAAAAATCACTGCGACGCTGCACTGCGCACCCACGACCAGACTCGTGCCGCAATTATTTCCCTGTGAGAAGTCGCCGGATGCCGTGATTCCAGTGATCGTCAGCGAAGCGGTTCCGGCATTTCCTAGTGTCACCGCCATCGACGAACTACTGGTCCCGACAACCTGGCTCCCAAAATTCAGGCTAGACGGCGAGAGACTGGCGACGGGTAAAGGCGCAGAAATCCCCGTTCCCAGTAAGTTAACGACCTGCTGACTGCCAGAGGCATTATCCGTAATCGTAAGCATCCCCGACAACGTTCCCAATCCCTGAGGAGTGAAAGTAACCGAAATCGTACAACCTGCCGAGGGCAAGATCGGAGAACTTGTGACACAGTTATCAGTTTCCGCAAAGTTGCCAGCTGGAGTGATATTACTGATACTTAGCGATGCGTTGCCGGTGTTCGTCAAAGCGATTCTCTGTGCGGCGCTTGTCGTACCTAACACCTGATTGTTGAAGGTCAAATTGCTCGGAGATAGTGAAACCGCTGGGCCTGACAGGGCACTACGGAGGCGAAGGACGTAAGCAGGGATATTCCAATCATTGACAACTACAAAGACATCGAGGGCAGGAAAATACGCAAAGCGCCCAAATGTACCATTGCTGGTGTTGGCTCCTGTTGCTCCCTGTGCTGAATTGGGCGGCCCGTTGACAAAGGTCTGCTTCTGGCAGGTAAAGCGCTTGTTCACCGTATCCGGGGTCATAATATAGACGCTGTTTCCCTGATTTGGCCAGCCCACAAAGTCGTTGGCCACGCTGTCAAAGGTGAAGCCGGGACTGGCAGAGCTAATCGCGTTCACGCCGCCGCTCAGAAATTCGGCGCAGTTCGCATCGGCTAAAGTGGCCGCCGTCCAACTCTGCTGGGTCGTTGAGGTGGGGTTGCTGATATCTGCGACGAAGACGCCGGTTCCAGAACCGCAGGTGCCAGCTTTGCACGCTCCCACCATAACAAACAATTTGCGGGTTGAGTCGATCGCCCCACTTAGATGGATGTCGGTCGTAAACCCATACGTCGGAGTGATCCGCGCATAGGTATTGGTCTGCGAGTTGTACGTGTAGAGCGCTGCCGAATCGCTGACGAAGACCAAGCCGGTATTAGGCTCGTAGGCAGCCACGTTTCCATAGCCTATCCCTCCATTGCCCCCTGGGAGTGGCCCACTCAATCCTAGTCCCTGGTCCTGCCAAGATGTCGAATTCGCGAGGTTGTTCAGTGAGATCGTCCAGGTATTGTGGCTTGGATTTGCGAAAACGCAAGCAAGCGCGCCACCCGTAGCGAACAGGGTATCCGCGTGGGCGATGAAGGCCAACCCACCGTAAGTGGCTCGAGAATTCGGCGCAAAAGTGGAATTGGCGGGCGGGATGCCATCGATACAGTTGGTCCGATTTGCATAGTTAGTTGGGACCGTCGGATCCTTGGCCCGGGTCAGAGTTACCGGATTCGCTGTCAGATTTAGCGAATAGATTTCATTTCCATAATAATTATCGGCTCCACCACCCCAAATGATCAGGCGATTGGCCACGGTATCCGCGACACCGCCGCTCCAAGACCGGATGACGTTTCGACAGTTGTTAGCAAAGGAATAAGGGTCGCCGCCAAAGTTATTGGCTGGGCAAGCTCCGCTAGCCGCAAGCGATGTGCTCGCGGGGAGCGCACTCCACCCCACATCGGTAGGCAGCCCGCTCGACTGAGCCCCCACCGAACGAACATAAAGAAGAACGAGGACTGTACTCAATAAGAAGAAAGTAGTTTCGCGGAGAGGGAACGTGAATTTTTCACGCAATTGAGAGGTGCGCGCTACTTTTCTATCGCTAGTCCGAAAAACACACGCCCATTCGTTGCCCATCGTTTGCTCAGTTCTACGAATGATGTAAAACGCGATTGGGAAACTTCCACTCCACCGTGGGGACGCGCGAGATTGTACCAGAAATTCATGATCTAGTCGCATGCCCGGTTTTCACAGGCACGATAAGCATGAGCGTAACCCGCAGCCCCCCGAGGGGACTACCCATGACCGGCACCAGTGGTCCCCTCTTGCATTCCGGCAACATGATTCTAACCTTCCCTCTTGCTCGATTCCGGATGCGTCAAGCTCACGATGTCGGCTATTTCAAGTAGCGCATGTACGATCATAAGCGCGCCCGCGGTTAACGGAATTCAGATGTCAGACATCGCCACTTACGTCATTGAGCAGACGAGAATTGGCTAACGGGGGGTGATATCCCATTTTGGACTTCCCGACGCAAAGTCTGTACCAGGGAAGCCACTTATGCAGTTCAGTGAAGATCGAATCTTGTCGTACGCTACCTTTCCGCTGTATCCCTCCGAACTCGTCAGCGCATAAAAGTATGACATCGCAGCCATGCCTTCTGCGACATACCATTCGTCCGGATTCTGGCTGCCGCACGCGGGCCAGCCAGCCGGCTGAGAAGCATAGAGCGCTTGGTTCGCAGCCCAAGAAGTGATCTGCTTTCCATTGGAGTCGAGTGTTGGATAAACATAGTCAGCCAGGTTGTATATGTTCGCTGCTGGATTTAATGCCATGTTTAAATACCGATTTGCCACGTAGTCGAGCATCTGGCATATCCCGTTCCTATGGGGACAGAACCCGAAATCGTCGATCCAGCCGATCATTACGCTCGAATATGCATTCTGGAAATTTGCGTTTGCAGAAGAAGGGGCATGGGGGCCCGACTGGTTGAGGCGAGCGTCTGTTTGATATCCACCCTCACCGTTCACCCCTTCCGTCCAGGATCCCAGCGTCGTCCCAGCGCACAGCGGATAGTTGGGTCGCCGGACCGTGGCTCCATAACTCCAAGCAGCCGAGTAGCTCCCTGGTATGTCATTCTTAATGTTATGACATCCCTCCCAGGCGGCGAGATTCGCAAGAAGCTTGTCCTTGAAGTAACCTTGTTCGGGTGACCCGTCCAGCGCGATGAACGCACCGATCGCGTTCTCTCTCGCCATCCAGTCCGTGCCACGCTCCTGATCAATGTACCAATATCCAGCGGACCCTTGCCGCAAGGATCCCAGATTGGCTTGCACGCATGCCCGGGTGCCGGGGCTGGCAGCTACAGCGTAGGCAGACTGCATTATCTGTTCTTCGTAGTAAGCGTAGCGTCCGGTGCTTAGGTAGCTTACGTACGCTAGATTCGGCCAGTGCGAGGTGTCCGTGTCCCAGCCTCCAGTGTCTTCTCCGGAGCCTCCGAAGTTAATCCAGTCTGCTGCGTAGTTTGTATTGCAGGTTTGCATCGTTGTGTCAACCAAGCTGACCTGCGTACGCGCGTTGATAGAGACCACTCGACCAAACGTTTGCACAATTCCCCCCGAAGGGGTGTCAAAATGCTGGCCGCGTCCGGCGTCTGTGTCTGCTTCGCGATAGAAGTAGGGGATTCTTCCGCCCAGATCGGCGTTTCCCGTCATCACGCTATGCATGCCTGGATTCTGGCTTATGAGATAGATGACATCCCACGTGGTGAGGGGCCCGTGCCAGTCTGCCGCGCCGGTTGAGTTCAAACCCTTCTGGAAGTTCCCGATCCCACCTCCACCCGCATAGCAGTTGGAGCACCCTTCGAGGGTTCGGCTAGCGCCTGCAAATGCCCTCGCTTTTGCAGCAATCAGGGAGGAGGCAATCTTCAGAGCGGTGTCCCAGTGAGGCAAGAATTTCGTCTGGGCGAGGTAAGGCCAGTTGTAATCGACGTTGACAACCCTTAACACGTCCGGCTGATTCAACCAGAACGCCTTGTGCCAGCGCGAGCGAGTGATCTGTGTGAACGCGCCATTCGTGTACTCGGTTACGGGGTTCACATTCCCGCCGGTCAGTACCAAGCTGTATATTTGATTTCGCGCGGACTTGACGGGATTCATTGAAGCCCAGGCGTCTTCCAGCGTATAGCCCAGTTGAACGGCATTGTTCTGCGGATAGAACCATGCCTCGAAGATCGGGTGCAGTGGGTTCCCTGGTAGACCGTCGGTATTCACATCGAAACTGCGAGCGGTGGTTCGGTCCTCTAGAATTACCGCAGTCACGATCGGCCCTCTCAGCCAATACGTGCAAAGATAGCGACCACCATCAACGTCATTTCCTGGATCGCCGCAGGAATTCGCCGCGATCACGATTGACCGTGCACTGATGCCATGGCGTGCTGTCCCCGTCAACTGAATTTGACCGTCGAAGTTGTAGGCTGGGGACAGAATGTCAGTCTTGGTCAGAAATCCCTCGTTATTTCCCGAAGGTTGGTTGGAGAAAGTGACATTCACCTCGCCTTTAAAGGGGATACTCGGAACAACGAAACTGACAATAGCAAACTTCAATGATCCATCTGGCCAGCGATTCTTGACGTCGCATTGCGTAGGCAACGGTGATCCGTTGATCGAGGCCTGCGCAAAATCGTGAATCTCTCCTTGCACGAAAGCCCGTGCGATCGAAATTGGCCGGTTTGCCTGTATCTCGTGCGAGATATTAGTAATTTGAACCTCATTTGCGGAGTGGAGCCTGGAGTTCGAGTTTCCGGCGGGCTGTGTAGGCCTCGCCGACACGCATATCAAGCCAAATACAACGACGGCCGAAGTGCGTGCCCGGAGCCAGAATTGGCCAATCATGAAGTTTGTTTGAACAAACTAAAATATGCACGAGTCATTGGTGTGGTTCTCTTTTTCCCGAGGTGCTGAGCCGCAAGATGAATGTATTGCTGCTGGCTTGATTCACAAGGACGAAGACATCTTTGTCAGGAAAGTACCGAAGACGGCCGAACGTACCGTTCGAGGTGTGGGAAGACCCCTGGTGGGATGAATCGGGCGGCCCGCCAGGAAACGTCACTGCCGTGCACGACTTTGTATCCGGATCGAGCAAGTAGACGGTGTCGCCGAAGTTCGGCCAGCCGACAATTCGATCGAGAACCGGATCATAGGAGAGTCCCGGATACGCCGCGACCAGCAAGGGCCCACAAGTGTTCGAGGCCGAACTGGTCCAGTCGCGCAATGCATAGTTGCTTCGTGCGTCGATCGAAATGACCTTTAGGCCTCCTCCTGCTGAGCCCGCCGCCCCGATTGCGAGAAAAATCTTTCGCTTGGGGTCAATAACCCCGTTCATGTGATAGTTGATAGCTTGATTGCTTCCAACCTTCTTGTAGCGGTTCTTATCGTAGTCGTATTGCCAAAGGTCTGCCGTATCGTGCAGGAAGACCGTCCGCGAATTGGGATCATACTCGGCAATTGCGCCAGACGCGGCCGTCGGCGTTCCGCCGTCGGGCTTCATGTTCTTCCATTCTAGCGTCGCGAGATCGAGCGTCCAAGTAGCATTGCTAAAGAAGCCACACTGATTCAAGCTACCTCCAAAGCTGAACATCCGGTTCGCGTGAGCGATGAATGCCAACCCAGCGTACGTATGTCTGGAATTCGGTTTGCCATCGGATAATGTCTCGACGCACTTGCCGGAGGAATTGACTGGACTCGGATCATTGAGCCGTTCGATTCGCAGGGAATTCAGGTCGAACGAGTAGATCTCGTTGCCGGCATAATCCCCATGGCCCCCGCCCCAGAAAATCAGGCGGTTCATTTTCGTGTCCGCGATGCCGCCGTTCCAGGCAGCGACTACGTTTCTGCAGTTGCCTCGAAAATCGTACTGTTCTGTACTGGTAGGACACATCTTCTCGGGCGCAGAATCGGGGACAGAATACCAACCTGCCACATCTGGCAGGCGCTCAGGCGAGTTCGACGCATGGAGCGGGACAAGCATTAGCGTAAGGAAAGAGAATCCTGCTCGAATAGACCGCCGACGTCGACTTGTAAACTCCCAGAAAGAACAGGGCATGATCATTTCTCAGACGAACACGGCATTGTTCCATGTTTTTTCAAGGATTCAAGAGGAACTTCCTTGAAATTGTGTTCGTTCGAGGTAGAGTATCGAACCCCAGGGGCAGTGTAAGGGCGCCAGCGACTACAGTCGATCGGAGCATGGACCGCGCGCTCGAAGAGGTCCTGGATGATCGAGAGAAACTCATCGCGAGATGAATGAGGTGTATCAGGGTGCAGGGGGCGGATTTGTGGCCCGCGGAGTGATATCCCATTTCGGGCTGGCCGTCGGGAAGTCGGCACCCGGCGAATTATTCACGCAGCCCAGTGCGTCTTGAGCCGATCTGATAGTGTTATAGGCGGTCGCTCCGCTATAGCCACCCTGCGAACTGTTCATGGTGTAGAAATAGGACATCGCGGCCATATTCTCGCCTGTATACCACTCGTCGGGGTTTTGCGCGCCGCACTTCGGCCAAGACGTAGGTTGCCCCCCCGGGACGTAGAAAGTCTGATTTTGTGCCCAGGAAGTGATTTCACCGCCGCTTGCATCAAGCGTTGGGAATACATAATTCGCGAGGTGGAAGATATTCGATGCCGGGTTAAGGGCTTCATTGATGAAATGATTGGCGACGTAGCCCAGAATCGCGCAGTTCACTGGACAATATCCAAGATCGTTAATCCATCCGATAACTACGGCGGAATATGCATTCTGGAAGTTTGAGTTGGCATCCTGGGGGGCGTTAGAGAACTGCGAAGTTGGACACGGGGTCGACGTGTTTCCGAGGCAAAGAGGATAGTTCGCAGCGTATCCGTTGGGGCCTACTGCTGGACCATGGGTCCAGGCGCCAAGCTGAGTGCCTGCGGCGGACGGATTCATAATGCGAGTTGTGTTCCCATAGCTCCACGCTGTGCTGTAGGAGCTTCCGACATCGTTCGCGATTTGGTGGACGCCTTCCCAAACGGCAATGTTCGCCCGGAGTTTGTCTTCGAGATATGCCTTCTCGGGTGACCCGTCTACTGCGATGAACGCGCCGAGAGCGTTCTCTCGCGCCATCCAGTCTGTACCGCGCTCTTGATCGACATACCAGTAGCCTGCAGAGCCCATTCTCAGGGAGCTGTTCCCCGTCGGCTGCGTACAAGCGCGAGAGCCGGGCGAGGCGCCAAGCGCGTAGGCAGATTGCATCAGCTGCTCCTCATAGTAGGCGTACTGCCCCGTCATGAGGTAAGCGGTATAGGCAATGTTCGGCCAGTGGGAAGTATCCAGTTCACCAGTGCCCCAAACTCCTGTGTCTTGGCCGCCTCCGCCGAAATTGATCCAGTCCGCTGAGTAGTTATTGTTACAGCTCTGGGCTGTTGCATCGAGCAGGCTGACTTGAGTACGCGCGTTGATCGAAACTATTCGACCTTCCGTCTGAACGTTTCCAGGGATCCCTGAGTTGTCGAATGTCTGCCCGTGACCTGCATTTGAGTCGGCCTCCCGGTAGAAATAAGGAATAGCATTACCAAGGTCCGCATTGCCCAACGTCACGGGCTGCATCGTCGGGTCTTGCGACATCAGAGTAATGATGTCCCACGTCGTGAGCGGTCCGTGGTATTCCGCCGACCCTGTTGCATTCATCCCACCTTGATTCGGACCTGGATAGAACCCAGCACCGTTCGCGTTACCACCGAGAGTTTGATTCGTCGAAGTGAATGACTTTACTTCGCTCGAGATCTTGCTCGCCGCAATGTTTAGGTTTGGATCCCAGTGGGGAGTGAACTTTGTTTCCGACAAGTAAGCCCAGTTTTGGTTTATATGCACCGCTGGCCCGCACGTATAGGCACTGCCCGCTCCTGCACCGTTTATGCAGAAGGACCTATGCCAGCGCGAACGGGTGATATGTGTAAACGAGGCATTCGTGAACTCGATCGCAGGATTCGAGTTTCCGCCGGTCAGAACAACGCTGTACGTTTGATCTCGCGCAGAATTGGACGGATTCGACGAGGCCCATGAGTTTTCCAGAGTGTAACCAAGTTGCACAAGATTACCTTGCGGGTAAAACCATGCTTCAAATATCGGATGCAGTGGATTTCCGGTTCCGCCATCTGTGTTTACGTCGAAGCTACGACCGGTGCGGTCCTCCAGAATAACTGCCGTGACGATGGGACCCTTTAGCCAGTAGGTGCACTTGAACCGGCCGCCGTCCGGGTCGCTTCCAGGGTCTTGGCAAGGACCAGCCGCACTCAGAATCGCTCGCGCACTGATGTTGTGGCTCGCCGCCCCTGTGAGTTGAATCTTGCCATCGAAATTGTAGGACCCACCCAACATATCGGACTGAGCAAGAAAGCCGGTGTTATTCCCTGAAATCTGATTCGAGAAGGAAACAACCACGGAGCCATTGGCCGGGATGTTTGGAACTACAAAGCTGACCACCGCGAACTTCAGTGAACCGTCGGGCCATCGGTTTCTTACGTCGCACTGGGTTTGGACGGCCGCCCCGGCAACTGAAGCCTGTGCGAAATCTGCAATTTCGCCCTGTACGAACGCCCGGGAGATTGAAATGGCGCGGTTTGTTTGACCCGAGCCGGAGGCATCCGATATGGTGACGTCGTCTCCCGCGGGCGGCGGCGGTGGTGGC
>Ga0179587_10000999_pt1 | contig 12415 bp, 13 predicted proteins | sample CZODoug2_1_08_16_FD_185932 | JGI IMG/M metagenome (GOLD analysis project Ga0179587, IMG submission 185932) | Vadose zone soil fungal communities from Angelo Coast Range Reserve, California, USA - CZODoug2_1_08_16fungal | ecosystem: Environmental > Terrestrial > Soil > Vadose zone | place: USA...
CCGCCATTCCTTTTCCGGCACCGGCGAGATGGTGTGCAGCCAAGGCTCGATCGAGGCGTATTGGGCATAGAAATTGGTGAGATCGGGAACCAGGTCCTTCACCACCGACTGATGCGGCAGTGGATACACCTTCACGATGCCCTTGATGTCAGCCATGTCCTTGATGCAGGCGAGCGCGTTGCGGCCGTCGACATTCATCGCGCAGGAGCCGCACACGCCCTCGCGGCAGGAACGGCGGAAGGTGAGCGTGGGATCGATGTTGTTCTTGATCCAGATCAGGGCGTCGAGCACCATCGGCCCGCAATCGCCGGTGTCGATGTAGTAGGTGTCGAGCCGCGGGTTCTTTCCGTCATCTGGATTCCAGCGATAGATGTGGTATTCGCGCACGTTCTGTGCGCCGGTCGGATACGCCCAGGTCTTGCCCTCGGTGACCTTGGAATTCTTGGGAAGATTGAGTTGAACCATTTGAGCGTTCCGTCCTGTGCGTTTCGTCCTGTGTGTTCCGTCCTGTCATGAGAGCCGGCGGGTCCCGTAGCCCGCATGAAGCGGAGCGAAATGCGGGACCGCCGCTCCCGATTTCGCCATGGCGGTCGAAGCGGGTGTAACCGCCCTTATGCCTCCATCCGGGCCACTAATACACCCGCGCCTTCGGCTCGATGTAGCTCACGTCATTGGTCAGCGTGTAGGCGTGCACTGGCCGGTAGTCGAGCGTCACCTTGCCGCCAGCGTCGAGCCAGGCGAGTGTGTGCTTCATCCAGTTCTTGTCGTCGCGCTCCGGAAAGTCCTCGCGCGCATGGGCGCCGCGGCTTTCGGTGCGATTGAGTGCAGAATTGAGCGTCACCACCGCCTGGGCGATCAGATTGTCGAACTCGAGCGTCTCGATCAGGTCGGAGTTCCAGATCAGCGAGCGGTCCGAGACCTTGATGTCGGCGGTTTCGACATGGGTGTCGTGGATGAGCTTGACGCCCTCCGCCAGCACCCCGCCGGTGCGGAACACCGCGCAATTGTTCTGCATCACTTTCTGCATCTTGAGCCGCAGCGCAGCGGTCGGGGTCGAGCCCGACGCGTGGCGGAACTTGTCGAGCCGCGAGAGCGCCAGATCAGCCGAATCCTTCGGCAGGTCGGCATGCTTCTCGCCGGCATCGATGAGCTCGGCGCAGCGCTGCGCCGCCGCGCGGCCGAACACGACCAGATCGATCAGCGAATTCGAGCCCAGCCGATTGGCTCCGTGCACCGAGACGCAGGCCGCCTCGCCCAGTGCCATCAGGCCCGGCACGATGAAATCGTTGTTGCCGTTCTTCTTGATCACCGCTTCGCCGTGATAGTTGGTGGCGATGCCGCCCATATTGTAGTGCACGGTCGGAACGATCGGGATCGGCTCGCGTGTCACGTCGACGCCGGCAAAGATGCGTGCCGATTCCGAGATGCCCGGCAGCCGCTCGTGCAGGATCGCCGGATCGAGATGATCGAGGTGGAGGAAAATGTGGTCCTTGAGCTTGCCGACGCCACGGCCTTCGCGAATTTCGATCGTCATGGCGCGCGAGACCACGTCGCGCGAGGCGAGATCCTTGGCGGAGGGCGCGTAGCGCTCCATGAAGCGCTCGCCCGCACTGTTGACCAGATAGGCGCCCTCGCCGCGCGCGCCTTCGGTGATCAGGCAGCCGGCGCCGTAGATGCCGGTCGGATGGAACTGGATGAATTCCATGTCCTCGAGCGGCAGCCCGGCGCGCAGCACCATGGCGTTGCCGTCGCCCGTGCAGGTATGGGCCGAGGTGCAGGAAAAATAGGCGCGCCCGTAGCCGCCGGTGGCGAGGATCGTCATATGGGCGCGAAAGCGGTGGATCGAGCCGTCATCGAGGCTGATGGCGACGACGCCGCGGCAGCGGCCGTCCTCGTCCATGATCAGATCGAGGGCGAAATATTCGATGAAGAACTCGGCCGAGTGGCGCAGCGCCTGGCCATACATCGTGTGCAGCATCGCGTGCCCGGTGCGGTCGGCGGCCGCGCAGGTGCGTTGCGCGGTGCCCTTGCCGTAGTGGGTGGTCATGCCGCCGAACGGGCGCTGATAGATCTTGCCCTCCTCGGTGCGCGAGAACGGCACGCCCCAGTGCTCGAGCTCGTACACCGCGGCCGGCGCATTGCGGCACATGTATTCGATTGTATCCTGGTCGCCGAGCCAGTCCGAACCCTTGACGGTGTCGTACATGTGCCAGCGCCAATCGTCCTCGCCCATATTGCCGAGCGCGGCTGAAATTCCGCCCTGCGCCGCCACCGTATGGGAGCGGGTCGGGAACACCTTGGTGATGCAGGCGGTCTTGAGCCCGGCCTCGCTGCAGCCCACCACGGCGCGCAGCCCGGAGCCGCCGGCACCCACGACCAAAACATCAAAGCTGTGATCCTCGATCGGATAGGCGCGCCCGTTGAACGCGGGTGCGCCACCATTCGCCGATCCATTCGTCGATCCTTGAGCCATGCCTAGACTCCGAAAACCCCGAAAGAGAGCTTGAGAATGCCGTAGCCCGATGCCAGCGCCACGGCGAGCGTGAAGAACGTGTTCAGCATGTGCAGGATGAGCTTCGCCGGCTCGTCGTGGACGTAGTCCTCGATGACCACCTGCATGCCGATGCGCATATGGGTGGTGATCGAGGCGATGAACAGCAGCATGACGATGGCGACCAGCGGCGAGCCCAGAATCTGCGCCGCCGCCGCATGATTGCGGCCCAGCAGCGATACCACGATCAGCACGAACGCGATGGTGAGGGGTACATTGGCGACCGCGGTCAGCCGTTGGCGCCAGAAATGCTCGGTGCCCGATTTGGCGGCTCCGAGCCCGCGCACGCGCGCGAGCGGCGTGCTCATCTTGCCGGCGGCCATCAGTGCGATCCTCCCATGATCAGATAGCCGAGCACCCACAGGATGAGCGTCAGGCTGACCGAGGCGACCCCGGTCGCGAGCGAAAGCCATTCGCGCTCGCTCGCCGTGAAGCCGTGCCCGGTGTCCCAGATCAGATGCCTGATACCACCCAGCATGTGGTGCAGGAGCGCCCAGGTATAGCCGAAAAGGATGAGCCGGCCGAAGAAGGAGCTCATGAATGCCGCGACGCTGGAGTAGGGATTGGGGCCTGCCGCTGCTGCGATCAGCCACCAGGCTACCAGCAGGGTGCCGAAATAAAGCCCGCAGCCGGTGATCCGGTGGGCAATCGACATCGCCATCGGCAGCGGCCAGCGGTAGATCAGCAGATGCGGTGACAATGGCCGCTCGACGGGCGCCTTGGTTTCGGCCATCGTGGTTCTCCAGCTTCGCTTGCACCGGCACTATCCACAGCGCACCTTGGACAAGGCGCAACTTGACAAAGCGCACTTGCAACAAGGCGCCCCAGGCGCGCCTCGGAGGACGAAGCGCTGTCTGTAGGCCACGTGAGGCGTGGTGCCTCGCATCTTTCCCGCGACCGTTCCTAAACAATGTCCGGGCCCGCCGCAATGCATCGCAACCACCAACCCGCACCGGTAGTGGCGCCCGATGCTTCGCTTCCGGCGAAATATGCGGACCGTCGACCTCGCGCGCAATTGGTTTTTGGCGTAACCTGCCTTCGCGAAATGCGAAGGTGAGGCATGCGCTTCGATCTTGCCGATCTTAGTCTGTTCCGCCACGTGGTCGAGGCCGGAAGCATCACGGCGGGCGCCGCGCGGGCAAACCTGGCTCTGGCTGCCGCCAGCACGCGCATCCGCAACATGGAGGAGGCGCTGGGGGCCGCCCTGCTGGTGCGCTCCCGCCAGGGCATTGCTCCCACCCAAGCCGGCCGCACATTGCTCCAGCATGCGCGCGCGATCCTGCGCCAGGCCGAGCGTCTGCGCGAGGACCTCGGTGCCTATGCGGGCGGACAGGCCGGCCAGATCAGGCTGCTCTCCAACACCAACGCGCTCACCGAATTCCTGCCCGAGGCCCTGAGCTCGTTCCTGGCCGCGCATCCCCATGTCAGCGTCGATCTCGAGGAGCGCCTCAGCGATGAAATCGTCGGCCTGATTGCCGAGGGCGTCGCCGACCTCGGCATCGTGGCCGCCACGGTCGATGCCAGCGCCCTCGAAACCTACCCGTTCCGCAAGGATCGCTTCGTGCTGGTGGTGGCGCGCGACCACCCGCTCGCCGCACGCCCCAACATCACTTTTGCCCAGGTGCTGCAGCACGACTTCGTCGGTCTCGACCGCGCCAGCGCGCTGCAACGGTTCCTCGCCGACAAGGCGGCGCGCAGTGGCCGCTCCCTGCGCCTGCGGGTTCAACTGCGCAGTTTCGATTCCGTCTGCCGGCTGGTGGAGTGCCATGTCGGTATCGGCATCGTGCCGGAGACCACCGCCCGCCGGGTGGAGCGGACCATGGCGATCACCCGGGTGGCGCTGACCGATCCCTGGGCGGCACGCGAACTGACCATCTGCATTCGCAGCCTCAGCGCGCTGCCCGCCTATGCGCGCCAACTGGTGCAGCATTTGCGCGCGGATGGATGAGGGTCGAGAGCGGCAGCCCGGGACAAGGTCGCCGCTTCACTTCGGCAAAAATATGGTTCGATTCGCCGTTGGCACGCCAGCAAAATCAAAGACTTAGGCATCAAGGACGGGGGCAAAACCCGTGGCGGCGGTACGATTATAAGATTCCCAAACCCCGACGGGTCAAATTCGTTGTGGGGATGGTACCGCCTCGCGATCTTGACCGCCTGTCCCACGCTGAGCTGTCGGGCTTGGTAATAGCGCAGTTTGAGGTGATCGCCGAGCTGCAGCGAACGGTGGCGGCGCTGCGCGACGAGGTCGCCCGCCTCAAGGGCGGCCCGGGCCGGCCGAATATCAAGCCGAGCAAGCCGAGCGGAATGGAGAGGGCGACCGAGCCGAAGCCTCCCGATAGGGAACGCCCTAAGCGCGGGTGATGCCGGCAGCGTTGCGCTCTTTCCGGTGCTCGCGGATATCAAACACAACTTCACGATCATCGTGGACAACGACGCGGCCAGTCAGGCGGCTGCACGAGAATGTTCGCAGAGTTGGACGAGCGCTGACCGCGAGGTTCGCCGCATCATTATGTCGGCGAGGACACCGAGGACGGTTCCGATGATGCCGCCTGAGACCGAAAGGGATCTGCGCCACCGGCTCCGGGTCGAGCGGGCTGTGACTGCGTTCCGGCGGGCCCATCCGGACATCGCGATTAGCGATGCGCTGCTGGTCGAACTTCTCCAGACTGATAGGCCTGAGGCTTTGCTGGATCGCTATCTGCGCGACCTTTAGCGCACACTCGATTATGTCGGTTGCGGACGGTGAGAGGTCGAGCCTGTCACACCTAACCTGGACGGTGACGGGCCGCCTGAGGCGGTGCGGGTCGTGGGGCCGGGGCACATCGTTGCGCAGCCAAGGCGCCGAGATATTGCTGCCGATTGTTTAGGGCTGCCTCTTCCGTTCCCGCAGCGCCCTGCCAGTCCATGCCAAACCAAAGAACTGGGATAAAGATGCCCGCGACGCCGGCCGCAACATTCTGCGCAGCCTTCTCTCCCTTTTCGCTTGCGAGTTGTTGGACGCGCGTATTGTTGGCTTGGACCTCCGCAGTGATGGCAGCGCAACTGCGCACCATTTCCGCTATCGAGGTTTTGACACGGCGTGGCGTGCAAGTTCTTCTTGCAAAAGTCCTTATCGAGGCACTGTTGCGCCAGCCATCTCATCCGGTGGACGTTCACGTTCCAACGTTGGGTGGGCAAAAAGAATTCGCCAGCGAGATGGCCGCGAATGGTGTGTTTGTTGCGTTTCTGGCACCGCGTGACGTGACATGAAAAAGGCCGGCAGCAGTGCCGCCGGCCCCCGCGCCCGTGCCTTGGCTCGTTAGCCAGTCGTCGAGCGTGACTGAGTGAGTGCTCGCAGCGCGATGTTCTCGGCCTTCAGCTCGCGCACGTCCGTCATCACCTTGGCCAGCACCCTCAAGTTGCTCGGCGTTCTCGGCCGTCAGGCGCTGAACCTCGGAGGTCAGCCGCTCGATCTCTAAGAGCCGGTCATTCATGGCTGGCCCCCGCAGTGCTGTTCAAGAAAGTCGAGGACCGCATGTTCGCCCTTGGCAGTCGCGGTGACGGCGATTGCCGAGAGCGTTGCGACCCGGCGGTCGTGATTCGCGAACCAGATGAGCAAGGTGACATCGAGCACGATCTGGTCGACTAACTTGTTGAGGCCTATTCGGGGCGTGCCGATCATTGGCCCTCCTCCAGAAGGCTGAAGGGCGTTCCCAGATCCGTGCCATCCCGGAGCCATCTCACCAGCAAGTTGCCGGCAAGCAACAGGTCCGCTTGCAGGTCGGGCTGGTCTGCGAACATCCGGCTCTTGCCTCGCGCCAGGAGCCGGCCTGACAATCCTTCGATATCGATTAGTGATACCGTCATTGGAGCCATTGAACCCTCCTTCATAGGGTTTGGTGGTTAGGCCCTCGTTGGCGTGCAACCGCCTTCGGGGGCCGCTTGCTTTCCGGCTCATGCCGGAAACTCATGTCCTCTTGATTGGGACCACGTTGTCAGCCGGTGGAACCGGCGCGACATCAAGCAGTGCAGCACGCGCAAGCGTGTCCGAGTGGTCACCGACAAACCTGCTGTAGTTCCTCTCGATCATCTCAACCCCGGTGTCGTGGTTGACCGCAACGACGCGAATCGGGACGCCGGCAAGAATCTGGCGCACGATGCTCGAATGCCTGAGCGCGTAGATCGTGACCTCGGCTGGGTCGAGTCCAGCGTTCTTCGCTACCCGTTTGAATAGGCGCGTATGGTCGGACCTCCCCCAAGGTGCGCCACCAGGCTTCACGAGCAGCGCGGCATCGCCGGGCCTGCCGTCGATGACCGGACGCAGCCGCGTGACCAGACCCGCTGGGATTGGCACTGGCCGATGGGCGCTCTTTTTCTGGCCGCGCCCTTTTCGCGAGGTTGGCATCATCAGCCGTGCATCGGCACGGTCGCCTTGCATGTCATCGACCCGGAGCCGGCGTAGTTGACTGACACGCGCACCTGTCACGGCCGCGATTTCAACGAGGAGGCCAAACTCCGGGCTGTCCCCATTCGCTCCGTTGATGATGGACCGAACGACATCATCAAGCAGAATGACGTTGCGCGGCTTCTCGGCATCCGGAATGGTGCCCAGGCCGTTCTTCCAAGACTGCCGGTTGCTGATGTGCTCGTCGTGATCGGCGACGAGATTCAATGCCGCCTTCAACACGGTGGCGGTGCGGTTGACCGTGGAAGGCGCCAGCTTCTTCGCTTTAAGACCGTCGCGCCACCTGGATAGGTCGCGTGCGGTCAGAAAAGCCACGCTCTTGCCCGCCAGCGTGTCCGATAGATGTACCCGAACGCGGCTGACGTTATCGAGGTCCCCGCCTCGTGTACCGAGATCAGCCTTATAGCGGTCAAGCGCCTGCGCCACGGTCACCGGCTTGCCGTCGTCATCCGCGTCTGCATGGCTGCGGGTATCCCAGGCCGACCCGAGGGCCGATTTTGATGAAGACCGGCTTCCTCGCAACGGGCAACTTCAACCGTGCGGTTCTGCCTTCCACCATGGTGCCATGTGGTGTCCAGTTTGTGTCCAGTCTGATACGGGTAGACATGAATAGACACAGACAGGCCAGGTGTCAAAGAAAACCCAATGAACATAGGGCTATCTCTCGACAACGGTGGACATTGACCCACAAGAAATGCCGGGCTGATACGCCTCACTTCGGCAACAACGCCCAATAATCCAGATCGAGCAGGACGGCCGGGTGGTCGCCCTCGGCCCCTTTGAGCGGAAAATCGGCGCCCGGATGGTCTTTGGTGGCCACCAGGCGCAGCCGCAGCGCGCCCACGTCCTGGCGTCCCGGCAGATCGGCCTTGGCCAGCACTTCGGACCAGGCGAACACCGTCAAGCCGGCAAACAGCGGCGACACATGCCGCCCGCCATTGATGGCAGCGATGTGAAACGCATTGTTGAGCCCGTTGAAGGAGAGCGTGCGGGCGAGCGAGATCACGTGCCCGCCGTAGATCAGCCTGCGGCCGAACCGGTCCTGCGCGGCCGCGAATTGATTGAAATGGATGCGGGCGGTGTTTTGATAGAGCCGCGTGGCGATCTGGTGCTCGGCCTCCTCCACAGTAATGCCGTCGACATGGTCGATCTTCTCACCGGTTGCGTAGTCGCCGAACCGGTAGGGGCTGCCCGCGAGGGTGAAGTCATAGGCGGCGGGGTCGATGCGCGGGCAGGCATCTCCCAGCGTGCTCGGCAACAGCGCCTCCGGCAGCCGCGGCACATGGTCGCCGGGGGCCGGCGCGCTCGCGTCGCGCTTGCGCACCATGACCCAGCGCACATATTCGAGCACCTTGCTGCCATCCTGCTTGTAGCCGGTTGAGCGCACGAACACGATCCCGGTCTTGCGACTCGAGTTCTCCTTCAGACCGATCACCTCGGAGACCGCATTGAGGGTGTCGCCCGGAAAGACCGGGGCCAGGAAGCGGCATCCCGCATAGCCGAGATTGGCGACCGCGTTGAGGGAAATATCCGGAACGGTCTTTCCGAACACGATGTGGAAGACCAGGAGGTCGTCGATCGGGGCGCGCGGGTAGCCGATTTTCTGCGCAAACGCGTCCGAAGATTGCACCGCAAAGCGCGGCCCGAACAAACCGTTATAGAGGGCGACATCACCGGCCGTGACCGTGCGCGGGGTCGCGTGATTGATGGACTGCCCGATGCGGAAGTCTTCGAAGAAGTTGCCAGTGCTGGTCTTGGTCATGATCGGCTCAGATTGCAAAGGACGACAGATGGATGGCAGGTTGCGGAAAATGCAAGCCAACTATGCTCTTGGTCATTCGATTCGTCCTCGGTCCGACAGGGACCATTCTCCGGCGACAAGCTGCATCCGCGGTCCCTGGATTGACGTAACTGAGTTAGCCGTGCTGGTGGCGCGTGACGATAACGTGAAACCACCTTGGTCACTTGGTTTGTTATACGAGAAATAGAGCAAGAGCTGGGCCATGACCATCGAAGCGACTCAAAGCGAGATCGGAACATCGACGGACCGCCCAGGGGTGGCGAACAGCCGCGGGGGAACGATCCACCCCGCCTGGGTGCGCCTGACCCATTGGGTCAATGCGCTGGCCATGCTGATGATGATCGGGTCGGGTTGGCAGATTTACGACGCTTCGCCGCTCTTTCCCTTTGATTTCCCATCCGGGATCACCCTTGGGGGCTGGCTGGCGGGCGCGCTGCTCTGGCATTTCGCCGCCATGTGGCTCCTGGTGGTGAATGGCCTCCTCTATGTGGGGCTGGGGCTCTGGACCGGCCGCTTCCGGCGCAAGCTTTTCCCCATCCGCCCTGGCCAAGTCGTCGCCGATGCGCGGGCGGCACTTTCCGGGCGTCTCTCCCATGAGGATCTTTCGGTCTACAACGCGGTGCAGAAGCTCTTATATCTGGGGGTGATCCTGTGCGCGGTTGTGATCGTGCTGTCGGGCATCTCCATTTGGAAGCCGGTCCAACTGCGCGAACTCACCGCGCTGTTCGGCGGCTACGATGCGGCGCGTTACGTACATTTTTTTGCCATGGCGGCGATCGTGGGCTTCATCCTGGTGCACGTCGTCATGGCGTTCCTGGTGCCCAAGAGCTTGCGCGCCATGGTCATTGGCCGTTGAGAAATGGCCGCCGGAGACGTGGCCGCCGGAGACGTGGCCGTTGAGATCCGAACTCGCTGAGGAGAGAACCCCATGTCTGGCACGCGCAAGCTTCGCAAGCCGATCCCGGGCGTCGATGCGCAGCTCTTGATCCGGGATGCCGCCAAGCACCTGCCCGATCCGACGCGCCGCTTCTTCCTGCGCGGTGGCGCCAGCCTCGGCGCGCTCGCCTTCCTGACCGGTTGCGACATCGTGGATGGACCGACCGCGGAATCCGTGCTGCAGAAGATTTCGTATTTCAACGACCGGGTACAGGGCTGGCTGTTCAATCCGAACCGGCTCGCCCCGACCTATCCGGACAGCATGGTGACGCGGCCGTTCCCATTCAACGCCTACTATCCGGAAGAGGACGCTCCCGAGGTCGACAAGGACGACTACGCGCTCGAGGTCGGCGGCCTGGTCGAGGAAAAGAAAACGTGGACCCTCGATGAGCTCTATGCCCTGCCGCAGGAGACCCAGATCACGCGGCATATCTGCGTCGAGGGTTGGAGCGCCATCGGCAAATGGACCGGTACCCCGCTGCGCGAATTCCTGCGCCGGATCGGTGCCGACACGCGGGCGAAATATATCTGGTTCCGCTGCGCCGAGGGCTATTCCACCTCGATCGACATGGCGACGGCGCTGCATCCGCAGACCCAGATGACCTTCAGCTTCGACGGCGAGATCCTGCCGCGTAAATACGGTTTCCCCATGAAGGTGCGCATACCGACCAAGCTCGGCTTCAAGAATCCCAAGCACGTGATGGAAATGGCCATCACGGACAAATATCTCGGCGGCTACTGGGAGGATCAGGGCTACAACTGGTTCAGCGGAAGCTGAGGAATCCGATCACGTGCGGTCTTTTTTTCATGAGCGGTCTTGCGGCGGCACCCGGGTGATCAGTCGCGCGCCGCGCTGGAAGGTGATGTAATCCCACAGCCAGATGAACGCCACCACGAAGCGGTCCCTGATCTCGATCAGGAAAAAGACGTGGATAACGCTCCAGAACAGCCAGCCGAGGAACCCTTTCAGCTCCAACCGGCCGAGCTTCACGACGGCCGCGCGCCGTCCGATGGTGGCGAGATCGCCCTGGTGACGATACCGGAATGGTTGCGGTGAGATCCTCGCACCGGCGATCCGCGCCGCGATCAGCCGCCCCACATAGCGTCCCATCTGCTTGGCGGCCGGAGCAATGCCGGGAATCGCTTGAATCCCTTCGCCCGCCGGGCCCATGGCGGCGGCCGTATCGCCGATCGCAAATACTTCGGGGTGGCCGCTCACCGACAAATCGGGGCCGACTTTCACGCGCCCGGCGCGGTCCTGCTCGGCATCGAGCCAGCGTGCTGCGGGCGAGGCGACGACGCCGGCCGCCCAGATGATCGTGGCCGCATCGATGCGACCACCCTCCAGGTCGACACCACGCGAATCACAGCCGACAACTCGGGTCGACGTCAGCACCTCGACGCCCTTCTGACGGAGGGTACGCTGCACGTAGGCCGAAAGGTTTTCCGGCAATATCGGCATGACGCGCGGTCCGGCCTCGATCAGGATGATGCGCGATGCCTTCGGGTCGATGCGGCGAAAATCCATGGCCAGGGTCCGACGGGCGATCTCCGCGATCGCGCCCGCCATCTCGACGCCGGTCGCACCCGCGCCGATGATCACGAAGGTGAGCAGGCGCGCCCGTTCGGCGTCGTCAGCGGCCAGCTCGGCTCGCTCGAAGGCGATCAGAATCCGGCGTCGGATGCGGGTTGCGTCCTCGATGCGCTTCAAGCCCGGCGCCACCTCGGCCCATTCGTCGTGACCGAAATAGGAATGGGTCGCGCCGGTTGCGAGCACGAGAAAATCATAGGCGACGGTGACCGAATCCGTGTGAACGAGCCGCTTGCTGGTATCGATGCCGCGAATCTCGGCCATCAGCACGGTCGCATTGCTCTGCTTGCGCAGGATGCGGCGGATCGGCCAGGCCACATCCGCGGGCGACAGGGCGGCGGTCGCAACCTGGTAGAGGAGGGGCTGAAAGCAATGATGGTTCTGCTGGTCGATGACGATCACATCGGCGGCCGCGGCTCGCAGCGCTTTAGCGGCTTCGAGCCCGCCAAAGCCGGCGCCGGCGATCACGACCCTGGGGCGGTCTTGCGACATCGTGCTTCTCCTCGACTTGACACAGCGCTGACAGGCGCAGCTTTGTCGTGTGCATCCTGTTGCCGCCAGCCTTGATGTAAGGTGGCGCCCCGACGCCGCCAGCACCCGCCAGCACCCCCTTGCCTTCCATTCGGTCACGCCCGAGCGTTTGCCGGGACTGGCCCGTTTCCTCGAGAATCATGGAAGGTTCCGTTATTGCGCCTGCATGCGCTGGCGGATGCGCAGTTCCGCCGCTCGACCAAGGAAGGCCGCGTGGATGTCCTCGAGCGCCTGGTGCACGACCGGGCACCGACCGGAGTTCTGGCCTATCTGGACCAGGAACCCGTCGGCTGGTGCCCGGTCGCGCCGCGCGCTGCCGCGGATCGATGAGCGGCCGGTGTGGTCGGTGCTTCTTTGTCAGCCCTCGCATCCCCCAGACCGGGGCGACGCTCGGTCTCTTGAAGGCGGCGGTCGACCATGCCGGGTCGCAAAAGGCCTGAAATCATCGAAGGATACCCGGTCGAGCCCGGCCCACGCCTCTACCCCTGTATGGGGTCGCCTACGACCTTGCGGGTCGCCTGCGACCTTGCGGGTCGCCTACGACCTTGCGGGCCGCGGGCT
>Ga0179587_10001000_pt1 | contig 12409 bp, 15 predicted proteins | sample CZODoug2_1_08_16_FD_185932 | JGI IMG/M metagenome (GOLD analysis project Ga0179587, IMG submission 185932) | Vadose zone soil fungal communities from Angelo Coast Range Reserve, California, USA - CZODoug2_1_08_16fungal | ecosystem: Environmental > Terrestrial > Soil > Vadose zone | place: USA...
ATGAGCTGACCGCGCGCAGCACGGTCAGGTCGACGCGCCACAAGTCATTCGGTTCAAAGCGCCACTTGCCGCGCACGGTCAGCTCATCGCGATTGTCGGTGTTGCTGCGGCCCAGATAGGCATTGTGATAGAACCCATCGCTGGTATAGCGCTGTACGGCGAGCCTGAACGCGGAATCCAGCGAACTCACGGGACCTGTGAGCACCGCGCCGTAGGAACGCTCGTTGTAGTTTCCGGCGTCGAATTCCGCGCGGCCGCCAAATGTGTCTGACGGGTCGGCGCTCTTCACATAGATCAGGCCGGCGAGGGCGTTGGCGCCGTACAACGTGCCTTGAGGACCGTGAAGCACTTCGATGTGATCGACGTCGAACAGCGTTGCCGCCGAACCCAAGCCGCTGAAGTCGATATCGTCGATCAGGAAACCAACGGAGGGATTCGGCGCTCCCTGATATTGCTGCAGCTCGCCGATGCCGCGGATCTGAAAGTAGCGGGGCCGCGAAGTATCGCCGGCCCAATTGAGATTGGGCACCAGCGGCAGCACATCCTCGAAATGTTCCTGGCCTGCGTCGCGCAAAGTCGCGCCCGTCAGGACCGAAACGCTGCCCGGCAACTCCTGCAGAGAGACTGACCTTAAGGTGGCTGTGACGACGATTTCGTCCAGCGGTTGATTGCTGCTGTCCGAGGCGTTCGCCCCGGTCGCAAGCACCAGAGCAGCAAACAAAATACTTAGCGCGGAATGATGACTACCCATGCTCCCTCCGCCGGTACTAACCGGATCAGGTTCAATGGGTTTGCTGGTGCGCCCTAGGCTGCCAGCATCTCAGGCCCTCAAGGCCACCCCAGCGTTTGTCGAATGATATCTTAAGTTAAAAAAAGTGCGCGCACTGCACCAACCAACCCGCCCACGACCAAAATGACCATGGGTAGGAAAGTCATGCCATAGCCCACTTCGCGCTTGGCCGGGTCCTTCACATAGGTGTAGGCGTACAGTTCCCGGCCGATCAAATAGACCACACCCAGCGCCGCCGCAACCAAGGGGCTGAAGTAGTGGGAAAAGAGGTATATTCCCGGCAAAAAAGCAATCAACTGTTCCAAAGTATTCTGTTGAACGCGGAAAAGGCGCTCAAAAATCTCGTTGCCGGTAATGGCCGGCGCCTTGACGCCGTAGCGTCCCCGGGCTGCGCCGACTTTGAAGCCGAACACAATGAACTGCAGAACTGCGAGCGCAGTCACGATATCGACATAAGCCATGGATCTTGTCCCCCTGTTATTGGATTCTAGCACTCCGTCGCCGGCCGTTTTCCGTCAGGCTACGGATATCGTCACGACCTGAGGTCCGCAGTCCGCAATGAGTTTACCCCGAAAATCCACCCGAAACGGCACTCGTGGCTATGCCCACTTGGTGGAGATCGACGTGCCTGTCGCCCGTGTTTGGCGAGCTTTGACCGAGCCGGGGTTGATCCGCATTTGGTCGGGTCAAGAGTCTGAGATTGATCCGCGCCAGGGCGGCATGTACCGGATCGGCAAACGCAACGGCAGCGCTCGGGAAGCTCATATTGATATCTTCGAGGAGAATCGGCGCCTGAGGCTGATTTATCTCAACGGCAAGGATTCACCGCCGAGCGACAGCGCCGCGGTGGACGATTTCATCCTGGATAGGCGCCTGGGCGAAGGCAAGACCTCGCTGCGGCTGCTGGGGTCCGGAATCCCTGACGCGCCGGAGTGGGATCGAAGCTATGCGAGCATCCGCATGGGCTGGGAACGGTTCATGGCGCGCATCAAAGTGACGCTGGAAAGCCCGCCCGTTCCGAAGAAACCGGCAAAAATAGTCCCCAAGGATCCGCCCCTCCCCGGGCTTGATTATTAAGGTAGCGCTCCAAGTCGGAGTTGCTATGCTTATGTCCGCCGGCAGGGACAAATCAAGTAAGGAGGGGGCAATGCTTGGATTTCTCGTTCGCGCAGTGTTGGTCGCTCTGGGGCTTTGGCTGGCGACCGACTGGGTATCCGGCGTTTCCATCGACACGCCTTCGACGCTGATTCTCGCCGGCATCCTGCTCGGCGTGGTGAACTCCATCATCCGGCCCATTGCCATTCTGCTGACACTGCCGATGACCATACTCACTCTCGGCTTATTCCTGCTGGTCATCAATGCCGGCATGGTGGCCTTGGTCGCGTGGATGTTGCCGGGTATGCATGTGAGGAGCTTCGGCGCGGCCTTTTGGACCTCGATCCTGGTGAGTTTGGTGAGCTTCGTCGGCTCCTGGTTTGTGGGCGGCAAGGGCCGCTTCGAAGTGATCCGAAGGCGAGGTTAACGCAGTCCGCTTCTGAAACGGGTATAGGCCGCGATGCCAGCGACGATCTCGTCATTCGTTGAGGCCGCGGACGCGATGAAATAGTCACTGCCGAGTAGTCGCCGCAGTAACCTGCGGCAACTCTGCCTCTGCGACCTTCCGCGAGTCCGGCATCCTCCTGTGCAGAAAGCGTAGCTCCCATGGATGTGGTTTTACGGCTTCGGCGCGCTGCCATCGTGAGTGAGCACCCTTTTGGCTTGCCGCTTTCATTTGTAACCGACGCGGCCCCTGCTGAAATGCCATGGCAATGATTCGCACGCATCGTGACCCCAGCGTCTAGGAGCGTTTTTCAATCCTCACTCGTTTTGGCTACTAAACTGGAGGGCCCAATGTCCGATGTCGAAGTTCGCCTGAATCGCAGAGATCTGCTCGCGGCCGCCGGCCGCCTGTCAATAGTGGGAACAATCGGCACTGTATTGTCAGCGTCCGGCCTCGGGGCACAAGCCGCCGCTGCACCGTTCGACGAGGCGGCTGCCGAGAAGGCGGAAATCGGCACCGAAGGTACAGCAACGGCAGTCGTTGACGCCCTGGAAGGAGCTTATGGAACGCACCGGGGCCTGCGGCGCAACCACACAAAAGGCATCGGGGCGTTAGGCAGTTTCGTCGGGATGGCGGCAGGGCGTGCCTATTCGCGGTCTGGTTTGTTTTCCGGACAGGCGATAGAGGTTGTTGCGCGTTTTTCGCTAGCCGGTGGAGATCCAGAGGCCTCCGACGCCGAAAAGAGTCCGCGCGGCATGGCATTGGAGTTCAGGTTGCCCAACGGCGCGCTGCATCACATGACGATGATCCACACGCCGATGTTCTTCGCTGCCGTGCCAGGTACATTTCTCGACAAATTCATTGCGCTTACGCCGGATCCCGTGACGGGCAAGCCGAGTCCGGATAAGTTCAAGGCGTTCATGGCGCGTCATGCGGATAATACAGGTCAGGCCAGCTTTCTCCGGGCCAACAACCCGCCTCCCAGTTACGTTCATTGCGCCTTCTACGGCATCCACACCTTCAAATTCATCGATAAGGAGGACAAGGTCACGATGGTCCGGTTTCGCTTCGTGCCGCAGGATGGAGAGCGACAGCTCAGCGACGCCGACTTGAAAACCATGCCGCGTGACTTTCTAGAGCGGGCGCTAATTAACCGCATGCGTCAAGGACCGGCGCACTGGGACATGATATTGACCATTGGCGAACCCGGCGACCCCGAGGACGATCCGACAATTCTGTGGCCCGCCAATCGAAAAGAGCTGAAAGTGGGGACTTTGACGATTGCCTCGGCGACATCCGACAGGCAAGCCGGTAGCTACGGCATCAATTTCGATCCGCTCATGTTGGCCGACGGGATTGCCGCGACGAATGATCCAGTTCTCTTGTTTCGTTCCGCATCTTATGCCGCATCGCATACCAGGCGGTTGCAGGATGTGTAGTTAGCAGGTTGGAGAGGTCGTCTGACTTTTGCGCCATCCCAGTCAGGGCAAGACACGGTTGGATCTTGGAAAGTGATCTGCATGGAGCGTTATTCTTATAGGATGATCATGGCGGCGCTGCCTTTCCAACTCCGACCGGGACGCCCAGATGACGCGTTGGCGATCCTTACAGCGCACCGCTCGGCGATCAGGCAAACTGCCGCCAGCCGGCTAGGTCGCGTACGTGGTCTACGAAGTGACGAAAGAGCGCGGGGCCTGGCCGCATTTCCAGGTGGTCGACGTAGCCGTCCAGGGACTGCGACAATCCGAAGACGAGCTTCGCCATGCAGCAAAATCTCCACCCAAGGGTCTTTAGAGTAGCTTGATCTGCCGTTACTCGGAAGTGAGGTTGGGCAACTGCGCGCCGCATTGTCAGCTTTCTCACCCGCCGGAATTTAGTAGGAAAAACTAAGCGTTAGGAAATTTTCACCGATATTGGGCTTTCTAATATTGGCATTGGACCAATGGCGAGCGGCGATCTCAAACAGCGAACCGCTGGCGCCCAGATCGAGTCGAATCGCAAGCAAGTACGAAAAATTCAAACGTGTCGCATCCAATGTGTCGATCTCGGTTTTATAACTCCCGCCAACGCCAGCGTATAACCTGAACCATGAGCGGTGCAGGAATTGCCAGCGTCGCATGGCTGAAAAGCCCCAGAATGGCGGGGCGGAGGTGTAGTCAGGCGGTGGGTAGCCGTGACCTATCGCGATCTGTCGAGTCGCCACTCGGAACGCGCCGAGTTCCCAGCGACTCTCGTCCAGTTCGAGGGTTACGGGCAGCACGATGCCATCCGACCAACCCCAGAATTGGTACGTTTGACCCGCTCCTACCAGCAACTTACATTTCGGGCACGGTGCGAACGGATTGAAATCGCTCTCATTGGCGGTTTGAGCCGTTGCATTTTCGGCCCCCGCCGGGCCAGGGTCGAACACTCCGGATAGGACTAGCAAGGCTATAGCCGCTACAACGCCGCGAACACAAGCCCTGGATTCCTCGTGTCGAAACGGAGCGTACATCGCCGGTAACACCATAGGCTCCCTCTCGAATATTGCTTATTGGGCGATTGGGGCTTGGGCAGCATACCCATGGATGCGGTCGGTGGCGCTTCTGATGACGTCAACATTCATTGGCCGCGGCCTTCACCGTCCCATTCCCCATCTTAACGGCTGGCAAATCTCGCCTTCCAACGACCACCCCGCGGAGCATTTGTAATTAGTCACGGTGTTCCACTGTTCATCGACCCCCTCCTTGGCTCACCGGCTCACCGAAGACGCGACCCGCGATCGCTCCAAGCGATTGTTAGCGGACGTCATTTTGGCAATGCAACGTCACTGAGCGAGACGAAGTATGTCCATGCTGCAATCCAGAAGGGCCCAATTGCTGCGAAAAGCTTCACGCGACCCTCTGTGAGTGCGATTATCCCTCGTGTGGTGCCGCGGAAAGATGTGCGATACCAATTCAACTCAAAAGGCTGCAGGAGCCCAATTTTTTTGGGCTCCGCCACGGAAGAATACCCAATAGGCAAAATAGAATGCCAACAGGAATACGCTCACAAACCAGGCCAATACAAAAGGATTGCGATCTTGGGGCCGGAAGTAGTACCAAATATTGGGCACACCACCAACAACTATTCCCACTCCCATTACGAGCCAGGGCAGTTCCGAGAAAACAGTAAACCAGCGACGCAAAGCGATAGCTTCGGCGCTCGTACGAGGATCAGCTGGATCTTTTGAGGATAGTGAACGCAAGCCAACAAAGTATTGGAACCCCAGTAAAGCCGAGGCACAGTAGCCAAAAGTAACGGCCGAGAAAATGGAAGAGGTCCATAGGTGCGCAATCGTCCGCTAACGATGAGGTTGAGCGACGCGAGGTTGCGTCGGCGACAAACGAAGCTGATTTATCCCAATCATCGACTCCCTCCATGGCTCAACGAAGATGATACTCCCGCGATCGCTCGAACCGATTGTTAGGTCGCCCATCGCGCTCACATTTCGCCTTTCATGACCTTTGCCAAGTACGTATACACAACCGGAAGAGCGGCCTCAGGAGATGCCGCATCCAAGATCAATTGAGACTCTAGAGATCCCGCGCCCTTCACCGGACCGTTGGGGCCCTGTCCGACAAATTCGAAGATTTCCGAATCTACGACACGATATTGGGAAGTGATTTTCAGCTTCTCGACCTGTTTCAGTTCGACGGCGTGTATGAACTTGTCGCGTGTACTCGGCGTAAACTGTGTCTCGGTGGTTCCTTTTTGAAGAGTAGAGAAAAGCCAGAGCCACCCGGTATAGGCGGCAACGAGTTGGCGATCGGTCAATTTGTCGTATGGAAGAGATCCTTCGAACGCCCAGGTGAGGGGACCCACAAACCCCTTCCCGTATTCACCGCCGGGCATTCTATATTCAACAATGTGAACCGTTATCTGTCGGTCCTCTCCGGCAAAAGGTGTGCTAAGGGAAGTAAGATATTTTATACGCACAGGCTTTACACCATATTCCAACGGATCGGCTAGCCACTTGGCCATGGTCGCCTCGACTTTGCGCGGATCTTTAGGCAACACCTGAGCCTCAGCGATGTCGGTGCAATTCAAAAGAGCGAAAAGAATGCCGGCAATAACGAAGATCCTCACGTGAGACCTAACGATCAGGTTGAGCGACGCGCGGGTGCGCCGACGCAAATCGAAGCTGTTTTATCCAGATCATCAACTCCCTCCTTGGCACACCGAAGACGCAGCACCGCGGTCGCTCGAACCGATGGTTAGATGAGCGACCAAGGCACGAAAATTCACAACTCGCTATGCATATAAATTCGATCGTCATCAGCCAAGATCTGTTGGCCTACAAATATATACGCGCTTGCCTGGTTCAGGAAAACAAGAATCAACCAAAATGCCGACGCTTCACTGCGAAATATCGCAATAGTGACTCCATCCGCGATTACGCCAATAGCGACCACAATCGTGACGAATAAGACTGTTCGGACAGAGTTTTGGCTTACCCAGTGGAAATTGGCTGTGTAGGAGATAACGAATGGCACCGCTGCGGCAAAGAATACCGCGGCTACGATTAACCTGAAGTAGCGCTCAATCCAAAGCACCGTTCCGTGCGGAATTATATATGGGTGAGTTGCGATCCAAGAAAACGCGCATATTGATCCTGCCATTATTCCGAGTATTCGATGCGTCCATGCAAAAATACTCTGATCAATAAGCACGTGGTTCATGCGGCGCCCAAGTCGCCTCGCAAGTGTAAGATCGCTCATCTAACGATGAGGTTGGGCGACGCGGGGTTGCGCCAACCCAAATCGACGCTGCTTTATCTCAATCATCGACTCCCTCCTTGGCTCAACGAAGATGATACCCCGCGATTGCTCGAACCGTTGGTTAGCGTCGTTGACCCGCATACACCAGAAGTTCGCCACCCCAAGACAGAAGGCTAAGGGACACAGCAAACGCGACCGCGAGAGGAACCTGCCATAAAGCCACTCTATGCGGCCTAGTGCGAATCAAGTAGTACGGAACGCCCACTATCGCAATGAGAGGAACTAGCAATGCTGCGCCTGAAGGCATGCGAATTCCACGTTCTGTGGCGTCAGCGCTAACCCACAGATAGAGGAAGATCGCCGTTGGAAGAATCGTCACCGCAAAAGAAACCCCGACCGCGTCCGCACGGGCGTGGAGAGCCTGTTGAATGGCACCGCCCGCAACTGAGAGGAGCGCAATCCCACCCAGATAAATGCGCGAACGCTTCACGGGACGCTAACGATTAGGTTGAGCGACGCGGGGTTTCACCCACGTCGAACGAAGGCACTTTATCCCAAATCATCGATTACCTCCTTGGCTCACCGAAGACGCTACCCGCGATCGCTCGAACCGATTGTTAGCGGACAGACCGCGTCCGCCAATAACCCGGGCGTCGAGAACCATGAGCGTACGCCACCACAAAGACAACATCAGCAAGAACCGCATACACAATTGAGTAAGGGAACTTGTCTCCGACCGTGAATTTCCGCAAGCGTCGGCCGAAGGGATGTCCAATTAGCGACGTTTCAAGCAGCGCTTTCTGGCAACGCTCGATCTCGGCAATGAACCGTAGCCCCAAGCCCGGCACTTGAGCGTCATAAAACGAAACCGCCTGCAGAAACTCTTCACGCGCTTCGGAATGAACTTCCAGGCGCATCACTTCAACAGCGTTCGCGCTTCCTTTATTACGTCGTCCGCCGGATATGTGCGAGCGGTTCCGCTCTCTATTTCACCAAGACGGCGCTCCGACTCCTTGAGCCAAGCAGCTTCCGAATTCGCGTCGCCAGGAGCATCCAGGTCGCCAATAAGTTTCCGGAGGAGCTCCGTGCGCTCGTCTTGGCTCAATTCGAGGATGTCCCGCTCAATGTCGGCCAATACACGTGCCATAGATTATGTCCTCTGCGTCGCTGCCCTCAATTCTACCGCGAGACCCGCATGTACGCTAACAATGAGGTTGAGCGACGCGAGGTTGCGCCGGCGACAAACGAAACGGATTTATCTCGATCATCGACTCCCTCCTTGGCTCACCGAAGAGGCGACCCCGCGATCGCTCGAACCGTTGGTTAGACGCTAGAGCTGACATCCGCAGTGGGGACAAAACGAGATCGTTACGCCTCCCCCACCCGCCGATTCGGAAATAACTGTCACCCATGCGCGCAATTTTGTCCACCATTCGTATCGCACATCGTAAACACACGCGAGAGTATGTTGCGCAAACGTTTCGCAGCATGGCTTATAAGTGCGAGGAACACGCCGTGTGCCCTCGAGGCAAGCAGAGCCGTCTGCGTGGATGTGTCCCCGCGCCTTCTCTGAATTAGAGGCGGAGAGTGAAGGTGACTTCAAATTTGGCGGCTAACGATTATTTATGCGACTAATTCGGATGCCGAAATCGCTTATGCGACCAATTCGGCGGGCGAATTGTGTCAATGACGTTGTGTATTGCGCTGGACGTCGTGGCATGTTCCTGATTTCCTTGGAGCCCGGTAGCGGTTTTGTCGCGTAGTACGTTGCGGGGGATTATACATGCCGGAAGCGCGCGGTCTGTATGAGGTGTCGCGGGAAAAGATGCGCACTCGACATTTCGCGTACCGCACCGAGCAGGCTTATCTTTACTGGATTCGGCGTTACGTAAACTTTCACCGGCGGAAGCACCCCAGAGAAATGGGGTCCTCGGAGGTGGAGGCTTTCCTGACTCATCTCGCAGTTGACGAGCACGTCAGTGCATCCACTCAGAATCAGGCTCTTCAAGCTCTCCTCTTTCTATATCGGCAAGTATTGGAGATCGATCTTCCCTGGCTCGAGAATGTTACGCGGGCTCGTCGTTCTAAGCGGCTGCCGGTGGTGCTGACGGTTGCGGAGGTGCGTTCGGTGCTGGCTCAGCTCGATGGTGCAGCGTGGCTGTTCGCGAATTTGCTCTATGGCAGCGGCTTGCGGCTCATGGAGGCGTTGCGCCTTCGGGTCAAGGATATCGCGATCGAGCGCTGACGTTCGTACGACAATGATTTACACCCACGTGCTGGGAAAGGGCGCGATGGGCGTCAAAAGCCCGCTGGATCGCGTCTAACGAGATATTCCGCGCTGCGACGCCTGCGAGCGTCTCTATCCTGCGCGCCGCTATTCCGGGATTCGCCCTCTGCCGTTATACTGTCGGCATCTTGGTTTTTCTCCATTAATGCCAGCGAGTTACCGTGTCCGAGTCAGAATCGTCAGATACCCAGTTCTTCAATTCCTTCAGCATGGTGCTGGGTTTGCTCGTCGCCTTCGCCATCGTGCTGTTCGCGGTAGCGCGCTCGATGGGGGCCGATAGCCAGGGCGCAGCAGTGCTTTTGGAACCGCTGCATCTTGCCAGTGTCCAAAAGAACATTGCGCCGTTCGCGCAGGTTGCCATCGCGGGAAAAGACAATTCTGCCTTGGCGGCGTTGAGCTCGCCCGCGGGCGCGGCGCCGGCGGTTAGCGTGCCGACCTCCGGGGAGCAGGCGTTCACTCAAGTGTGCTCGGCCTGCCATGCGACAGGCGTCAATGGCGCGCCAAAGATCGGCGATCACGCGGCCTGGGGTCCTCGCATCGCTCAGGGTAAGGAAACTCTTTACAAGGATGCGATCACGGGTAAGGGCACCATGCCGCCCAAGGGTGGCACGACTTGGCCGGATGCGACCATTCGCATGGCCGTCGACTACATGCTATCGCTGAACAAATAGAGTCTCGCGGAGCAGAGAACCTCGCTAGCCGGCCGGCCGGTCGAGCGCGCGCAGCTTCACGGCTTCTGCCACATCCATCATGCGAATATCCGCGTCCCCCCTCAAGTCGGCGCAGGTGCGCGCGACCTTGAGCACGCGGTGATAAGCCCTTGCGGAGAGTCCGAGACGCGTGATCGCGGTGCTCAGCAGCGCGCGTGAATCTCTCGCGAGCGCGCAATGGCGCGCGACTTCGGCAGGCGTCAGGCGCGCGTTGAGTCTTCCTTGCCGTTGCAGTTGCAGCACCCTGGCGGCGGCGACGCGCTGCGCGACCACGGCTGAACTCTCCGCGTCTTCGCGCGCATCCCCGATCAGATGCTCTACCGGCAATGCCATGAGTTCGACATGGATGTCGATGCGGTCGATGAGCGGCCCGGAAATTCGATTTCGGTAGCGCGCGGTCTGTTCCGCCGTGCAATGGCAGCGTCCGCGGGAATCGCCGGCATAGCCGCAGGGGCAGGGATTCATCGCGGCGACCAGCTGAAATCTAGCGGGAAATTCGCAGGTGCGCTTGAGGCGTGCAATGACCACTGCGCCGCTTTCCAGGGGTTCGCGCAATGCCTCGAGCGCATTGCGCGGAAATTCGGGAAGCTCGTCGAGGAACAGTACGCCTAGATGCGCCAGCGACAGCTCGCCGGGGCGCAGTGCGCCGCCGCCGATCAGCGCGGCCACGGAAGCGGTGTGCTGAGGACTGCGAAACGGCCTGCGGCCGCCGATCGCTGGTCTGCGCCCCGCGGCTGATTCCAAGCTTGCGACCTCCAGGACTTCGGGCTCCGTCAACGGCGGCAGCAAGCCGGGCAATCGTTGCGCAAGCAGTGTTTTGCCGGCACCGGGCGGCCCGATCATCAGCAGGCCATGTTCGCCGGCCGCGGCAATCTCGAGCGCTCGCTTGCCCGCGTATTGCCCGCGAACATCGGCGAGATCGGGCACCGGTCTCGACTGGACGCCGGGATTTCGCGCATCCGCTCGATCTGCGTACGTTCTTCCTACTCGGGTTGCGGCGGACGGCAGGACAGCAAACGATCCGGTGCCCGTCAGGACGGCAACCACTTCGGACAAATGATTTGCCAAACGGAGTTTCGCGCCGCTGACGAGACTCGCCTCCAGCGCATTCGCGGCCGGCAGGATCATTTCGCTGCGGGACTTCGCGCCGGCAATCAGTGCGGGCAGGAGCTTTCGTGTTTCGCGGAGCGCGCCTCCCAACGACAGCTCGCCATAAAACTCACGGCATCTGAGCGCCTCAGGGAGAATCTGGCGATCGGCCGCCAGGATGCCGACGGCAATCGGCAGATCAAAGCGTCCGCCCTCCTTCGGCAGATCCGCAGGCGATAGATTGACGGTGATGCGCCGCTGCGGAAAGTCATAGCCCGCGGTCACGAGCGCTGCGCGGACACGTTCCTTGCTCTCTCGAACCACGGCTTCGGGAAGGCCGACCAAATTGAACGCAGGCAGACCCGTGCCTAGGTGGACCTCGACGCGAACCCTGGGTGCTTCCAGTCCCGCGGGTGCGCGGCTGAATACGGTGCTCACTTCCCTGTGAGTGTCCATACAATCCTATTGCGCGGAGGCTTGCGCGGGACCTACGGTGGCGCGAATTTCGCTTCGAGATCTTTCAGACGCGCTTCCAAAGCAGCCAGTTTTCCCTGAGTGCGCTCCAAAATCGCGGCCTGCACGTCGAAATCTTGTCGAGTGACCAGGTCGAGCTTGGCCAGCTGAGCTTGCAGCACAGCTTTGAAATTGCTCTCCAGATCGCGGCCGACGGCACGCAGCGACTCGGGCACCGAGTCGGCCAGGCGTTTGGCCAGATCGTCCAAGCCGTTCGAATTCATAAAGCTCATTCCCACCTCTCCGCACCCGGTTGACGCACGATCAGCAATGGTGTGCGCCAGTTGGGTGCAATGCTGCGCAGGGCCAAGGTGTAACCCGTTGATTCGTCGTCCGGCGGCCGTGGCACGAAAACTGCACTATTCAAGATCAATACTACGCGGAAGTAATGGCGGAGGCGGTCTGATTTACCGGTGAAAGCGGGGATAAATGCATGAAGCTGATCACCGCCGTCATCAAACCCTTCAAGCTGGACGAGGTCCGCAAAGCGGTTGCAGACATAGGCATTCAAGGCGTCACGGTGACCGAAGTTCACGGGTACGGCGGCCGGCCCGGACACACGGAGATTTATCGCGGCGCTGAATACACGGTCGATTTTCTACCCAAGGCAAAGGTCGAGCTCGCGGTGGACGATTCGATTGCAGAGCAGGTGATGGAAGCGGTTTGCAATGTAGCCAGGACTGGATATGCCGGTGATGGAAAAGTGTGGATATTCGAATTGGAGCAGGCGTTGCGAGTGCG
>Ga0179587_10001001_pt1 | contig 12399 bp, 11 predicted proteins | sample CZODoug2_1_08_16_FD_185932 | JGI IMG/M metagenome (GOLD analysis project Ga0179587, IMG submission 185932) | Vadose zone soil fungal communities from Angelo Coast Range Reserve, California, USA - CZODoug2_1_08_16fungal | ecosystem: Environmental > Terrestrial > Soil > Vadose zone | place: USA...
AGGCACACTTTGATGCCGTCGGCCCGGAGGGTCCACTTCTTCCCAAGCTCACCTCTTACTTCACCTTCGAAGTGGGGAGGCGTCCATACCATTTCTCCTTCGTTTGAGTGGCTGGTCATTTCCAGGCGACACCACGATAGAAGACTCGAGGCCGGCTCTCAATTACGTGGGAGGTAATCGATGCGATAGCGCACCGATTTGGGCAACGCCTACCAGATGCCGCCGAGAGCCACGGTGATCGCCTCGCCGTTCACGGCCCCGGCAGCGTCGCTGCACAGGAAAGCGATCACCTGCGCGACCTCGCGCGGTTCCAGCACTCGGTTCTGTGGGTAGATGGCGGCGCGCGCGCGCCACACCTGCTCGACGCTGATTCCGCTGCGTTCGGCCTCTGTCTTCGCCGAGCGCTCGGCCATTTCCGTTCGCACCCAGCCAGGCAACACTGCGTTGGATGTGACTCCGAACGGCCCAGCGTCCTGAGCGACCGCGCGTGCGAGCCCGATAACCCCATGCTTGGAAGCGGTGTACGCGCTGCCGCAGCGTTCCGCTTTCTCGCCGGCGGTCGAACTGGTGAATACGAGCCGGCCGAAGCCGCGCTTGCACATGCCCCCTACCGTCAGCCGCGCGAGCTCGAACGGAGCGTCGAGGTTGATGCGCATCGTCTCGCGCCAGACCTCGGGATCCTGCTCCCACACGAGGCGCTCGTGGGCCGAGCCGATGCCGTGGTTCACGACCACCACCTCAATCGGTCCCAGTCGTCGCTCGGTCTCGGCGACCGCCAGAGCGCAGCCCTCCGCGGTGCCGAGGTCGGCCGCGACGTATTCGAGACCAACGGCCGCCAGTTCCGTCGCGCTGCGGGACACGACCATCACGCGCGCTCCCGCTGCCGAGAGCAGTAGCGCCGCCTCGCGCCCGATGCCCCGGCCACCGCCCGTCACCAGCGCTACCCGTCCGTTCATCTCTAAAGCTCCCGTGTGCCTGTTCGCGGAATCTTCCCACGCCAGGCTGGTGCATACAATCGCTCCAACAGCGTCTTGTCGCACTTCGATGCAGTCAGAGTGTTCGCCAACGGCGCGGAGCAGTCGCGCCGCGATCAGTCGGCTTGTAACCAGCGGGCTGCGGCTTCGGCGCTGTCCTCCGGCCGCGTGTTGAACGCAATGGACGCATTGGGTGCGGCCTTACGCACGGTGTTGACTACAGTCTCGAGCAGCGACAGGCTTTTTGGCGGGAGCCGAATACCGGCCCCGATCACCACGCAGTCATAGGTCGTAGTTGCTAGCTGCTTCTCCAGCACGGGGCTGGCCGTTTTGTCGGGTGGGATCAAGCAAAGATCCGCCTGCAATCCCCGCTCCGCCATTTTGGTCATGGCAATCGCTATTCCGGCGTGGATCTTCTCGGCATTGAAGCCCGGCGGTATGGCGGGATCAGAAAAGTCCACTGTTTCCGGTAGCTGGCCAACGAACAATACGCGTGTCATGTGATCTTTCTCCATGTTGGGTCAGTCCAGCAATGCTATCCCGCCCGTGGCTCTGGCAGCTACTGAGCTTTCCTTGGGTTGAGGACTAGAAGAATTGTTGAAATGAGCGGCCGCGGTCACCGGTGGTCAGCACGACTGAGAGCGCGAGCCGCGACGATCAAGCGCGATTTATTCCTGACGGTCGCGGCAATGCACGGAAACGGCGGGGGGATGACCGTAGCCACTCATCTCAGTTCCAACCGGGGCGCGATAGCCGTACAGCAATCGATGCCTGGCTTCAATGCTGCCCAGCAAGGCATCGCCGAGGTCCAACGCGTCCATTGCTCGTTGGCTGCTGTAATTCGTCAAAGTATCTCGGGCCATTTCGGCCTCGCCGATACTGAACAGCTTTGCCGCTTTGGCCTCGACCGCTGCAGTCTGCGAAATACTCTGATTTTCAAACGCCCTCAGCGCCTCAGTGACCTCAGGAAGAAATTTGGAGGGCTTGTCGCAGGTGTAATACATCAATCGCTTGAACGTGACATACGCAAATCTCGACGCCTCCTGGATCTCAAAGTCCCTGTAAAGAAATCGTTCCGATTCCTTGTGGCTCAGGTACCGGTGCTTGCCGAATTCCGGACGAACCCCTTCGACTCCGATCCAATAAGGCACGAATGGCGTGGTGATAGAACCGGTCGCAGCGATCCAGAGCATGTTCAAGTCCGGACGAGACACAGCTTGGCGAAGGTGCGCGACCTGTCCATAGCCGTTCCAGTCGGCTGAGGCAAGCGGATCGCGGATCGTGTCGAGAAAGTCTCGAAGGCCGATCTTCGCCTCAGTTGCCTTCTGTCGAAGCCGTTCTTCGAATACCTTCACCGACGCGGATCTGCCCTTGCCCTCTTGATAGACGTCGCTTACATTGAATGGCTTTCCTGAGCGCGGGTCGTACCAGCCTTGCTCGACCGCAAAAGAAATGAAGTTCGAAGAGCCGCGATACTTTTCAGGATGCTTCTGGAAATCGAGCGGAATCTCGAGGACGTAGCCGGGATAGGACATCCGAATGTCATTTGGCCCTAAACGCTCCGCGATCCAGAGCCCTTTGCCGCCAGCGAAATCGATAAGCACCCATCCTTCCCGCGAATCAGCGAACATGTGGGAGTTCCCACCGTACGTCGAGTAGCCATACTTATCGATCAGCTGACCAACGATCTCCACGGCCTCGCGCGCCGTGTGGGCGCGCTCCATAGCGATGCGCGACAGATCGCTGTAATTTGGTCCGTGCTGTGGGTTCGGTGTCATCTTTGCCAGCTCCGGGCGCGAAGGTGACCAGACGTCGCGCGCCGCCACACCGTACTCATTGAGGCCACCATTGGTCAGAGGCGCGGGGAAGCCAACAAACTCACTGTAATTCATAGTGATGTATTTGGCGGTGACAGGCACCTGGGGGATCTCGATCAGTTCTCCGGGATAGTTGGCCTCCTGGGTAACACCAACCGAGATCGTCTCACCGGCGGCGTGATTCTTCCGCGGAACGATTTCCAGCCAGTGACTCGAAGGTTCATCACCTGTACCGCCAATGAATACGCTTCCATCCGAGGTCAAGTTCTTGCCGACATATATCGCGTAACTCGCCCAAGCGGGCAAGGCTGTCAATGCCACCATCGCCGCGATTAGTGTGGGTATTAGTTTCCGATTATCCATGCTTCGAGCTCCGCAATTATTGTCCAAATCCGTGTGTTTCCAAGACCACGTGCCAGAAACGCGTGCTATGCGGCACCTACAAGAGCACGTCTACAACGCGTTGCTCGTGCGGCACCTGTCTTAGCTACCTCGTCGGCAACGGCAGATCCGAGTTCCACGCGTCACGCGCAACCCACCACGTTCCGTCGGCGTCGTGGCTCCGGCGACTGTAAATTCGGTCGCTGTCTTGTCCCAGTGGATCTTGTAGCCCCTCAGGTAGGATGCGTAGGCCCACGGCGCATCGGAGACACCGACAACCGCGAGAATCGGCAGCATCGACAAAGCCTTCAGATAACTCCACATACGACTGGCTCTTCTGCGGCTTAAGAACATTCATTCTAATTTAGTCCGTTGGCCGGGTGGAGCCTGTAACACCCCGACCACCGCCAATGAGTACTCTCGACCCGAAGCGGTCCGCTGGCGGTGTCCGCTTCGCGGCACGCTGCTAAGTAGTACGCTCCCTGGCTGTTATCTACCGGTTCTGCGACGCGTCTGACTACTGTGCTGGCTCTGTCTGCGAAGAACTGCTCGCCTGAACGGGGAAACGCGCCCAAGCGCTCCCGTACTCGGCCATCGGCATGATCAGCGCGATACCAGCGGAGCCGCCATGGCTATTGACGATAAGCTCGCTTTGCGTTCGATAAAGATCAATGGCATCTGAGCCTACGGCTGCGACGTTTTGTCCACTTCTGTCTCCGCCCTGCGAGATACGCAAAACTCCATTTCGGCATGTGAATTCACGTCTCGATTTGTCGAATGACCATTGGTGAAAAGCGCCCATGGGGCCATTTGTTTTCACAGTGAGGAGCGCGCCATCGAATTCAAGTGAAACGGTCTGAGCGTCAAGAAGGTCCTTGTCGATTCCTCGTGTTGGTGCGTTTCGTGGGTGCAACCAGGTGGCCAGGAAGACTGATGAATCGTCCGTCTTGTTACCCTTATTGCTATAGGTTGCGGGAAAAGAAACGCAGTCATCTGACGGTGTTGCGAGCGAGAGGTTTCCCCACGAAGCGGGAGGGTGTTCTACGTGAACGCAGGCGATCAGGCATATCGCTACAAAAGCGACTGTTAGATGTGATACCAAGCGATGTTTAAGAGGTACCGGAACGTCTCTTCCAACACCCGCCATCGGGCGCGACGAATCGGGGACCGTCGGAATCTGGCAACCTTCGAGCGACTGAGGAACCATGGCTACTCCGAAATGCGGAGAGTCGCACCGGAACGTCGGCGGCGACGGCAAAGGCTGCGACAATTGTGCCTGTTAGCAAAATCGAAAAAAAGCAGCGCACCTCGGGCGCTTCCGCATGCAGTCTCGCCCCCGCGACTAATACCGGCGCTGATTCGCAACGAGTCGTGAGACATAAGTTCGCATCCGAAAGACATTCCATGATGTTGGCATAGGCAGCCTACCGGAAACTGCGAGCGTCCGCTGCTGGGCGGACATATTGGGACCGTCAATGACGGCTCCCGGCCGGTCAGCGACCGACGACTGAAAGACTGGAGCTCGGGATCTCGCAGATCGATGTATCCCTACGTAGCCTTACGTGGCTCCACATACCGCGAAAACTCAAACGCTGGTCGGACTCGACCCCGAGCGGCCGCTCGCGACTGTCTGCTTTCAGCGTCGGATATCGCATACTGACAGCGGTTCGGAGTACGGGCTGGATTTGTGTTGGCCGTTAGCCCGCTACTGCGGCAGATTCATCTTGCGCAGCAGAGCCCGGAAGCGCGGATCTTCCCGCAGGGTGCGGAAAACGCTATCAATTTTGAGCCACGTGAGGCCGGTATCTCGCTGCTCATAGGCGCGCTCCGCCCACTCGAATGCCTGGTCCTTCTCGCCGCGCCAGGCATACACACGGGCGATCGCAAAAGGCGAGTTTTTTCCATACTTGGCGATCAACTGTGCTAGAACTCGCTGCGACGCATCAACATGCCCCAGAGAGTACTCAGTCATGGCCTCGCCCGCCAAACTGAAAGTTGGCATTGCTGTTTGACGAAAGAGGGCCAGTGCCCGTTCGGGGTGATGGTCCAGGAGCTCCAGCGCCCCCAGGTTGGAACGTGCACGATCAGAGTTCGGAGCTATCACAAGTGCCTTCTCATAAAATGGGCGCCCCTGCGCCAACTGCTGATTTGCAACGAGGAAGAATCCAAAACGCATGCAAATCTCTGCAGACAACGGATCGAGCGCGAGAGCCTGCTCCTCTCTGGCAATAGCCTCGGGCAGCTTGCCTAGCACGGCGAGCAGGACGGCAGATCGATGCAGAATATTGGCGTCGCCGGGGCGCAACGCGACGGCCTTGTCCAGATCCGCCTGCGCCCCGGCAAAGTCATACCGGTAGACCGTACGCAGGAAGCCGCGTGCGGAGTAGCCCGCGGCCAGTCCTGGAGAAAGCGCGACGGCCTTCTCTGCAGCTGCAAGCGCACGGTCATAGCCTGCTACGATGGCGGCTAGGTCGCCGGAGGTGCTGTCGTCGGTCAGCCAGAATTGCGCCAGCGCCAGGTCTGCGTAGGCCGTCGCGTAGCGCGAATCTAGCGTAGTTGCGGCCTGGAACGCTGTTACAGCATGTTGATAGCCGGCGGCGTCACCTTGGTTGTAGCTCTGCCTGCCCTGCAGGTACAGGTTATACGCTGCAAGATTCGCAGTATGCAGCTCGTCCTGAGCCGATGGCTGCTGCGTCGGCAACAAGTGAACTCTCAGCGCCGTTACAACGGCCCCTGCGATCTCATCCTGAACCTTGAAGATGTCATCCAACTTGCGATCGTAGGTCTCCGACCAGACGTGGTAGCCGTTGTCGGCGCGAACCAGCTGCGCGGTGATGCGAAGGGTGCTGCCGGATTTGCGCACACTCCCTTCGAGGACGTGCGCAACGGCGAGCGCCTTGGCTATATCAGCGATGGTCGCTTGCTTGCCTTTGAAGTAGAACGACGAAGTCCGCGCTGGCACCCGTAGTTCCGGGACCTTCGTCAGCAGATTGATGAGTTCCTCCGCCAACCCGTCGGAGAAATATTCCTGGTCTCCGTCCCCGCTGATATTGACAAACGGCAACACAGCCACCGAATGAGGGGGCGGCGAGAAGCTAGGCGTCACAGTTACGCCCGGCTCTCTCGCCGGCTCTCTTGAAATCCAAACCCGGACGACTGCAACTCCAACAAGCGCCAGCGTGAGTGCCGTCAAGAGTGCGATATAGCGGCGGTGACCCGTTCGAGGCGGAACCGCCGTCTGACGGGGCGACTCATCCATATTCCGTGCAGGCTGTACATCGCTAGGTCGCACGCAAGCAGCCGATTCAGGTTGCGGTTGAGCCTCCGGTTCGGGTTCACGTGCCGGGTCTGGCTCAACCGCTGCGATAAATCTGTAACCCCGTCGGGGAAGCGTCTCGATGTAGCGCGGCGTATCCGCAGTGTCCCCCAGCGCGACGCGCAGCTTTCTGATCGCGGTGTTGAGACCCGTGTCGAAGTCCACGATTCCCTTCGGCCACAGCTTCGAAATGAGCTGTTCACGGGTTACGACGCCCCCACGGGAGTCGATCAGCTCCATGAGAACCTGTAGTGGTTGCTCTTGAAGCCGAATTCGGGTTCCCGCGCGCTCTAGATCTCCGGAATCCGGGTCCAGTACCCAACCATCAAAGCCGATCTTCTGTGCGCCCACCTCGGTTCAGCCACTGATCAGAACTAGATCAGCAACGATCCAGCGGCGGGCCATGGAGTGGCGGCGGCGCATGACTAAGCTAGATCACGCAAAGAGTGAGCCCGGTCCCCATTTCGCGATGGGTGGTACGGGAAATGACAGCCAAATCAACACACCTGGAGACAGCCATGAACCGCATCACCACGATCATCCTGACATCCACCCTTGCCGCCGGTGCCCAGATCGCCCATGCAGCCGACCCGACCGATGCTTCCCTGCGCCACGTTAAGGTACTTTTTTCAGACCTTAACCTGACCGGTATCGACGGCGCGAAAACCCTTTACCGCAGACTACAGGGCGCTGCCGAAAGCGTCTGCGCCGAGCACGGCACCAGGGATGTGAGGAGCGTATCTCGCGTCAAGACCTGCGTCTCAGCTGCCATTTCCGCCGCAGTAGCTGACGCAAACCAGCCATCTCTTACCGCATACTATCAAGCCAAGCACGGTTACACCAACGCTGCGGTGCGACAGGCCTCCCGGTAGACCACATGAATACCGAGACACAACTGGCTCGTCGCTCGAACAACGCCATAGCCTCGATTCGGACCTCCGCCTTGATCGCGCAGTTCGCCCTCGCATCCGCTGTCGCGCTTGCCGATCAGCAACCGGTAGCCGCTACTCGAGTGCCGAAGGTTTCGCTTGTCGGCCTGCACATATCGACCCCCGAAGACGCCCGCGCTGCATATGAGCGCATCAAGGCCGTCGCCGAGCGCCTCTGTTTCTTTGGTCGAGCTGGTGCGACTCCTGCGCGGCGGCAAGGGCGGGAGTGTGTGTATTCGCCGAACGGCGTTGGCCAAGGTTTCGTGCACGCGCGCCTCGAAGGTCTCCCGCTGCGGGCCCACCCCAAGAGTGAGCCTCGAAGCAATAGATACCCCTAAGGAGAAATCGCCACATGAACACCGATACATATATGACTCGTCGTTTCGGCTCGCAAGTCGCGGTTCGGACAACCGCCCTAATGGCTTTGCTGACTCTCGCAGCCGTTGCGGCGATCGCCCTGACGCCGGCGGCCGCCGGCGTCGAAACGCGCACTTCCAACTTATCGCTCGCCGATCTGGATCTCTCGACGCCGGCGGGGGTTGATGCCGCGCGCGACCGCCTGCAGCAAACTGCCCGACGGTGGTGTTCCCAAGTTGCCGACCGCCAGGATCTCTCACATCAGCCAAATTTCATTGCATGCATGGATGAGACGCTGGCAGCTGCGTTGCGGCAAATCAACGGCCCGGTGCGTGCGGCCATCGAGGAGCCGGGAGAGTGGCACACCCAACAGGCTGACGCGACACACAGCCGCTTGCCCCCGACTGTTCCCGAAACACGCGTTATGATCGTCTCTCTCGCCAACCTCAACCTTTCGACGCCAGACGGCGTGCGCATTGCACACGACCGGATCAAGAGAATGGCCCGGCGCGTATGCCGCCAACTCTCTGGCAGCATAGACCCTACGAAAATGTGGCGCTATGCGAATTGCGTGGATGATGCGATAGCGGGGGCGCTCCGGCAGATCCGCGACCCTACGGTCGCCGCCATCGATAAGTAGGGGACGAAAGCGTTAGAACGACTGAGAACTGACGGCAAAGTCAGCTGCCGCGCGCGACGCGTAGCGACCCGAAGTCGTCGTTCGCGAACGGCCGCTGTGCTTCGGTGGACAAGTCAAGTGCCGAGCGCCGAGCGGTCCTTCCCCGCTCAGTGTTTCGAGGGGAAACATTTGATCAGAGCGGCGCGCCAACGAAGGCGACCAGCAGGACCATGATAGGGAAGAGCACCATGAGCCAAGCCTCAAGTTTGAATCGGTTTCTCATCGGAATCGCCTGCCCGGCGCTGACATGACAATAGGACAATGCAGGCAAAGCAAAGCGCACCCACACCTACAGGCCACCACCCGAGGGTGATTGGGACGCCACCGGAAATTAATAGAGGCGCTAAGAGTGGCAGGCCTACAAACATAAACAATACGATTGAGAATAGGGACATTCCAAAGATGCGTCCCCATTCTCGCTTACGCCAGAGTCCGTAAGCAACCGCCAGTGAACTAACCGCCACGGCCGCTGAAATACAATCGTAGGCAAAGCGGATCTCCTGCATTCGCGACCACATTGGGTCGTGCGCTCGGTCCCAAATGGACGCGCCGCAGGTGACCAAAATGAGCGCGATCAAGAGAAAGCAGATCCAAAGTACGCCGCGAACCTTGTTCATGGGTGGCTGACTATTAATTCGACAACCAAAACTCCGTGATAAATATCTCCGATCATGAGCATGTTCTCGCTGTGTTTCGGCGGTTCGTCCACATGGCGTTAGCTTATCTCAGGTGACGAGCGGCCGCTTCATGGCGACGAGTTCGTTGTGATGAACTAGCGCTTTTGGCCGATCCGAGACGTTCCGACAATTACGCTGCATTTGAAGAGCTGCTCAATCGTATCGGCGTCGGTGATCTGTTGCGCCTAAATCCTGTCGGAATTTATGGGGTGACCTTATGGGACCACTGTCCTTTCGCGGGAGACCGTGACCAAGTCTTGCTCGAGTCGATTCGTAACGTTCTATTTCCGGCAATAGACAACACCAATGGCGGCGATGCGACACAAAATGAACGCCGGGATATCAATCGCCTGTGCGACACCTTGACCATGTCCTGTCATATAAGCTACGAAAACCAAGTGTTTCTGACTACAGATAGCAATTTTTTCAAGGCATCAAAGCTGCCGAAGCTTTTGCAGCTTGGTGCGGGTCGAATATGCAGGCCCCATGAGTTACGAGTTGCCTGATGGAGTCCCTCACGCTCAGCATCGAAAAGCGTGTTAGTGCGCCTCGGAGAGTGTTGGCGCTCACAGCTCGTCGCTCACGTCAGACTCTCTTTGGAGGCGGCCTGCGCCACACACTCGCCAGCCACGGCTGCTGTTCGCGGGGTAATCCCGTCGGCCGATAGTAATATTCGAGTTCTATGAACGCCGCATCCAACATGTAGCGGCGCCAGGCTTCAAGATCGTGGTAAGCGCCGTAGCGCCCACGGTTCCAACCTTCCTCGTTCTGGCCGTGCGGATTGGAGCTGAACAGCACGCCCCCCGGCTTCAGTGTGATGTGCAGCTGTCGCAACACGCGAGTCAATTCTTGGGACGGCACATGAAAGAGCGAAGCGTTCGCGAAGATGCCGTCAAAGCGCTCACCCGGCAGGTCAAGCCTGTGGAAATCCTGCTCCCATACCTCGCAACCGGTGTCGGCACGAGCCATGGCAGCAAAGGCGGCTGCTCCCTCCAGCCCGATAGCCGTGTGGCCTAATCCAGAAAAAGTTCTGAGGTCGCGTCCTGGCCCACAGCCCAAATCGAGAATCACTAAAGGCGGCGCGCCTTCGATATGCCGCAATAAAGTGGCGATGTTCTGACTGACATCGTGATCTCGCGTGCCGGCGCGAAAATCCTCCGCGCGCTCCTCGTAGTACGCGAGCGTCGCGGTGGCTATTTTGTCGAGCTCGTGGGTTTCAAGCCGCTTGCTATGCATCGAGGGTGCCGCACTGCGCCAATTCCGGATCGTTATTCTGATCCAGATTGGCGTTGAGCGGAAGGAGCGCACCATCGGGAAGATCGCGCTTGATCTCCGTCCGCGTAGGGTCGAGCGGGCACTCTGTTACCTGGCGTGCGGCGTGCGGCTCGCGTCAAATATTTCGCCGCTCATGCGCTCGAGGATGCGAACCGCACCTCCGCTCCTGGCGCAATCCTGCATTCCACGGTTACGTCGGATCGTCAATGATGGCTCAGAACGGCAGCTGCTGCAGGTCCGGCTCGACCCAGGCCTTACGCGCAGCGGCCGAGAACAACACCGGTTTCGACCAGTAGGCAAGCAGCCAGTCCGGACTCCCGTACTCGGACGCGAGCAACTCTCGTAGTGCCTCGTGCAGCGCCACGCCGGGCCGGGTCACAAGCCAGGCGCGGGCAGCGCGCAAAGAGCCGAGCGTGATTGTCTCGTGATAACCGCCGGTGTCTGTGTTAGGCACGCCAGTGGCCTCGTTGTATCCTCGAATCAGCCTCGGCATGTCGCGTTCAGCATGCATTTCCGGCCGCCTCAGCAGCCACAGCGCGGCGGCGAAGTGGGCCGCGTGGGTCCACTCGATCTTTGGCAGCGAGCGGTCAAGCAGGCCTTGGCCGATATGTTCGACCTCAGCATCGGAAGAGAAATGCGGCATCGTTGAGCTCCTTCGGTGCACAGTCCCGGCGAAGCGCGACAAAAGCCCCGCCGATGACGGCGGGATTTGTGAGGGTTGTTCCTTGGAATTTCGGACGGTTAGGTCTCAGTTCCGAAGCGCACACACGCAAACACCGCCCTTAAACGGCGTTGTTGTAATTTGCGCGTCACGATCCGGAACATTCCTCAAATTTAGCGTTGCACCTTCGAGAGGTCAAGCCGCGAGCGTCCGCGCGCCTGCACCGCCTGCCAAGCCTACGTTAGTGCGCCGTGCGCAACGCGAGTCCGCTCAATTTTGCAGATCCGGAACCAGTTCGAAGGTGAGTCCGGAGTAGGCCGTCAGCCGCTCGATCAGGCGGTCGCCGAAGATCGTGGCGGGTGTCCAGAAGCCGCCGGGCGTGGCGACCTTGTCGACGTCGAGCACGAGGCAGGCGGCGGCCTGGCCAAGCATCTTGCCGGTCGAGCCGTAGCCTGGGTCGCGGTCGCCCGCGACTTTGGTGCGTATCTGGCGGCCGTCCGCCGTCGTACCGAGGAAGCGAAGGTCGAAGAAACCCCTGCGCTGCGCTTCGGGGCTCGGGCCCTCGCCGGGCTTGGGCAGCACAAAGCGCTCGAGTGCTGCGCGCGCCGGACGGATGGCACCCGCGAGCATGAAGCCGGCGAGGCCCGCGGTCATGGCGGTGGCAGCGAACCGACCCTTCAGTCCGCGGCCCATGAGCATAGCCTCGTCGTAGGTGAAGTCGGCGCCATAAGCCTGTTCTGACAGCGCATTCGAGCGATGCACGATGCGCGTGTTGATGCCACTCATCACGAACGGTGCAACCCAGGCGCCGAAGTCGACATCGAATTCCGCCGATCTGACGTTGGGTTGCCGCGCCTTTGGGGCACTCCCGGCCGGGCACAGCGAATAGGGGTCAGAGAGCTCCTTGCGAAGTGCCGGGTTCGCGGCAGCCTCTTTGACAACGTTCATCAGGCTGGCGACGGTGCCGCCGGAGAACCCGCCGCGCATCGCCTTGACGCGCATCTTGACCCGAGTGCAAGTCGCGCCGAGTCGCCTCATTGCCTGGCGCTGCAGAAAGTGCACGCCCATGTCCGAAGGGATGGAGTCGAATCCGCAACAATGCACGACGCGCGCGCCGGACTTTCGCGCCGCCGCCTCGTAGCGCTGCACCATGCGGCGGATCCACTGCACCTCGCCGCTGAGGTCGCAGTAGTCGGTCCCGGATTCCGCGCAGGCCTTGACCAGCGGCTCGCCATAGAGCGCGTACGGGCCGACCGTCGACACGACGACACGCGTCGACGCGCAGAGCTTGCGCAACGAGGCCTCGTCAGCGGCGTCCGCGACGACGAGCGGC
>Ga0179587_10001002_pt1 | contig 12396 bp, 7 predicted proteins | sample CZODoug2_1_08_16_FD_185932 | JGI IMG/M metagenome (GOLD analysis project Ga0179587, IMG submission 185932) | Vadose zone soil fungal communities from Angelo Coast Range Reserve, California, USA - CZODoug2_1_08_16fungal | ecosystem: Environmental > Terrestrial > Soil > Vadose zone | place: USA...
CATAATACTTTTCGCTGCATTTGCGGATTCAACCTGAGTATTGCCGTTTGACCAACCTGAGTATTGCCATTGCAGTGAGAATGTGTTACTCTTCTCATATCCAAAGTAAAATGGTAATTGAGCGAGACAGAGACTTTGGGTGATTAGGAGGGTATCATGGCTCGACCTCTCGATGGAACAGCCCTCCTTGCATATGTGCGTCAATTCAGTTTTCCCCAAGCGACACAAGAACTGCTCATATCCATTCGTTCATCCCCTCCAAGTCGTACTCCTGGAGCACGTCATGGCAATATGCCCGTGTGGTATCCCTCGAAAAAGATGCAATGCATCATTAAGGCAGAGAGCGCCAAAGTCGAATTCGCCTTCTTACTTGCGGCTGAGCACGATGATGCTGTGTTGGAAATATGGGATCAACCGCCGTCCATTCCCCTGGAATACCTGGACAAACACGGGCGTCTTCAACGGCCAATGCATACTGCTGATTACTTCGTTTTTGGCCGAGAGGAGTGTGGCTGGATCGAGTGTAAACCAGCAGAAGAGTTGCTCCGCCTCGAAAAAACACGCCCCCATCGCTTTGTCCGGGATGAACACGGGATCTGGCACTGTCCACCAGGTGAAACTTTTGCCGCGACGTATGGCCTGACCTACCGCGTCTGGTCCTCCGATCAGATTAACTGGGTAGCACAAGACAATGCCATCTATCTAGAGGACTACTATCAGGATCTGGAGCGTCTTCATGTGCCAGAACAGACCTTAACAATCCTCACCCTCCTGGTTGATGACCAACCGGGAATCACCCTGGCAGATCTGCGGGTAGCAGCAGGAGACATCCCCGCTGATCTCATCAATATTGCTATTGCCAGACATGACCTCTATGTAGATCTTGGGCATTATCGGCTCTCGGAGCCTTACCATACACCAGTCTTTCGCCAGAAGAACTTGATGCCAGACACTGCTCATTCGCTTTTGCATGACCAAGAGCAGCTTCCGCTTTCAACGGAAGCTGCCTCTCACTTGACTCCAGAAGGGCGGAAATTGCTTGAACAAGCTAGAGATGCCGATCTCGCCACTGCGGTGTTTCGCAATCGCGTCATTCATCCTGAACAGTATGATGACGAGGAACAAGCACGAACTGCGGAAGCGCGAGCTGCCATTCCGGCACGCACCCGACGCTACTGGCAGCAGTTGTCTCGAGAGGCTGAGACAACCTATGGCAACGGCTTTCTCGGTCTCCTCCCTCAGTACCACAAGTGCGGAGGAAACAGACAAATTTCTTCCGAGGCGATAGCCCTCATTCACCAAGTGCTTGAAACCCATTACGATACCGTCCGGCGTGCGCCAAAACGTGGAGCTTACGGCGAATACCTCAAATGTTCTGAGGAACGTGCGCTTAGGCCAGTCAGCCAATGGACTTTTTACTTAGAAGCACAGCGCCACAAAGCTGCGTATGAACAGACCCTGGCACGCGAGGGAACACGTGCGGCCTACCCGTTCAAGGACTACGCTCATGACCAGGAGAAGACGATCAGCCGACATGGAAACTACGCCTGGGGACTGGCACATATTGATCATACCGAACTTGACTTGGTTCTGTGTGACTCCAGGACTGGGCAGCTTCTTGGAAAATGCTGGTTAACCTTGCTCATTCTTGCCTCTCCCAGGCGTATCGCGGCGTTCTATCTGACCTTTGATCCCCCTTCGTACCGCTCGTGTATGATGACATTGCGCTTGTGTGTGAAACGATACGGGCGCTTGCCTACCGCTCTTGTTGTCGATGGTGGCCCGGAATTTGCCAGCGTCTACTTTGAACAATTACTGGCCCTCTACCGTGTGCGCAAACAGCAACGCCCAGCGTCGGAACCAAGGTTTGGGTCGCCCCAGGAAAGACTCTTCGGTTCAATGGATACGGAATTCCTGTATCATTTGCTCGGCAATACGCAGGCACTTCGCGTGCCACGCCAGATGACAAAAGCCACCGATCCGCGTCGTCAGGCTGTCTGGACGCTCCCGCAACTGGCTGAACGAGTACAACAATGGGCAGACCAAGAATATGAGACCATGCGACACCCGGCACTGGGTATGACGCCCCGCCAAGCATATGAACGCTCTATCGAGACTGATGGGCAGCGCACTCACAAGGAGATCCTGTATGACGAAATCTTTCGGATGGCAACGCTTCCGACCACGCGAAAAGGAACAGCAAAGGTTATCCCAGGCGTCGGAGTCAGGATGAATCATCTCGATTACTGGTGTGAGGCCATGCGTGACCCAACCGTTGAGAACAGACAGGTAAAGGTGCGCTATGACCCTTTTGACGTCAGCGTTGGGTTTGCCTACATTGACCGCAAGTGGAGGAAATGCGATTGCCCTTACACCGACTTTACCGGATGTTCAGAACGAGAATTGCAACTCCTCGCTGAAGAATTACGCAAGCGCAATCGTATTACGTCGGGACGCCAACAAACAGAGCTTACCCAGAAGCAATTAGCAACCTTTCGGCGAGACAACGTGGAAATTGAAACACTGTTGCGCCAGCAACGCCATGATCGAGAAACCAGAGCCGCACTCATGGTGTTAGAAGGAGGGAAGAAGTCAGCAAACGAGCCTCTCAAAGGAGAAGCAAGCAACGAAAAGTCAGAATCTCAGTCACCAGAACCGCCGAAGAAAAACAACCCGTATGAGAATCTGCTCGTGTTCAAGCGGATAGAGCTATGAAACAAGAACGGAGGAAGATGAGTGGGAGTGGATGGTTCACCAGATCGTTTTCCAGCCGACTTGCTGATGCAGCCAGCAGGGGTACGCCAAGAGTACTTTGAGCATCAGTGTCTCATTGAGCATCCTCATTTACGTGATGCCTTAGATCAGATTGTGCAAACAATCTGTCCGCCAGGTGAAGGGGCCAGGAGAAGAAGGCCAGGAACGATGGGCCTGGTCATTGGGCCATCGCGTGTTGGGAAAACAACACTCATCCGTTTACTTGAAGAACGGCTCCTCGCGCAGGGAGCGCATCAGATGGAACGCGATGCGAACTTCATTCCCTTTGCCAGCATTACTGCTGCGGGACCAAATGCGAGCCGTTTTGACTGGCGGACCTATTACCGGGCAGTCTTACGAGGACTCCAAGATCCCTTTGTGGATGGGAAAATTGCGAGAATCCGGGAACGCGAGTTGCGGGAAGCGATGGAAACGGCCTTGCTCCAGCGCAGGCCCATCGCCGTCATTGTGGATGAAGCACATCATCTGGCAAAGACCTCCAGCGGGCGACATCTCCAGGATCAGCTTGATCACTTAAAATATTTTGAAAATCTCACAGGAGTGAGTCATCTGCTTGTCGGCACCTACGAGCTTCGTCCCTTTCGGAAAATCAATGCACAATTAGCCTGTCGGAGTGTCGATATTCACTTTCCTCGGTATGATGCAGCCAAAGAAGAGGAGGCACAAGCGTTCCGTAGTGTATTGTGGGCACTCCAGCGACAGCTTCCCGTGGAACAAGAACCCCAGTTAGTTGAACAGTGGGAGTTTTTGTACGCTCGCAGTATTGGATGCATTGGTTTGGTCAAAATGCATCTGAACCGAGCACTCAACCTGGCTTTAACGGAAAAGAAGAAGACCGTCCAACTTTCGCATTTACGCAAGACCGCTTTGCCAGAAGCGCGGGTTGAACTGGCCCTGAGAAATGCGTTGGAAAGCGAAACAGAGCTTGCCGAAGAGGCTGGCGCGGACGAACGGCTCCTCACCCTTCTCGGGTTGAGGGGATTGCGACCGGACGTCTCCCAACAGATGCAGGAGGAGAAACAAGGTTCGAATCCTGAACAGCGGGGACGTCCAGGAAAACGAGGACCCGTTCGCGATGAAATTGGAGGCGGAGCCGTTCCTGATGAGCAGCAGAAAGCCGTATGAGTGAGATGCAACAAGCAGGTGTGGTGGGACAGATCACAACGACCTTTCCCCCCCTCCTCCCAGTTGAGCATCTCCCGCCTCGTAGTCGACTCTACAATCTGGTTCCGAACGCCATTGGGACTCCTTGGTGTGAAAGCCTGACAGGGTACATCAACCGCTTGGGATGGACACATCATGTGCCTCCGCGTGCTCTGATGGCCCAAGAAATCGTTCCTCGACTCGATGATCACCTGCGTCTTGTTGCACCAGTAGGAGTGTTTGGAACAAAATGGGCGATGAGTCTGAATGGTGCCGGAGGAATGACCAAGCCCTGGATTGGTGTGTTAAGTTCTTTGACCACCCGGCTCGATTTGCATCTCTTGACGCTGCCATCATGGATCGGTGACCTTTCTCCTCGCTGGCAATTGAGGGAGACACCAGCGTGGTGTCCCTGCTGTCTCTCTTCCTGGCGCGAGAGTGGATTGCCGCTTTATCAGCCTCTTCTTTGGATGATTCGTGTCGTGACCATTTGTCCTCACCACAAAACTCCGCTCATCGATCATTGTCCACGCTGTCAGAAACCACAACTGGTTTTTGCATCGAGCAAAACGCAATCAGGGGAATGCACTTTCTGTAGGTATTGGCTTGAAAAGGACGCGAATGTGCCCTCAGACCAGGAAGTGAGCAACGAACACATGGCCTGGCAAGATTGGATCTGGGCGACACTCAAAGAGTTACAGGCAGCCAGTTTTACCGCGGGGATACTCACATGGGAGCTGTTCTTCAGACACCTCGCATCCTATCTCAAAGAGCAAAAGGGGTATTCACGACTTGCTCAGGCTACAGGCATTGACAGAACGGTTCTCTATCGGTGGGTAGACCCTGATGATACCTACAGTCCCTCGCTCGAAACAATCCTCAAGTTTTGTTATGTGTGTCAAGTAACCCCTTTACAAGTGATGAATGGTCAACTCGATCCGCTCCAACTCGTCGTTCAAAGAGGGACAGGCCTCCGTTCTCCTCTGCCTTCTCGCCAAAATCAGCGAATCAATCGTGAACGCTGCCAAATGGCTCTTCAGGCTGCTCTAGAAAGCCAAAATGAGCCAATGACTCTCACCCAAGTAGCTCAACAAGTGGGGTATGTCGACCGCCAACTCGTCTATCATTTTCCTGAAGAGTGCAAATTGGTGACACAACGTGCCAAGGACTATCGGCAGCAACGCAAAGCACAGCGTATTGCTCAGGTACGTGAAAACATACAACAAGCAGTCCTTTCTCTTCATACTCAAGGCATTTATCCATCTCTCCACAAAGTGCAAGCTTTTCTTCCCAGCGGATTGATGCGCATGCCAGAGGCGCGTGATGCTTGGCATGATGCTCTTCGGGACATTGGATTTGAACCCTGAGAAGAGTGCGAGTTGTCATCAGGTTTGTCAGTTTTTGGAAGGGAGTGTGTCAGTGAAAATTTCTCTTATTAGGGTGTGAGCATCCAAAAGATGCAGATCTACTTGGATCTTGCTAGCCAGAATGGAAGACAAGTGTGTCAGTTATTCGGCTAGTCAAAGGACGCGCAAATGAACATTCTCTCTTCTTGGTACTCAATGCCCTCCATGCTCTTTTCACGTGAGCGTACTGATACACTCTCTTCCGAAAACTGACAAACTCGGTCGCAATCCGCAAAGAGCGGCAATACTCAGGTTGGTCAAACGGCAATACTCAGGTTGAATCCGCACTGGCCGCCGAGAAAAGCAATTTCACAGGTCGAAAAATTATCTGAGAAACGACAATACCTATCTTGATCCTCTTTCGTGAATGACAAGAGATGGTCATTGTGACCTTTTAGAAAACAATTAAGGAAAAAGCCGCTTATTTGTATTTTTAGTGAATAATGAGTTGATCTGAATAAGGACCACAATTTGCAGAAAAGTAACCCCTATTGTTTTCTTTGAGCTACCATCTCCCAGAGCCCTGTAATTTTGAGTCTCATACCTACAGCTTCAGCACTTACTCCATAGTGGTACGCAATGGCTTGAATAGTAGCTCCTTGGCGCAACATTTGCAAAAGAGGTGCATAAGGCAAAAGCACGGCCAAACCATAGCTATGTGCTTCTAATTCCTGTTCATCACTATAACGAGATTGAGGCATTCCTTCTGTTGTAATGTTGATTGCGCAATGACTCAATACGAGATGGCCAAATTCATGAGCGATAGTAAATGTACGTCGTGACAGACTATGCTCTGGATTGATCATGATCAGGTGTTCTCCATTTCTAATAGAGAGAGTTGTCCCTGACCAACGGTTCTCAAACTCACCTCTGAGAGAGCGTCCATAGTGAGTAGCATATTCACTATGCGTTTCCAGAATTTTCTTCACATCATGAAATTTGATCAACTGACGTGGATCACAAGGTTCTCCAAAACGATAGTGAAGTGATCTTCTATCAGCAAGTGCTAATTTTTCAATATCACGTTGACGCGGTATTACAGGAAGATCACTAGAATACCGTAATCGAATAGATTTCTTCATGCTAACTTCCCACACCTCGACTCACTGACTATTACTCTTGCAGGGCCTTTTCATATGCTTCTCGCACTAGCGCTGCAATTCGCTCTGCTTGGTCATCGGTAAGATTCTTATCGGCTCGCAAAAAAGCGGCAATTTGCTCAGGAGTGTGGCCCGATGGGGTCATCTCATAAGCAAGTAATAATTGTCTTTCCTCCTCAATTGAGATATCCATAGCTTGACAAAGGGCACGTACCAATTTTTGCGATGGTCTCCGCTCTCCACTTTCCAATTGCGCAATCATACTTCGTGAGACATCTGCACGTTTGGCAAGTTCTGCCTGTGTAATATTAGCCTTTTGACGGAGAGAAGCTAAAAGCCTCCCTCCTTGCATGTCTGGTGATTGCGAGATTGCCATTGTTTAGACCTCTATTTCCTCGGTCAAATTTATAGGAACTTCGCCAGGAGAGACCGAGATAACTGTACTCATTTTACCATCTAATTTCTGAACAGCCAGTCCATGAGAGTGCCAACTTTGCTTGACAGTGTCCAAATGGGTGATCATGAGGATATGTTCAAAAATACCACGTTGCAGCACATCCGCAAAAATGCGCTTTACAGCCTCACAACGCTCCTCATCTAACGAAGAAAGCACTTCATCCAGCACAAGAAACTTGACGCGACCTGTCCTAATAATTGTTTGTGCTTGTTCAGCCAACGCAATGCGTAAACACAAACCAACCAGTGCTTTTTCGCCACCGGAGAGACGGCTGATGGGGCGTGCAATATAACTGGCATCAAGATATTGGAACTCGTCTTTGTCAAATTTGACGCCCAAGATAGATTGATCAGTAATTGCATACATGAGCAACTCAGTAGTACGCCTCATCACTTCTCCAGTATTCGCCTCGAAGAAGTGCTTTTTGAATTCCTCTAGATGCTCACACAGACGCTCCTCTCTATAGTATTCTTGAACATTCGTGCCAAAACGGTCATGATATATCTGTGTAGTGTCAATGTCCTTTTGCATCTGTTGAGCAATCGATTGAGCATTTAGCAAGGCCATTTCAACTTGATAAAGTTGATTCTGGATTTGTGTACCTTTCTCTTGCATTGTACCTAATAATTCTTCTGTCGCTTGAAAGTCCTTTGGATCGTAAGCGAGATTTGATTGTTGCTCCAGTAAAGCTTTCTTGTCAAGAAGAAGTCTTTCTTGATCTTTTTGTTTATCCTGAAGCCTTTCATGAAGAAACGGTAACTGAGCATATGTATCTGCTTGTGTTTTTAACACAGTGGCTTGTTTGATCAAACCTTCTAAATTCTTTCGCAGCATAACTGTCTGTTGAGAGTCAGGTATATCTTCTGCCAACGCTAGCCATGCTTGTTGCTGTGCAAAAAGTTTGGAATAAGCACTATTGCGTTGCTCACTCAATAGAGTTCTAGTCAAGACTTTCTTTTCAATGATAATAGTGGCTCTTTGAAGCTGGCTATACTCTTGCTCAGCTTGTTGCTTGGCTTGTTCCCACCGTTTCTTCTTCTCATCAATATGTCGCTTTTGCTGATATAATTGTTCCTGTAGAGGAGGTAGCGTTTCGCTAAGCCAAATGGTCAAGTGGTGGATACGATGTTCTGGAGTATGCTCTACAAAGCGCTGATTACATGTAGGGCAACGAGCATCACTTGTCTCTCTGGTGAGTTGCTCGAGTGCCTCTTTATTTTGCTGAGTTTCATACTCGAGTCTACTGTTTTGCTTTTGCCACTCTTCATAGTGAGACTGCGTTGGATCCTCATTGCGTAGCATATCTACTTGCTGTTTACCCTGTGTCTCTTGCTCCTTAGTTAGACGCAGCTCTTCATCAAGAGTTGTTAACTCTCCTAACCGAGAGTCAAGGGCGTTCAGTTCCGTTTGAGCCTGTACAAAGGAGTTGTAGCAATTTTCGATGAGCGGAATACGCTCCAAGCGTTTTTCATGGTGTGTTATTTCAGCCTGCAACTGAATATATGCTTTTGAAGCGTCAACACACTTTTCGGCTTTACATATAGCATCCTCGTATGTTTGTATATCTAGCTTACTCTGTTCTACCTTTCCATCGAGAGTAGCAATGTGCTCTCGATATTCATTGTATTTTTTTTGGCATTCCTCCTGCTGTTTATAAGCCTGGAGTGCCTGTTCCATAGATGTCTGGATTTCTTGATACTGCACTTTTAAGGTTGATACCTGGACTTGTTGCTCAGCAACTTTACTCTCGGCCTCTTGGAACTTTTGCCGTTGTACCAACATGACCTTTTCTAAGTTTTGTAGGAACTTGTGTGTATGTTGTGACCTTGTGTGAACAGTACGTGCACCTTGGAAACTTTGTATGAGTTTGTGTACCTCTACGCCCAATGACAAGTTGTCACAAATCAAATACCCTAGAGAAATCACACCTCCTTTAGCTTCATCGCACCGTTTGACTTGTAATTCTATAGCCTTTGTGAGCACTTCCAATTGGAGGATCTTTTCAATGATCTTACGGCGTGGACTGGCATCATCAGCAACTAATCCTGCTGTGTCTCCTTGCAGTGCGACATACGTACGCTCAAATTGGCCACGTGTTAATCCTCCTAACAAAGCTGTGACACGACCTGTAACAGCCTTTCCGCTACCAGGGCCAGCTTGTACCTGGACAACATTGTTAATACGTAATTCAGCTGTGGTACCAGAACGAGTAATATGCACTTCCTGACCATCAATACAAAGCTTGCACTCAACGCATACAGGTCCGTTCAAAGAGTCAGTACGGAGATCCGTAGGATCCTGTCTATATTTTGGACCAAACAGAGCATAGATGAAAGCTTCGATCAATGTGCTTTTACCAGCACCATTTGGCCCATTGATAATGGTAAGCCCAGGCTCAAAAGTAATTGCATGCGTTTTTGCAAAACGGCGAAAATTCGTCAGTTCTAATGTTAATGGATGCTTATTCACATTTACTCCCCTTTCTGAGCATATATAGCCTGTAACATATAACGCGCCTCATCAATGCGTTTGATGCCTTCATCCCGATGCCAAATTCTTTCCATTGTATCTTGCTCCCTTTGCTCGAGAAAATGTTCCCATTGGCGATCCAGCGTAGCTTCAGACAGAACTTCATCACTTTGCGAAGGTGAGATCCGCTGGAACGTCCAACGAATATCACAGCGACGTACAAACTTCCGTCGCTGCTCTATCTCAGCATGATCAAGCTGCTCCCGTACCTGTGGGAGGACGTTCTCCACCTCTAACAAAGCAAGAGCATGAGAAGGAAGTTGCGGATGAAGCCGTGTACGCAACATATCCATTAGAGAGTCAGCATCAGCGTGCATTGCATCAATTGTATCTAGATACAAAACTGGTCTGGCCTCTTGGTTGGCAAACGTCTGTACTTCTGCTTGTTTACCCAGCTTCAAACGTATATCCAGTGCTCCATGTACAGCATAGACATCACTGTCATCCAACGGATACTTCCTAGCCTCGCCGAAATTGAGCGCTTCTAGGCTTCCTGAGTAGAATGCAGGTATATCCTTCAGTGGCTGGTAGCCATGAATATGCCAATCTCCTAGAGCAACGTAATCCCAGCCACGACGCAATATCTCCGAAGGGATTGTATAAGCTGTATGATGTAAGGAATTCAGATCTTTCAAGCCAGAGACACGACCATGGGTCAGCAATACATTGATATAACCTGGTAAGGGATGCACGTCTGTAAACTTCGGCTCGCCACGCAATGCTTGATATGGTAACGCGTGAATAGCCAGCTGAGTTGTCCTCGCTTGTTTCTCTGGTGATGTATAGTTCCACTGATCGTGTAAAATTTGATACTCGGTCCCGTTGACAACATATGCGCCTAATTCTCTGAGAAATGTTGTCGGGCTCCCTATGTGCAGTACATTTGCCGTTTCATGGTTCCCGTCGATGATTACCACAGCAATGTCAGACTTACTTAATGTCTGAATCATCCTAGCAGCAAGACTAATCGCACGTGGGTAAGGGGCTGGCCTATGAAAGAAATCTCCAGCAATGACCACAACATCAATGGGAGGTTGTGCACGGATTATAGCTATGGTCATCTTCCGTACGGCTTCTTCTATATCTACCTCTCGGAGGTAGCGACCAGCAGCCTTCTCATTTTCAGTCTCTCCGAGAACCAGATTGGCTGGTCCTGTAAATCCCAAATGGATATCAGCAAGGTGTATTAAACGAATAACACTCATTTCCATTCCTCAATTTCTTCCTCAAAATTTCGTGGTGTCGGTCTTCTGGCAATATCCGTGTTCACCATATTGGGTGGATAGCGTTTGGACATTGCTTGAGAAAATGTTTGCCAGGGAGTGGCCTCACAAGAGGTATCTGATACAGCAAAGTCTATCTCTATATTGCGCAATATATTGATCAGATCATCTTGAATGTTTTGTTTTTGCTGTCTATCCTTATCCTTCATAAGGCCCTCAAGCGACATTGTGACTTCAGCAAATAACGGAGGATGCCTGGAATCAAGTCGACAGAGCCGCTCAAAGATACATTCTGTAAGTGGACGATCCTCGATTGGTGGGAAAAGTTCCTGCCAAGTTCGCGCTCCACTTATGACAAATGGCCGAGGAAAATGTGCGAATACAGCAGTGCGTAGAGCAGGATATTGTAGCAAGGTCTGCCCAGGTTCAAGTTGTGTCAGACGAGCCTTAAACTCTGGGGACAGTGGAGCATAGATGCGATCACTGAGTTCATGTTCTGGTGTACGCATTGAGTAGTGTACTGAGGCAGCTTTGAGAATATCTTCGTTGATCCCACTACGAAACTGACCCGCTCCAAACAGGACAATACCCCGGTCACGTGTCGTGCGTGCAAGCTGTGCCAAGTACTCGCCAATGCCCTCATTCCTATCGCGTGGGGCTAGTCGGTTAAGCTCATCAGCAAAGACAATGACATGATCAACCTTACTAGTACGCTGCGTCATCGCCTCGGTCAATTGTTTCAAGACATAGGCCGTAATGATTTTTATAGTGCTCTCTGCAACCAAAGGATCGCTGGGATTGGCTAGAATGCGTTCAATATCGATTACGACTATGTCATATGGCTTTAGTTCCGTCAGTTTGTTTAAGCCAACCCCTTTCCCTGTGACATCAATAAGGCCCTTCAAGGTCGTAGGCAATGAACGAAAACGCTGTACAACAGCTTGGATCGTAGAGGTATGAAAATCTTCCCAAGGTCCTTCCTTACGATCCTTCTTAGGCTTGTTAATCTCATCCTCGAAGAGCTTAAGAACATCAGACAGTGTAAAGCCATCTTTGCTCTTTTTATTCAGATGCTGCTCTACTTCAGCGATCAGCATAGATGCCCCGGTTGATGACTTATCAAAGAACATGCTAAGATATGGCCATATATCTTGGATACCGAGAGCAAACTCACGCGTTTGACTGTATCCAGGAATATCCGCCTTGGGATTAGAACGCAAAGAATAGCGATTCAAGCCATCCTCTTTCAGTGGAGTATAGACAATGACACGTCCAAAGGGGCGCCGCTTTATATCTACCCCAGCGGCACTCCACATTTTGCAGTCATTCTCGTTTAGTTCAGTGGAAGCTAGGTGATCTAAGAATAGCAGATCAGCCCCTTTAACATTGATGGCTAACGATGCGACACCTGGTACTTCAAGTTTCTCCATCGAGACCTGCTTTGGTATTTTACCTTCTTCCATCTTTCGGAGTTGCGCATACAGTGAAATGAGTAGTGTCAAGAACAAAGATGTTTTCCCGGCACCTGGTAAGCCACTAAAAATGACATGACCCTGTTTAGGACCTAACACACGAGCACGTTCCTCACCAAAGATGCCAAATTCCCCGTTAGCATCCTCATAGAAGCCCAAAAGTAGATACAGAGGATCGAGCCATGAGTCTTGTTTCTTACTGTGCACATCTGCCAATTCATCCGCTGTAACCGCATAGATGGGGCCACTGAGAACAGGTCGTTGCGCTTTATGGGTAGAGGTGAGCACTTT
>Ga0179587_10001004_pt1 | contig 12379 bp, 13 predicted proteins | sample CZODoug2_1_08_16_FD_185932 | JGI IMG/M metagenome (GOLD analysis project Ga0179587, IMG submission 185932) | Vadose zone soil fungal communities from Angelo Coast Range Reserve, California, USA - CZODoug2_1_08_16fungal | ecosystem: Environmental > Terrestrial > Soil > Vadose zone | place: USA...
AATCCAGATTAGCTTCACAAATCGGCGCCAGAATCTCCGGTACCTCGCAGCCGCGAGGCAGATACAGATGGTGGTCTTTGAGCGCCTTCAATCGCGGACACATGTCGAAGCCGGCTCCATGGGACAAGGCCATGCCCAGGTCCGTGTGCCCATGGGTATCAACAGCAAGTTGGGCGATATCGAAGGCCTCTTGTCGTAGTACGCCCTCGATGGCGACGCCGACTTGCCGATCATTGAGCACGAAGGGTTGCGCATAGAAAATACCCCAGCCCGCCAGCACATGCGAATAGATCCCCACGGAAGGCGTTTGCCGGCGCGGATCGATGCGCGCTTGCCATACTCGTTGCCGGGTCTCTAAGTTCATCATGTCCGAGGACGCCAAATCCGAGCGACCCCAGGTCGTCGCGATCGAATGCCGACGCATGAAGGCGAGCACCGCGGCACTGGCATCTGCCAGGCGACGTTCGTCACCGGCCCACCGCATAGCTTGCCGTACGGTGGCCGCCGAGAGTTGCGGTATCATGCGCGCCGTCTCCGCCGCCGACATCGTGGTGCCGTGAGCCAAGATGCCGGCATACACCATCAGCAGTTCCTTATCGGAACGTGGTTCGCGACCGAGCATGATCCAGCTGAAGCGCACCTGGGCATCGACTTCCAGCAGCAAATCCGGTAGCTGCGCCTCGCCGATCCGATGATCGAGAGCGGCGCGGAGCTTGACCAGTTCTGGGTCTTCTTCCTCGGCCGCCAAAGGCGTCAGATGCAACTCGTCATCGACCTTGAGTTCACCGGCCTCGACTGCCTTGGCGACGGCGGCAACGCCCGCCTGGGCACGTTCGATGAGCGGTTCGAGGTAGACCTCCGCGCTCTTCGGTAATGACAGGCGCCGGTAGTAGGCGTTGCGTTCCTTCGCCCATCTCTCAGCCGGGATAAACAGCCGCTCGCGGCTGCGAAACGCGAGACTATGGTCAATCCACACGGTGCCATTCCGCAGTGCCCGGCGCAGCGTCAGCAACGTGGCGACTTCGAAGGCGCGAAACGCCTGTTCACGATCGGCGCCGGATAACGGTGCGCGCCACACCCTGCCAAGATCGATCGCCGTTGTCGTCGGCAACTCTCGCGCATCGTGTTCATACAATGCCCTGAGCAGCTGTATAGCGGCCAATACCGGATGACCCGGTGTCGCTTCCCACGGCAGAACCATCAGGGCCGACAGCAGCGAGCGTACCGGGCGAATCTCGAAGGTCAGGTGATCACGTACCAGCTGCGCACGCGTCGGCGGCTTGCGTTGCCTATGTTCCGCCACCAGCGATCGTAGGCGGTCGCGGACTTCAGTATCGGCGACGGTGGTATCGCTCGCCAGCGCTGCCACCGACGTCAGTAGTTCCCGGTATAAATCAGCCCAGTGAATCAGCACCCGATTGGCATCCGTGGTCGCGTGGCGCCACAGATCGGCGACCCGTCGGCGAACCATTAGCAGCAAGCGGTCAGTGCCTATTAGCAAGCAATAGCGCAGAAAATACACGCTCTCGATGGTTCGCAGCGGCTCTTTGATCCGCGCACCGATCGAGGGAGGTCGGTTCGCCAGGCGTCGCGCATAGCGCCGCAGCAGGTCATCGGATACATCGGCAAAGTGTCGGTGGATGCCGAGGTCGTACAGCTTTGCGATCCGTTCCAGCAGTTCCTCGATCTGGCGCGTCGAGTGTTTGGCCGGCGGTGACCACAACCAGCTCTGCAGCGTCACGCCCGACTCGCGCGGGGTCACCAGCGCTTTCTTCCAGTGTTCCAGCCGTTCATCATCGATCGTCGCCTGGATGCTCTTTGCGAGCGCGACTTCGTATTGCTGCCTTGCCTTCACGATCGTCGAGCGGATGGACCGCTCATGCATGATGAGTAGCCGATGTTCGTACAGCCAGCATCGGGCAAAGTTCAGCAGCTGCTGCCGATCGCGGGTGCGCGTCAGTTCCAGCCGTAAGGCGCCGGACAGCGCGCGTCGTTGCGCCTCGCTCAGCCAGTGGAAACCCAGCACATCACAGGCCAACTGCTGGTGTTCAAATAGCGTATTGCCCCGCCCGTACATAGCCCGCAGCGAGGCCAAGTCCGGTGCCGCCACGTTGAACTGCTCACCGAGATGGCGCCACAGGACAGCGGGCACGATGCGCACGGCATCAAGGACTCGGCCACTCATGCGCAAGAAGCCGATTTGCAGTGCCAGTCCCAGCTTCAGGGCGGGCCGCCGTCGTTGCTCGATGACCTGCCGCTCCGTCGCCGTGAACGTGAAGAACGCCTCGATCTCGAAGGCCGTCAGCTCACGCGGAATCTGCTTCAAACCGAAAAATGTGGCTCGCCATGGGTTCATTGCACTTCCTTATGCTGGAGTGCAATAGCTTGCCGGAAATCCGGGGCAGCAAGTAGTTGTTTCTCGGAGAAAAACTCGAAGTTGCCGCTATGTTTATCGAGAGATCCTACCGGGAGTCACTGCACCAAAATCAAGTGCACCCCTAGTGGGCCAGGCCGGAGGGCGTCCGTGCCCTCCGGCCTCTGATCGTTGTGCACCACTTTCGAATTCCGTTGCCTATTTCGCCGCACGTCCGAACACCGTCCAGAGGAGTTCCAACAGGTCAATGCAAATGATGCAGCGCTGAGCCTGCGCGCTCTCAATCACCAGCCCTCTCAGTAAGGGACGAGGTCGCCAACGGGGTTTTCGGAAGTCGTGCACAACGAGCACCGGCCCACCACTGATGCCGTGCGGTTTGGGTGCGCTGACCTCGCGTTGGGTGCGGGTGAAGGTCTTCTTGAGAAAGATGTCGATTCCGAAATGCGAATGCGCGGAAAAGCCGGCCCGGCGGACTTTCCACGAAGGAGAAATCCGGCCGAAATATCCGTAGGGCCTATTTTTGAGTGGTTTACTGCGCCAACTCATGCGCTGTTTGCCGCTCGGGAAGCCACAGGCAGCCACGTAGAGATCCTGATTGAGCCGACGAAGGTATAAATCGTGCACCGTGAAGAAATGCGGAAGCACCTGAGACAATGAAAAATCTAGTGGCTCGATGAGCACAAGATCGAAGGCTCGTCTGGGCAGATCGGGTCCATAGACGACCTCTTTTTCAAATCGACCGATGCCTTGCAGTATCCCGCCGACGCAAAGGTAGATTTCGTCTTGTATGTCGCAGGCATTCTCCTCATCTTTGTCGAGCACATGAAGGGCGGTTAGAAGGCGCCGCCGCTCATTATGCTCGAAACCGAAAGCGGTCCCCGCGTGATAGGGCGTACCGTCGCAGCGCTGCTTGAACACCGGCAGGTAGTAGTTTCGAAACTTGTCGGGAGACTTCGAGATGGCGTCCGAGATGCTAGAGGCTTGTGACACGGTGTTTCAGTTCCCTTGAGACCCCGAGAGTGTGCTCGATGGCACAATTTGGAACAATGACGGGCGTCCACTTTTGTATGCTTCAACGCGTCGGCAGGTCCCCACCGAGGCTTAATAGCTGGATATGATCCGGTTGAACGCGTAAAGTTGCCGACTGCACAAAGGAACGGACATGGGGGTAAGTGATGGCTGTCCATTTCTCGGTAGGAGAAGTACAGACTGACGCCCGATTCGTCATTCGATTGGATGATCCTCAAAAAATCGCCCACGCGAGAGCGATAATCGACGGGTCGGAAACCGTTCGCGTTCATGTCCAGGGCACAATCGTCCCGACACGGGCGACATACAATCCGGCATGGAGCTTTCATCTTGCGCCCGCATCCATCGAGTTTTTCGCGATGGCAATCGAGGTTTGCGATGCGGCCGTCGAATATGTCGAAGAGCACTTGAGTGAGATCGGATCGGTCTTTCTCCCCAATTCACACTGGTGCCCTTGGAGTTCAAGAGTCGTTGCGGAGTTGAAGTCCCTCTGAAGAGGCGGCCGGCGTTTTGGATTTTATTGCAGTCTTGCGCCCTTTGGCATGACCCCGCAAAACGCTGTCCCTCAGGTTCACGGAATCAAGATCATTGAATGCGTTTCGCACCAATTGGCACGCCAGCTCCGAGATGTCTGGGTAATACGGCCCGTCACATAGCTTTGTTTCTGCTTCCAGGGAAATGGTCAAACAACGAATCGATAAATCCAAGTCGTCAACCAATCGCGAGGACATTGTCATTTAGCTATCACAAGCGCTTGCTGCGCATAACGGGTCTTCTGTTCAATGATAGGGGCTTTGTCTGTCCTATCCCCCACCGCGATCTGGTGCGCGTCGGCAACAGGGATTCGAATACTCATGCAGCACTCGCGGGACAGCGTTGATTTCTCGCTGCCTCTTTGGTCTTTCGCATTCAACGTCGATAGACTGCGAATCGTAGTAGTCATCATCGGCGGGATTCAATTGCTGCTGCGCGATGGCGCCCATCTGGAGCTCACTGTGTTCGGTATATGGATTGCATTCCTAGTTGCGAGCGGATTCTGGGCGCGATTCCAGTTCTTGCGTGATCCGAGAAGCCTGAGGCGCATCTTCCGTTTGTTCCAATTCGGTGGATGGCCGCTCGGGCTGGTTCTGGCATCGTTCGGTTGGCACATCGTGCTTCTCACCGATGCGCAAGCTGCAAATATGCAGTACGTTTTCGCCACGGTCGCCGGAGCGCTCGCCGCGTACCTTGGGTTCACCTACTACTACGCGACGCGATGGCGTGCAGGTCTATCGATGTACCAGGAGTGGGCTCAGTGCACGAGCGCCGGATCGATTTCTGCTAATCAATTGTTGGGCATCCTGAGTTACTCGGGGCGATCGACCCGTATGAACGCCGTGATCCCTGCAATCGCAGGGATCGGGATGGTGGGAACGATCGTCGCATCGCAGGCCTTCGAGCCGACGGCACAGAAGGCTCCAGAAACCTACATCGCGCAGAGTGGCAATACGTGGCTCGTTGCGTTTGGGCAGCAGCTACCACAAGAACGCGGCGAAGAGCTACTTCGAGAATAGCATCGGGCAGGAGGCCGGACAGTTCATCGGCCAGAGTATTGCCCAGCCGTTAAAGACCTACTTCGACAGTCTCACGGCCGATATCGCGCAGCCCAGAGCGGCGAATCAACCCTGCAACGACATGATGCTTACGATATCGGATCGCTCCCCGCCGTCGAAAGCGAGGAAATCCCCAACCCAAAGATCAGTGATAGTTCGCGCGGAGCACGACACACGGTTCTTCGTGGCGCCGCCGTGCTCTTCCCCGGTACGGCGCAAGTAGATCGTCATTGCTGACGCACAACAGCGTATTGGCGGCGCGGGCCGTCAAATCATTGCCCCGGCGTCAACGGCGGCGATCACGCGGCGTTCGAATCACCCTTGTGGCAAATTGTCGAGGCACAAGTCCCAGAAGGATAAAAAGACACGACTGGACAAGATTGACGACTGCCGTGCAAGTCGACGCGGAGACTCGTCACCGCGATGTTAATATCATGCGTTGCAACGGTGCCGCATCATATGGTGATAAGCTAGACGTGGATTTGAGGAGGGATACGACTGAGTAAGGGAGTGGAAAATGACTTCATCGTTCACGCGTTTTATTTTTGCAATGATTGCTGTCTTCCTGCTGTCCAGCGCTGCCGTGCAAGCTGAGCAGCAGAATCTCCGGTCCATCAAGCGGATTGCGATTGATTCGGAAATTCCGCAACCGGAAATCCCCTTCATACAAGGTCCGGGCAATTTCAAAGCTTTCATGATCGGTGGAGCTATCGGTACGATTACCGATGAGAAGAGCGCTGGCAGAGCATTCCGGGAGTACATGCGCCAGAACAACATCGACATCTCCGTGATCGTGTTGAACAGCTTCACGCGCGTCATTGAAGAAGACAAGCTCTTTGAACTGGGTATGAGCGCCGACGCGACGCTGAAGCTGGCGATCAATACCTATGGTTTTGGCCCATCGGGCCTTTTTGGGGGCAGCGAAAGAAAACCGATGATCAATGTTACGGCATCGCTCGTTGCCGCCGATGGCAATGTCATCTCGAAGAAGACCAACTTCATCACCAATCTTTCCAAGCTCACTAATGCGCATACCTACGACCAGCTGGCGCAGGACCCGCAGCTAACCATCAAGTCATTTGAGCAGGCGTCGGTTCTAGTGGCTCGTCTGATCCTTTTGGAATTCAAGAAGTAGAGGTGGGAGTGGGGTGGTGCGGGAGGCGCTATCGCTCAAGGCTAATTGCCACCCTATCTGATAATCGAGTCATAAACGCAGTGTCTGATGCGCTCACCTTCAGCGGTTGGCGTTATCGTCCAGGGAGAGTTAACGATGGCGTTTTGAAGGGTAGCATCGCCTCGAAGTCTTCTACCGTTTGGGCTTTCGGCAAGTCGGCGAACAATCGGCGCAGATACGCGTACGGCTCGAGGCCGTTGGCGCGGGCGGTAGAGACGATGCTGTAGAGCGCAGCGCTGGCCTTTGCGCTTTTCACGGTGTCGGCAAATAGCCAGTCGCGTCTTTTATCCATGTATTATCATAAGCGCCGCGCGTGGCTGTTCATGGACACTCAGTACGGCGCGACCGCCAGCGCCAATATCTACAGCGTTGTTGGGACGTGTCGCGCGAACGGCATCAACCCCCACGCGTATTTGACCCACCTCTACGAGCAACTGCCGCGGGCGACCACCCTCACTGAACTCGAGGCTCTGCTGTCTTGGAACGTCAAGCCGCTGCTGAAAGCCGGCTCCGCTGCGTAGTCCCCGCAAATCCTCGATCCCTGATCGTCCCGATCGGAGACGGCTCGCCTCCGGTCGCAATGACGTGTTTCCCTGAGGGCTTACTCACTGAGCGAACTACGAAACCACGTTAGCCGCTGCCAGCTTTTTTGTTTCAGCCGCGCGCTGACCGAGGTCAGTCCCTATCATTCACCTGTAACTAACATATGCGCGGTTTTGTCAATCAGGGTCATCGCGCCACCCCCTAATCCTAATAGAGTGTATTCATGTCCTGCCGAAAACGGGTATCTAAGCGTAACTTCGGATCCACTTTTGGTATATCGATACGATGAGGACATGGTCATGGCAGGAGTAGCACTGGTGGCGCCGATATAACCTGGCGATCCGCCACCACCGAGAGCCATTGGCTGCACCTGAACACTGTGCTTGCCCTCAAGAAGGGAGAGTTTACATTTTGCATCACCTCCACACTTTTCATTTATGGCGGTGCCATCAACTAGGAGGATTTGTGCGTTCTGCGGCTCTATTACCGCAACCCGATCCGCTGGCAATCGGACCCCGGAATAGGCTTGCACCTCGGTCGTCTTGAACGTACTACATCCACTTAGACCACAGATAATCATGCCTACCATCAGCAGTGTGTAACTCTTCATCTGTCTTTTGGCCTCCCTATACTGTGGCTGGGGCGTTCAAACACAAAAGCGACGACGTCCACTCCAAGAACAGCGATTGGGCGACCGCGATTCCTTGGCGGTATCTGCCCTCAAATCCGCTTTCAGAATAGCCATCTCATTCCAGTTGGCCGTGACGGTCGTCACACTCCAAGATCTAGGGCTACCAAATTATGGGATCAACTAGTTTCAGCAGAACGACTGCGTACCGACGTGCAGGGTCTCCGAAGACGTGGCGCGAAGCGATTTTGCCAATTCCGGCTGGGCCAGAGCGTGCCACCAAATCAATGACCTAGGCCATCGGTGCGAATGCCGATTGGCAATTTCTCTTCACGTCCACAAGGAAATGAAATTGCCACTTTTAGTCTGGCGGTAATAATAATGTCAATTACTGCGGGTATTTCTATGCCCATGACGGTGGAATACGCGCAAGCGGTAGAAGTTAAACGGCGGCGGTGGCAGCGCCGCATCGAGGTGTTCAGCCCCAAACTTCGACGGCGACTGACACTGTTCTCGCGTGCCGCACAAGATGCTTGGATACTGCTCGAAGCGGATCCGCGCGTACGTTCATTTTGTGAGCGGCCGGCATATATGGAAGGAAACGCGGGGCGACTGCTTGATTTCTGGGTCGACCGAGGACGACACCAACACTTCTGGGTCGTGGCGCCGACCGACGCAGAGAGAAGCTCGATTGCGAGGACTGTCAACGGCATCGCTGTGCGTGTTCTGCAACGCGCCGACTTGATTGCGATGGCGATGAGAATCGCGAACTGGTCGCAAATAGTCCCTTATCGCATTTGCTCATCTCGATTTTCCGACCGCCGGTTGCAGCGAGATATTCTGTCTCGACTGGAAAAGCCCCATCGCATGGACTTGCTAGAAGCTGCCTTTCATCCTGTTGAGGTGAGTTCAGTGCGTTCAGCACTTTTTGAGTTACTTGCAGGAGGCAAAGTTATCGCGCCCGCAATCGACTCGATGCCGCTTAGTCTGAGCACCGTCTTCAGGCGGCCGCCTCCGTGAAGCGCCCAGGGGCGGAGAGCCTCGATACGACGCTCTGGCCCAGCACGGACTTTAGCGCCCTCGAGAAGCAAGCGCGCAAACGTTACCAGGCTCGCGCTGCCGCGATTGAATTCTACAGCGGAGGACTACCCATCGGCGAAGTCGAGGAAAGAACGCGGGTTGACCGGCGCACACTCTACCGAATGATTGAGCGGGCCCTGCGACGGCATCCAGATGGACGACCTTGGGGCTTTAGAGCCCTGATTCCGAGCTTGCACACCGTAGGCTATGAACGGTGCAAGAGGAGCAAAGGCAAGGGTAGGGGGCTTTCAGGTTCGTTTGGTCAACTGCTCGACCAGCATCGGGAACTCGAGGGGTTGCTGCGCGAATTGATCCAGGACCGAGAAGTATGGTTGATCCAGCGGGGCGATCGCTTTTACGTGAAGGGCTTAAATTCCGCGCACAACCGCTTTACCGCCCGCTGCCGATCATTGGGACTCACCGCCGAGGACTACCCGCTCAACCAGGAGGAGAAGGGGCGTCGGAGCCTCGGCAATACTCTACGCGATCGGATGCTCGAGGGATTCACAGGCGCGCATCGTTCCGCCGGCGGCGAACGCGTAAAGCCTGCCGCGGCGTTGAAATGGGGACGCGTACAGGTAGTTTGCGATCCATTTGACACGGTCGAGTTTGATGCTCACAAATTGGACCTACGCCTCAAAATCGTGGATCAAGATCCCTACGGCGACGAGCACGCCTTTGAGATTGAGCGAGTTTGGCTCGTTGCCCTAATCGACATCGGTACACGCGCCATTATCGGGTACTCGCTCTGCTTGCGTCGCGAGTATGGTCGCTATGATGTCATCCGAACCTTAGAGAGAGCGCTGGCGCCGGCACAGCGGCCGACAATCACGATCCCGGAGCTTGAACCAATTAAGAATGGCGGATTTGTATCCGACGTGTTTCCTGAGACCGCCTATACGTGCTGGCGGCAAATCCGCTTTGACAATGCCCGCGCTCACCTGGCGGCCGACAATCTGGATGTCGCTTGTGAACTGCTCGGATGCACCGTCGATGTGGGCCCGGCCTATCAACCCGACGATCGGCCCTTCATTGAGCGATTCTTCGGCACGGTCGCGACACGTTTTACCCATCGGCTGCCCGGTACAACCGGCTCCAATGCGAGCGATGTGCTTCGCCTATTGAAGAATCCGGGCGGCGATCTGCGCCTTGTCGTGTCACTGGACGAACTGCGTGAATTACTCGCCGTTTGGGTTATGAACTATAACGGCACCCCTCATGGCGGTTGGGAAGCGGGCGGACACCCCTCGAAGCCATGAGAGCGGGCATTCGGGATCGGCGTGTTTTGCTGAGACAACTGCCCCAAGCGCTGCGCGGTAACCTATGTCTATTGCAGAGCGTGCACCCAGCGCGTGTCCGAGGGCACATTGGCCGAGGAGACAAGCCGCACATCAGCTTTTACCACGTACGATATACCAGCGAGCGGCTTGCTCGAAGGCCCGAATTGATCGGCAAGCGCTTGCGCATCTATTACGACGCCGACGACATTCGCGTGCTGCGTGCATATCTGGCCGACGGCACCGAACTCGGTGAGCTCAAAGCAGGGGGCTTGTGGTCCGCTACCCCGCATTCACTCGAGGTCCGGAAGCGCATTTTCAAAGCGAAACGGCTGCGCCAGTTGCACTTCGGACAGTGGGACGACCCGGTTCAGGTGTATCTCAATTTCAAGCGCGCCAAGGTCAAGCGCTCTCGCAAGGCGGCCAGTGAAATCGCGCAGATCCAAGATCACATAAAAGCCAAGCAAACGGCTGCTATAAAGCCGGCTGCGGACGTAGTCCCGCTGCCCTTAGCGAAGGGACCGGTGAAGGCGCAGGGGCTGCGGATTCCGCCTGGATTTGCTTAAACTGCTGAGGACCAATGATGTCGCAAGCCCGCTTCGAGCGTCATGAACATCCGCTTCTTCGACGGAACTATCGCGTAGCGACCACGGCGATCGAATCCTTCGTCGATCTGGTCGAACGGTGCCTTCGCGTCCTGATGCCCGGCGCCTTGGTGTATGCACGCCCGCGAATGGGCAAGACTCATGCGGTCGACTATGTGTGCTTGCATCTCGCGCGGGTGCGCCCCGAGGTGTTGACGATACGCATGTCGTGCGAACATCATCGAACAGACTTCGAGGGGCCGTTTTTCAGCGCACTGTTGATAGCGGCCGGGGCGAGCGGTGACGTGCTCAAAAGATCCATCACCGTCAAGCGACAAGAACTTATTCGTCGACTTCGCGAGCGCCTTGCGGCACGGAAAGGGCACATTGTCGCGTTGTTTTGCGATGAAGCGCAGCGTCAATCACGAAACTCCTACGAGTGGCTGCGCGACGTCCACGATCAGCTGGCCTATCACCCGGGGGGGATCACGGAATTCGGCTGATCACTTTTCTGATTGGCCAACCGCAACTCCTCGCTCAGAAGGCCGGTTTTCAAATGAGTGGGGATGAGCAGATTGTCGCCCGTTTCATGATCGAACAAATGCTGTTCCACGGTATTCGAGATGCTGGCGAAGCCGCCACGTGCCTCGCCGGATACGATAAAACGCGCTATCCCGAAGGCAGCGGACCCACATTTACCGGGTACTTCCTCGCAAGGAGCTTTGCGGCTGGCCTGCGTCTTGAACACAGTGGAGCGGATCTCTGGAACGCATTCGTCAGAGCGCACGCTCAAGCCCAACTGACCGGGCCACCCGAAATCCAGATGGACTACTTCACCCGTGCGGTGGAAAGCTTGCTTGCCCAAGCAGACCGGTTTGATGATTCGACCTTGATTCTAAACGAATCCTACTGGACACAAGCGGTTGAAGAGTCCGGCTACGTAGGTGCGCAGAGGTCTGTCGCCCCAGCGCTGGGCTAACGCACAGTATGTTACCAATATTGATTGTACCCGCGACGCGGCGGGTCAAACAGCCAGACTACGTTGAGGCCAAGCGGATCGACGAGCGGGATACCAAGCGCGAAGCTATCGAATTAGACGAGCGTGCCCGGATAATCGATGATCTGGATGAGCGTCGCGACAGGTGGCGGCAACGGTGTCGACTTTCGCGCGTCATCGTAATGCGGCACACCTTGCGGCCGGTCCGGCGCAGCAAGTTTGCTGTTCCAGCGAGGCTCGAACACTGCGAGAATCTCGTCAACGTGTTGCTGGCGCGTAAGCAACTCACGTTGCCGCCTCGTACCCGTGCGGATATCCAGCGGCTACTTCATTGGACTTACCCGGTGACCCTGCCGGCGGCAGGGATTCGCTCGGATGCATTGGCGTTCTTGCTATGGGAAACAAGTTGGCGGGGTATGAGCACCGTGCAGCAGACGAGCGTACCCGCGCTGCACGTTCAGACCCTGACCGTGAAGTGGTGGCTCAGCCTGCCGGAATGGCTGCGTTTCGGTTCGACCGCTCACCTGCTGCGAGTTCTTTCGAGCTGCGTGGATAATCTCTTTCGTTTTTGGCAGTGCGTGGTCGAGCGCATGAAGCCGTACCAATTCTATTTCTTAGATCCGCGCCTGGTGTCCATTGACTGGCAGGCGCGGGAAAGTGGTCTCTCGTGTGGATTTGCCAACGATTGACATTATCACTTCCCAAAAGGAGCGAAAATCAATGGGTTGCGTGACAGCAGCGACCCAAAGTGGCTCCTTTCGAACTGGATTGACACTTTTACTTCCCAGGATTGGCACTATCGCTTCGCTTCACGGAAGCCGGCGAAGCCGATTTCTTGAGCGTGCTCGATGCCCATCGTGAGCTTCTGGACGCTCAGCGAGAGCGGGTACAAGCCCAGACCGATGCCGCGATCAGCGCGGTCGCGCTCTACCGAGCCTTGGGTGGTGGCTGGCGTGTCCCGGAACCGACTTCAGCGATTCTCGGAAGCCGTAAACTATGATTGACAGATCAGTCCATAACAAATATCCTCAAGCCATGGCTAGGCCTAGAGAGTTCGATCGAGACGAAGCACTGGACCGCGCTACGCGCGCTTTCTGGGCG
>Ga0179587_10001008_pt1 | contig 12361 bp, 12 predicted proteins | sample CZODoug2_1_08_16_FD_185932 | JGI IMG/M metagenome (GOLD analysis project Ga0179587, IMG submission 185932) | Vadose zone soil fungal communities from Angelo Coast Range Reserve, California, USA - CZODoug2_1_08_16fungal | ecosystem: Environmental > Terrestrial > Soil > Vadose zone | place: USA...
GTTCAATTCCCTTCGATTGTTGCCGACCGAAAGAACTCCGCGCAACAGCTCTGTGCCGAGCGGGAAATCCAGGTTATTCAGGGCATCCGAAAGCCGGCCGTAGCGCGCAGCGTCCAGAACTTCGGTCAACAATGGAGATAGCGCAGTGAATTTATCGAGAGCTGCAAGATTTTGACTCTCGACCAATGTACGCAGTTCTTCGAGATCAGCGTTGTCGATGTTCGGATGACCATTCCGCGTCGCGCTTGTCTTGACAGTTCGTCCCGATGGCCGTTCCAACAAGGGTTGTGCTTCTTCGCGTAAAGTGATGAGAGCCGCTGCCAGTTTGCTCAGTATCCCGTCTACGGGTCGAGCTTGCTGGAGCGCGTTCTCCGCCGCACCGGCAAATCGCGCGACATTGGTGGCCCCGATCATTCCGGCGCTGCCCTTTAGCTTGTGTGTGCGCAGCTTTAGCTCGTTTCGGGTGGAATCGTCGCCAGGTAGCACCAATATCGGCACGGCGAGGTCTGAGTAGTCTCGTAGTAGCCGTACTAGGAGCGATTCGAACAGAGATATGTCGTCTCCGAACATCTGCTGAACGACGCCCGCGTCGATGGACGGCATGAGCGGCCCGTGACTGGTCTGCTGCGTGGGCTTAGAGTCCAGGATAACCATCGCTATGGGTTCGCCTCGTGCCTGCTCTACGAGATATCGTACTTTACGGATCAGCGTCAGGGGATCAAAGGGCTTGCTGATGAAATCATTCATGCCCGAGTCGAGCGAGCGCTGCCGCTCGCCGACCAGGGCCCCGGCCGTTAGCGCGACGATGGGCAGCGTCTTGAGGTTTGTTGTTTGCCGGATCTTCCGTGTCGCCGCATTACCGTCGAGAATCGGCATCTGTACATCCATGAGCACGACGTCGAGTTGTTGGTGATGAGCACGCACGTAGTCCACCGCGGCTTTTCCGTCAGAGCAGCAGGCCACAACCGCACCCTGCTTTTCCAAAATGCGTCGCGCAACTTCCAGATTGATGTCGCTGTCATCCACCACCAGTACGCGGACGTTGGCAAGCCACTGCGCATGTCGATCGTCGAAATTGGTGGTTTGCACTAGGCGTTCACGACCGTCGTACCGTCTCCAGACCGCAGCATTGATCGCGTTGAATAGCGCCGAGCTGGTTACCGGCCGCACCAGCAAAGCGTCGGTAGCCCGCATCGACGCAGCGTGCAATATATATGACTGCGCCGTATCGGCTACAACAATTACCGGCGGCAAGTCACCGTGCGCGCATTCCCTGTCGAGTCGTGCAATCAATTGATGTGGGTTCGTATCGTGCTGATGCGACTCCAGCTCCAGAATGAGGACATCCGGCCAGGTATTCGGTGGGCAGTTAGCCACAAGTTCGAGCAGTTGCTCACTGGTTCGGACTGTCTGTGGACTCCAACCCAGAGCCCGAACCATGACGCTCAGACCTTGCGGGGCATCTCCATGGGGCCCGGCAATCAAGACCTGCAAGCCCAGTGCGCGATTCCCGCCGAGTGCACCTGCGACGCCGTGCGCAATTCTAAGAGGTATCTCGATCCAGAAAGTGCTGCCCACTTTGAGGTCGCTGGTGACACCGATTTCACCGCCCATCAGTTCCACGAAGCGGCGCGCGATGGACAGCCCCAATCCAGTGCCGCCAAAGCGGCGGGTAGTGGAAGCATCGGCCTGCGTAAACGGCGTAAACAATCGTTCGAGCGCGGCAGCCTCGATGCCGATGCCGGTATCGGTTACCTCGCAGCGCACACGAATGCGCTCGGAGCCTTCTTCTGTACAGAATACCTTCAACTCCACGTGGCCTGCCTCGGTAAACTTGATCGAATTGTTCAGCAGATTGGTGAGAATTTGGCGTAGACGCAGGCCGTCGCCGTTGACCATACGCGGCAGGGTTGACGCCGGCACAACCGACAATCCGATTCCCTTGGTGGTCGCTTGGAGGGCAAGCATCTGACCGATGTCCTGAATCAGATCCAGAAGATCGAAGGGTTCGTCCTCCAGCGCCATTTCGCCGGCCTCGATCTTCGACAGATCCAGAACGTTGTTGATGACGCTAAGCAGAGACCGGCCGGCAAACTGAATTTTTGTCAGAAACTGATGTTGATCCTCATTTAGAGTCGTCTGTTCGAGTAGGTATCCTAAGCCTATGACGGCATTCAACGGGGTGCGGATCTCGTGACTCATGTTGGCCAGGAATTCGCTCTTGGCCTTGTTGGCTCTTTCCGCAACAGAAGTCGCCTCGCGCAACTGCTGCTCCATGACGCGCCGCTCGGTGATGTCTTGAATAGCCCCGACAACGCGGGCTGGTATGCCGTTGTCGCGTTCCACCTCGCCCGCCGCCCGAATCCAGAGCGACCGGCCCGTCGCCGTAACGATCGGCATCTCGATGTCGTAGCCCTTTCCGGCCTCACCGACTGCACGCGCCGACTCGTGGCATCTTTCGCGGGATTCCGCTGACAGAAAGGTGTCCAGTAATTCCATCGTCGGTGCACAGCCGTCTTCAAGGTCATGGATGCGAAAGCATTGATGTGTCCATCGTTGCGCACCCGAGGCCAAATCGATCATGAATCCACCCACGCCGGATACCTGTTCGACGCGCTGGAGGAACGTTTCGCTCTCAATCATGCGACGCTCGGCGCCCTTATAGGCGGTGATATCGAAGCGGATGGAAATGAATTTTTCAATCCGACCATCTTCACCCAGGACTGGAGCAATGATGCTGTCCATCCAGCACACGTCACCGCTTCTGGCGCGATTGCAGATCTCGCCGCGCCAAGGCTTTCCACTATTGAGATGTTGCCACAGGTCTCGCCAAAATTCTCGCGGGTGAGTGCCCGAGCTGACAATACGATGGTCGTTACCGAGTAGTTCTTCGCGGGTGTAGCCGCTGATGCTGCAGAACGCCGTGTTCACGTCGGTAATTCGGCCATTACTATCAGCCACCGACACCAGCGCATGTTGGTGAAGTGTATTGAGCAGACCTTCATTCTCGCGTACCAGAGTCGCCAGCTTGTGCTTACTCTCGGTGATCTCCGTAATGTCATGCGCCAGCAAATAGAGACCGTGAACATCGCCGGCCACAATATCTGGAATTAAGTGAATGAGAAAGTGCTTGGCGTCGGCGCCAATGCGACCGGGAAGAGTGCGCTCGTAGGTGGCGGTCTGGCCGCGAAGCGCGGCCTCTACCAAAATACGGCCGTGCTCGAACAGAGTATCGCCTAGGAGACTGCGTGTCTGCATGCCCTGCGGCGATTCCGCATCGAGAATAATCGGTTCGCAATAGGCGCGGTTCGCAATCCGTTTGATTAGATCCTTGTCCCAATATCCAATAATCGACGGCAGCGCGTCAAGGATGGTTGTCAGATTTCGCTGCACTGATTGCAGCTGTCCGCTACGCAGGTTCACCTGTTCCTCGAGATCTCGATATGCGGCGGCCAATTCTTCGGTGCGTTTTTGCTCACGTAGGTGCATTGCTGCGTTTTCACGGCGCAGGCGCCGCGTGTCCAATGCGCGCTCAATGACCGGAAGAATGATGTTGAGCGTGAAAGGCTTGAGTATGTAATCGAGAACTCCGCCCTGCATCGCACGCACGGCAGTATTGATGGTTCCGTGCCCGGTCATCACGATCGCCGGCAGCGTGGGGTCGATCTGTTGCGCAGCCTTGCTTAGGGCGATGCCGTCCATCTCAGGCATCGTGAGGTCAGTGATCAATAGCTCGAACTCCCCGGAGCGCAGCGCTTCCAATGCCTGCGGCGCCGAGCTGCAGCCCTTGATTGCGTATCCCTCTCGTTCCAACGTATCGCACAGGGCACGCATCTGCACCGGCTCATCGTCTACGATAAGCAAGCGGGCCCGGGGAGGGAGATCGTCGCTTCGCAGGGCGGGAGCTGGTGGCGAGGGCATGATCGGTCTCAGGTATTGGTGCCGGGGAGCGCCGCGTGGCGGCCTTCGAAATCGGCGAAGTCGACAAATCGCGCCTGGTAGCCACCGGAAGACTTGGCGATCGTGAGTGCTTGCTCGGCGGCCGCTATCAGGTCATTCGGGACAGCATCCGCAGCAGCGCCCCTGGGAGTCGAGCGGGACGAGTTACGACACCCGCCGCCCACTGACAGTGAAACGCGACGACCCCTGATTGCCGATTGGGCGTGCAGTATCTGCAACGCATCAACCGCCTCGATTGCGCGTCGTGCAACGATACTCGCGGCCCGAGCGTCGGATTCTGGTAACAGTAATGCGAATTGGCCGCCTGCATATCGACCCAGTAGGTCGGTGGGCCGCCGGGCCGCCGAACGCAAAGCGTCGGCAACCGATTTCAGACAGGTATCGCCCTTCTCCTCGCCAAATTCGCCGTTGTATGCGGTGAAGTCATCGATGTCCGCCAGCAATAACGCCAGCGGCGCCGAGGAACGCTGGGAGCGCAGCCATTCCAGCGTCAAGACTTTCTCCAGCTGTCGGCGCGTGACCGCGCCAGTGAGGAAATCCATGTTTACGGCACTGCGCATCGTGTCGGACAGCATCTTCAAACGCTGATAGGTGCGCACCCGCGCCAGTACGAGAGGAGCGTGGGGCGGCTTATTGATGAAATCCGCTGCGCCAAGCTGTATTCCCTTGGCCTCTAACTGCGGACTTTCGTGGCTGGTGATAAAGATGATCGGCACCTGCGCCAGCGCCGGCTCGCTTTTAAATACCGTGCATACTTCAAAGCCGCTGACATCGGGCATGTCGACGTCCAGCAGCACCAGATCGGGTACGGATTCGCGCGCGAGCTTCAGCGCCATGCGACCCGTGGTGGCGAATCGAATGGGTGTGAAGCCGCTGAGGATGCGGTGCAAGATGCGAACCACCATTAGATCGTCGTCGACCAGCAAAATGCTGAATGCTTCCTGCTCTGGCATAAAAGTCTCCGATCGGTGACCACGAAGTTCCCGGCGCGCGTGGCAGGGCTCACAAATTGGCTTGAATCGGCGGCGGCGCACCGCCGTGTGAGCTTTATCCGCGACTAGCCTGTGGTTGCCAGTTATCCCCCGGCGACAGTGCTGATTCGACCGCATCGGCCAACGTGGTGGCAGCGAAGGGCTTCAACAGGAACGCCGCGGCGCCCAGCTTCATTGCGCGCTCGCGCAACGTCGGGTTTTCATTGGCGGTCATAAAGATGATTGGTGTTGCCGCCGAACCGACGAGAGTCTGAAGACGATCTGAGACCAGAAATCCGTCTCCCGCCGGCAGTGAAATGTCCAGCACGACGACATCCGGCTTATGTTTGACGACTGCGGATACAGCGCTGACGGCATCCTTGGCCGTGTACACCGTGTACCCCATGCTCTTCAGGCGCACGCCTACACCGAGCAAGATGGTGTTGTCGTCATCAACCAGTAACACGGTTTTCATTGACGGACCTACCTGAAGTGATTGTGGGAAGGGGGGTGATTGATGCGATGTCCGGAAGACTCCTTGCCAGGCGGAGCGCCGACTCTACTTAGTTCATCGGCGTCGCTGAATAGAACTTGAATCTCGTCGTACTTCGCGCACTGCCGTAAAGATCGCGTATGGCGTTGCATTCGATGCGCGGGGATCAATGTGCAGTGCCGCAATGTCAATCGGATCCGTATCATCAGTGCACGACGCCAGTGTCAGTGAGGAGAAGTAGATCTCGCATCTGCAGCAGGCCGTCCATCGAATGTTTGGGCTCGCAGGCTGTCACAGCCGCAGTGCTTCTTCACCCGACCCGGCTACTTCTACGTCGTAACGTGCTCGCTTGAGCAATGCGGACAGGCACGTTCTGACCACATCATCATCATCAACCACGAGTACGCGGCACGGTCGCCTCGCCTCGATATACTGGATGGGCATGCCATTGTCCGAACTGTTGTTCCATTGTTCTGGCGATTCGCCGGTTCTCTGAGAAAGCATGGCGTTCTCCAATCGTTGTGCCGATGGGCAGCGGATGTACGCACGATGTCGTGGTCGTCGACCAGCAGAATTCTCGTCGGGAGCGATGTCGGCGGTTCATCCGACGGCTTTGACATCTTCTTGCCGTCCTTCTGCCTGAGATCTCCGCTCATGGTTATTCTAGATCGGCACGCACGGAACATTCTTGATTAAGAAGGCGCACTCGCCACGGGGCTGTGGGGGAAAGCCTTAGGAACTTCCCCTAATTGTTGCGCAAAGGCGGCATTCCGAGCCCGGTGCTGCCTGCGTTTTGCACGTGGATATTGATTTGCATATTCTTGGGGATTTAGGCTGTGCGTATAAATTGCCAAAGGAAAGGATGCGACTATGGCGTTACACCATCATGCAATTCAAACGAGCATAACGTGGGCCACGTACGAGTTTGAAGTCTTGAACATGGATGGCATGTGGAAAGATGTAGGCGGCGTATACATTTTCTCGGGTGTGAAAGACAATATATGGCGCGCATACTACATCGGGATCACTGATAGCTTCCAAGATCGTCATCCGAATCACGAGAGATGGGAGGAAGCCAAACGCCTTGGGGCCACCCATGTTCATGCGAGAGGGGAGTCGCAGGCCGCCACCCGGGAATCAATTGAGAGGGAACTGATCGGGACGTATCAGCCTCCGCTGAACACCCATCACAAATAACCGCAGATATGGATGTCACGAGATAGCGACGCAATTCGTCTGAATCCCGTCCTAACCGGCAACTCCATCTACTCGAATCGACTCGCAGCGCGCACCGGCAGATCTGCTGAGCACATTGCCTGAGAAGCCACTCCCACCGCAACTGCGCAGTTCTTACACCGTCATCATTTGTCCCAAGGTTTCTTCCAGGGTTTTGGTTCATCCGGGCACCGCTGGTGTCCGTGCTCGCGTTCAAGTCGCAGCAGCTGTTCCACTTGTGGAGTTAGCCGACTTAGCAGCGGATGCGCAGGAATCATCGGGAGTGCATCCTCGGTGCGCTTGAGGTGCGCGGCGTCGCCTGAGTGAGTCAGCGGGTAGAACGCAGCGAGCGCGAACTCGCGGAGCTCCATGGTGCGTCGCAATCTAATGCGCTCTGAATTCGCTACCTTTTTCTCTTCCATTCATACACATTCCTTTTGTTGCTGCCGTATTCGACACCAACGCGTTCGTAAAGTCGCGCACGTGCCGCTCACTATCACCACGCGTGGTGGAGAGCGAACCAAACCGTGGGAGCCGATTTCCCATTTTGACGGCCGGATCGCCGCCTCGAGGTGCGGGACATTGAGTTCTGGCCGAATGGCACCTGCAAGGCGCTGATCCGCCGGGGTAAGACCGATGCGGAGGGGCGATACCCCCGCTACGGCTTCAGCCTCGCGGGCTACGCCGATGCGCTCGGACGCTTCGATACCAATTCGTACCATCGCCTCACTGCTGCGTGCTCATCAGGCAGTGGAACATTGATCGCCTTCGCCGCGAAATCAGCCGTCACCAACGCGGTGATATCGGCGATTGAGAAATGCTCGCCCGCCACGAACGGTACCGCTTGAAGGCGTGCATCAAGATCGGCGAAGAAATTCTTCACCCGCTGTTTGCTGCGTTCGGCTAGGGCTGGGATCTGATCATAGTCGTGGGGACCGGCGATCGCGCGGCCTTTGAGGCCCTGCGCTGTATTGCGAATGGCCTCCATGACCGATGCAAATCCCTCTTGCTCGACGCGTCGCTCCCACATCGCTGTCAGCGCACGTTCCTTGGCCGTTTCGCCATGGAGCGGCTTCTGCGGATGGATTTCCTCAATGTAGCGCAGAATAGCCGGCACTTCGCCGATTGAGGTGCCGTCCTCGAGCACCAAAGTAGGGACGACGCGACGCGGATTGATCGCGCGATAGGCATCGCTATGCTGCTCGCCCTTCCCAAGGTCGACGGGAATCAAGGGAATTTCTAGACCCTTCTCAGCGAGGAAGATGCGCACCCGCCGCGAATTGGGTGAGCCCGCCGATTGATACAGTTTGAGGGTGTTGTCGTTCATGTGGTTTTCTCCAAATATCCGAATGAAAACTGATTTCTCGGGTCTACAGCTTCGAACCGCCGTCGACGCGCAGCGTGTCGCCGGTGATCCACCGGGCCTGATCGGACGCGAGGAAGGTGATCGCAGCGCCGATCTCTTCGGGTGTCGCGAGGCGCTTGAGTGCCTGTATCCCCAGGGTGTAATCCCGTCCCGGGTGAGCGAGGGCATCAGCCGGCGGACTTGCCGCCATCGACAGAAACGATCTGCCCGGTCACGAAGGACGCAGCGTCCGAAGCCAGGAACGCAATCATTTGCGCGATATCCGCAGGTTTACCGACCCGGCCCAAGGGCACGCCGGAGACCAGCGCGGCCTTGTTCTCGGGAGTTCCGGTGAAGCGATCGAGCATCCCGGTGTCGGTCGGCCCCGGCGCCACCGCATTGACGCGAACGCCGCTCGAGGCCGCTTCCAGCGCGGCCGACTTGGTGAAGCCCTCGACGGCGTGCTTGCTGGCAGAATAGACCGAGGCGTAGGCGGCCCCTTCATGGCCATAGGTCGACGAGATATTGATGATGCTGCCGCTCTTCTGAGCGGTCATCACGCGAAGCTCGTGCTTGAGGCTGAGCAAGGTGCCGAGAACGTTGGTGTCGAAGGTGGCTGCGTAGGTCTCGGCGGTCTGATTGACGATGAGGCCAGGTTGCCCTTCGGTGCCGGCGACGTTGACGGCTGCATCGAGGCGGCCGAATCGGGCCACTGCTTGGTCGATGAGACGCCGGACTTCTTCGTCGTGCCGTACGTCGGCCTGCACGAAAACGGCCTCCGCGCCGCGCCGCTGCAGTTCGACTTCGAGAGCCTTACCTTCGGCCGGACGGCGACCGCTAACAACGAGACGAGCGCCGATCTTGGCAAATGCCAAGGCGGTTGCGCGACCGATGCCGGTCAGGGCACCAGTAATGAGGATAACGGGGTCGCTCATGACTTAACTCCTGGGAGGTATTACTGGAACGTATGGGTGGCTAACGGGTGTCGCCTTCAAATACCTGATGGGCTTCCCATAACCCTCGCATGAGAGGTAATTTAGTGATTCACGGAGAGATTGAAAAAGACTTAATAAGCGGGTGGGCATACTTGGTAAGTATGGGTGGTGAAGAATGGAACTACGGCATCTTCGATATTTCATGGCGGTTGCCGAGACCGGCAGCCTGACGGCGGCAGCCGAGCGGCGCCTGCATACTTCGCAGCCGTCTCTCAGTCGGCAGATCCGCGAACTCGAAGATCAGGTTGGGGTCGAGTTATTGAGTCGCGGCGCGCGGGGCGTGGAGTTGACTGCCGCCGGCCGTGCCTTCATCGACCACGCACGGTTGGCGTTGATCCAGGTGGACGCTGCAGTTGAGGCAGCACGCCGTGCGGCACAGCCGGCGAAACGGAAGTTTGCTTTGGGCTTCCTCACTGGGATGGAAATGACGTGGCTACCAGAAGCCATGCGCATTCTTCGTGGTGAGCTACCGACAGTGGATGTCACTGTCTCCAGCGACTATTCGCCGGACCTTGCCGAAGGACTCGAACGAGGTCGCTTGGATCTGGCATTCCTGCGTGCCGATCCGGATTTCGATCTCACCTACCAAGTCGTCGGCCAGGAACCACTCGTCGTCTTAATGCCCAGCGACCATCCGCTAACGACATTTGACGCGATCCACCCACAGCAACTTGTCGGCCAGCCCTTCATCGCGATGGTAAACAAGGCTAAGGTCTTGCGGGGGGTGATAGATTCGTATCTGGATCGCTTAGGCGTCCAGATCACACCAACACAAGGCGCGGATAATCCTGCGATGGTCATGTCGCTTGTGGCCTCAATGCGAGGCACGTCGCTGGTCCCAGCGTATGTGGAAAATCTGTTGCCCTGGTCGGTCGTCAGCCGCCCGCTTGCCGGTGATGTTCCGACGATCGACCTCGCTGTCGGTTATAAAAAAACGAACAACTCTCCCGTCCTGAAACTATTCCTAGCTCGGCTGGATGAGTTGATTGCGCGCGTCTCGACGCAGGCCCAGTTGATTGCAAGGAAGGGCCATGCATCCAATTGAGAGGCGATAAAGCGGATATCATTCACAAAATCCAATGGGAAGTTGAGATAGAAGCGGGCAGGCCGACAGTGGCGGTCTTAGCCACAAAGTCTCCGCCGGCGAGAGTGCTTGATGAGCACACGAACTTCCTATGGAACTGCGCTACTTCTTCCAAAGACTCGATCATCACTTACTGCTGGTCGAACTCGCCTTCGAAGATGATCGTCACGTCATCGCCGAGGAAGGACTGCGTGCCGATCATGCCCCAGTCGGAGCGCTTGACCGTGCCAGTGGCCGAGAAGCCCACCACACCCTTCTTAAAAGTCATGATTTCAGGCGGCTGCCGGGATCGTGAAGTTCCCCCACGCCCACGCGGCAAACTTCGTCGGCTGTCGGCCGGCGACTCGGTTGGCGAGCGCAATGGCGTCGCGCGAATCGGCGCCAAGATATGTGTGGGCCTCGAAGTAGGCGAGCATCTCCGCGATTTCCTTGGCGCCCGGGAACCAGCCGGCAAACAGTTCTTGCGGGACTTGCTTGAACGAGAACTTGTGTCCCTGTCGATTCAGCGTGGCGATGATCGCGTTGAAACTCAGGAAGTCGCCGACCAGCGGCAAATGTTCGCCGTTGCTCGCGAGTTCCGGCTGCGCGAATGCACCGACCACGATTGGGCCGAGTTCGGTGATGTCGCCCATGTGAATGACGCGCTTCTGCGGATCGAGCGGCAACACCCAACCTAGGACTCCATCCGCCTGTTTCTGCGGAGCCATGACGCCGAGCAGATTTTGATAGAAGAACGGCGCGATCACGAATGTGTGGCGCGCGAATCCAGCCTCGCTAACGATGCGGTCAATCTTTGCTTTGTCCGTGAAATGCGGGACATCAAGCTTGCCACGGCTGATCGTCTCGACATTCGGCAGCGTCGACCAGATGAAGTGCTGAACGCCGGCATCTTTCGCCGCGTGAACGGTCGCGAGTGCCTGCTGGTGCTCGTCCGTGCCCGGTTCCCGGAAATTGGTTACCAGAAAGACCCCGTGAGCCCCAGCAAGCGCTGCTTTCAGTGTTTCCGGACGATTCAGATCCGCCAGCACGACTTCGTCCGCCAACTGCGGATGCTTTGCCGGATTGCGCGTCAGCGCGCGTACCTTGAATTGACCGCTCGCCTGCAGCGCGCGCACGACGGCGCCGCCCTGCTGTCCAGTTGCGCCGACGACGGCGATGAGCTTTTTGGTGCCTGACATGGCAGTTCTCCAATGAGTAGTTTCTTGGTGGAAAAATCGGTTTCGGCTGCAAGTCTTCAGGCCGAAGGAGATTTCAGAGCCCCAGCAAGCACGTCGCGGAGAGGCTTGGGAGGCCGGCCGCCAAGGCGCTCGACGTCGCCGGTCACAATGTCGTACGCACCCGCCGCGAAGCTCGCCTGGATGCTGGCGACGATGTTGACGGCCCCCGCGGGCAGACCCGCCTGCGTCAGTCCGGCGCGCAGTTGTTCTTCCGTGATGACACGGAACACGAGCGGCCGGCCACTGACGTCGGCGATGAGAGCCGCGCGCTCCGCACCCGACAGGCGCTCGGGGCCGGTGGCATTGTAGATCGCGCCTGCATGGCCATCGCCGATCAGGATTCCGGCTGCGGCGGCCGCCACGTCGCCGCGCGCAACGAACGCAGCCCGGCTCTCGGCCAGCCCGGGCAGCACGCCCGGGCGCAGCGCCGCCTGCGCCAGCTGCACGAAAGCTTCGGCGTAGAAGTTCATACGCAGGATGGTCCAGGCCGGTGCCGTGGCGATCAGATGCTGCTCGCCCCGCCAGTAGGAGGCACCGCGCGCCGGCTCTTCCTCCTGCCGTGTGCCCACACCCGACATGAAGACGATGTGCTTGACGCCCGCCTTCACAGCCGCATCGATGGCGGCCACGTTCTGCGCCCCGCGTTTTCCGGGCTCCGGAGCGACGGTTGTGATGATGAGTAGACGATCAAGACCTGCATAGGCTTTCGCAAGGCTTTCGGGCCGGTCGTAGTCCCCAAAGCGTCCTTCAGCCCGTCCGGAGACGGTGTCAGGCGTGCGCGAAATCGCCACTATTTCGTGCCCTTCGGCACGCTGCAGCAGTTCCGCGACGACGACTCTGCCCAAATTGCCGCTGGCTCCACTCACACCGATTTTCATGTCAACCTCCGACGCACTCGAATCAAGATGGTTTGCCCTCACTTCATATCCCCGATGGAGATGGCTGAACGGCTACCATACTAGCGACGGGCATCGCTTCTCAAAAGACGGTATATTGAGATGCAATCCATCTGTGTGTGAGATGGAAGGGTTGTCGAATGCTTGAGGGCGTTTCGCTGGATCAACTCCGAACCTTCATCACG
>Ga0179587_10001010_pt1 | contig 12354 bp, 13 predicted proteins | sample CZODoug2_1_08_16_FD_185932 | JGI IMG/M metagenome (GOLD analysis project Ga0179587, IMG submission 185932) | Vadose zone soil fungal communities from Angelo Coast Range Reserve, California, USA - CZODoug2_1_08_16fungal | ecosystem: Environmental > Terrestrial > Soil > Vadose zone | place: USA...
TCTACCGCGTCACCACCGGGCGGCTCAACGAGGCCGTCAAGCGCAACGCCGAGCGGTTTCCAGAGGATTTCATGTTCCGCCTCTCCGCGACGGAGCACGCCGCTTTGATATCGCAAATTGGGGATGGGTAAAGCTTATCTGTTGATTTGATGTCCGTTGCAGGTGACCTTTGGCCGGAGTCGTATGAGCGCCGTTGCCCAGAGCAATACGGAGTCCGGGTTTGAGCCAGCGCGACTGCTGCGGAACATCTCCCGGATCAGACGACACATGGATTCCACGGTGTTGTTGGTGTGTGGCAGCCCTAGGCTCCCATCGAACTCGAACCACAGCCCGTCCGCCAGTAGCACCAATGGGCCGCGCGCTATCTGCTGCGGACTAGACCGAGCGACATAGCGGCGCAGTGCCTGGCGGAAGCGATACCGGTAAGCCGGCAACTTCACGCACTGGCGCTTTGTGTGGAGCTGGCCGACGGAGAATCCGTCTACCAGCACTCGCTTCAGAACCAACGCTGCGGTTCGATGGGATCGACGACCTCGCTTCCTTGGCCGAACCGTCCATGTGCGGTGGCATTGCACACACTGCCGTCGCCGTGGACCAAAATGCCGAACAGGAGCGCCACAACAAGGGGATTTCGCATGCTTTGAGTTCATGCATGGGAATTACTCCGAAAACCGACCACCAACCCGGCGTAAAAACAGCCTTTCTCGCCACCAGCATCAACAGAATTTCTTTACCCTTCCCCAAATTGTGAGGCCGGCGCCTGCGCGAGTCGGCACTCACTGACGAGGCGCTTGGCGGCCGGATGAGTTTCGAGAATATCTCGCAATCGTTGAAGCGCCGGCTCACGCAAGTATCTTTTAAAGTATTCAATCTAATTTCTACGAAAATCTCCTAACACATTGATTGTAATAATTGTATATTCGCACAGTGCCAAATTGGCTGCGAGGGACTATCTCTGCCTGGATCTCCGTCCGTGTAAATAGACGACGGATCGCGCCCGCGGTGCTTCACCTTGAGGGTGGTCTGTAGGCGGCCTTGGTCTCGGCGGACAGTTTGAGTGCCTTGATCGCATCTGTGGTCGTTAGCAATGCGGTTGTCTTAATCGACGAGAACGCGCCAGAGGCCCCAAGCGTCATAGCAAGCGCCGCCGACGCAATAGCGTCCGGCGCCTCGTATATGACAATGATGTCCGTTTCCCCAAAGGTCATGAAAGCACTGTGCAGCTTGCCACCGACCGACTCGACGGCGGTGGAGGCGGCCTTGGTCCGATCGACCGGGTTAGCGATCAAAGCGTTCTTCGACTCGGCAGAATAATTGCAACTCACCATAAAGTGCGGCATTTGAGTGCTCCTGTTGCTGCGAAGCTAGTGGATTCGTGCGCCACGATCATACGCGCCGCGTCGGTCCGAAGAAATTGTTTGACGGCACGGTATTGTGGGCGGATCTCGGGCGCTCGCCCATGTAGAAAACCCGCGCAACGCAGCAAGCACCCATTGACGATTGCCCAACCTCAACATGATGTGAGCGGTCCACTCCGCTGTCAGGCGGCTGCCACCGCCTCAATTTCCAGCAGCCATTTCTCCTCGAAAATGCCCGTGATAATGACCGTTAGTGCGGGACGGTGCGATCCAAGCATCTCCTGTCGTATCTCCCGATTGGCCAGCGCATATTCGCGGGAGGATAAGAACACCGTCACCTTCACGAGATTCGCGGCCGACATGCCGGCCGCCTGCAATTGTGCAATGACGTTACGCCACACCAGTCTCGCCTGCGAAGGAAAATCCGACGGTAACTCACCGGTAACGGTCTCCGGTATCTGCCCGCTAATAAATAATAAACGTTGAAACCCGATAACCTCGATAGCTTGAGAATAGCCGCCGGCCGGCCGCGGGCCGGAAACTGCATTGACGGTAGTCAGCTTCATGTCGAAGTATGCATTTACAATTTACGTAGCTGGTACATTTACCGCGAATGTAGGGCCACCCCCTCGCCGATCAACGTGAGTGCGCTAAAAGCAGGAAGATCAATCGCTGTAGCAGATAGAGAAACGCCGCCACAACCAGCAGCGCCAACAAGATCCGAGTCCATCTTCTCGCCTTGATTAGAATCTCTTGATTCGAAATCTGCCGATCGATGGCCTTCTGCTGATTGCTAAGCGCCGTCTCCTAATTTTTGATGGTTTGCTGTGTGAGCTCCACCTGCTGCCGCTGCAGATCACGGATCTCCGTCAACAGCAAAGTCTGTTCGGAATCATTCACAACTTCTCTCATTGAATCGCTCCCTGATTGCGAGCCTGACGCCCTCGATCTCGCGTAGCCAATAAACGTCGGGTTGCAACACGTGCGGAATTCCCCCTTTCCGTTGCGAATTCGCTGACGGACTATCGCCGACTTTCCGTCGAGGGCCGCGCCATGCACAAGAGTCGGCTCAGACGCCGGACACGATCCGCAGATCGCGTACGGCACCACCCTTCAATGCAGCAAGGGCCTCTTGATAGCTCGGGCTATCGTGTACAGCGATCGCGTGCTCAATTGAATCAAATTCGATCAATACGGTCCGCTCCGACAGCCCGGCCTCATAGGCTTTCGCGGGAATACCGCGCGCCAAGAAGCGGCCTCCACCCGCTTCGATGGATGGGCCCGCAAGCTTAGCGTAGGTAGCAAGCTTTGCGGGGTCTGAGATCTCACGATAACAGGTGATCCAATACGCCTTAGCCATGACACTGCGTCCTCGCGTTACCCGTGGGAAACCCGGATCCTATCAAGAGATCAAGCGGCCCGCATGATGTCGATCGAATGACCCGATTGTGCGACCTGCCCCGCCGTCGGGCAGGTAGATCAACCCTGATGACCGCAACGACGCGTAGGCGACGGCAGATGCTAATGACTTTCCGTTAAACTCGGCAACTACTTACTCGAGAAAGGCACTTCCCTGTTTCCATGGCTACGCCTGATGCGCGTCGGACTTCGCTTTCATCAGGGAGGCGAACTATTGAGCGAGTTGCTCCGTGAAGAAGAACGCTCGCGTGGATTGTGAGAACAAAGGGAATGAGTGGAGACCTGCACGCTTTCGCCGGGAAGGGACGGTGCCGTTCCTCCCCTGCCGGAAAGACATGGGATACAAACTGGATCATGGAATTCCGGCGTGTTCCGTAGCGAAAAACAATATTAGATTCAAGTGGTTACACGTACTGCGTCTAAAACCACTGAAGAACATGTGGTGTTTCTGCCGCCAGTCCCTGAACGTAATTCTGGGATTCAGTCGCCCCGGTCAACGACGGCAATAGCGCAGTTGTCGCCTACTTGTGCGAGAAACGGTGATTGTAGTAGCATTGCCGAGGCGGGTAGTAGATATGAAAAAAGCGCGTCTATCGAAGGCTGAGACTCGAATCCTGGAGCAATACTGGAAACTGGGAACCCGCTCCGTGCGCGAGATTCTCGAAAGTTTGCCCGAGGAGGAACGTGTTGCCTATACGACCGTTCAGACGCTCGTCTATCGGCTCGAGCAAAAGGGTGCTCTGCGCAAGGTCAAGAAAATTGGCAATGCTCAGCTATTCGAGCCTGCAATCGACCAGAGCGAATTTCGAGGCGGTCTGGTTCGAGACCTCTTGGATCTATTCGGCGGGTCCCCTCGCCTGCTGGTCTCCAATCTTCTCGAAACCGGCACGATCACACTAAGGGATTTAAAGGCCCTTCAAAACGCGGCGCCAAGCGGCAAGAACAGCCGTGGACGTGGAGGGAAAGGTCATGCATGAGCAGATCACACACGCAATTTACTACTTTGAGGTACACCTGCTCTATAGCTCTATTGTCTGGTTTGCGGCTTGGCTTTTGACATCTATTCCGGGTGGCAGCGCTACCACGAAGCATTGGATTTGGTTGGCAACGGCGCTCAATTTTATTCTGCCGCTGGGCGCGGTGTTCGACACCCTCTGGGCGCCGCATATCTCCTGGGCCACACCGCTCAGCGCTATCGGCCAAGCGGGTGTTGCCATCTCTGGAAACGAGCCGGTCGAAGGCGTGCTCTGTGCAGTTTGGTTGATCGGCGCAATCATAATGCTTGCGAGGCTTTGCGTACGGATTGCGACTGAACGTCGCAGTGCCCGGGCAACGGTCGGGGAAGGCAATCTGGTTCCGAGGCGCAGTTTCCTTGCTCACGGCGTACCGGTGAGGTTCGCCGGGACTCGGCGAGGCCCGGCAGTGGACGGGCTTCTGCGTTCTCATATCTCGCTTCCTTACGGAATTGATCGGTTGCTGAGCGAGCGCGAACTCAACTCCGTCCTCGTGCATGAGCTGACACATGCGAGAAGGCATGACAACTTGATCCGCCTTCTCTACGAAGTGGCGCTTTGCGGGTTATGGTTTCATCCGCTGGTCTGGATCACCGGCTCTCGCCTAGCCTTGTACCGCGAGCTGTCCTGCGATGAGTCAGTTATTCAGAGTGGTCACGGTGGAGACTTGGTCTCCGCACTGGCAAAACTTGCCAATCCCGAAGAGGCGTTGCTGCTGCAGGCGACCGCTACATCGTTTATGGGTCATCGACTTGCCCAGCTGACCGCAGCACGCTCCCCACGGAGTGTTGCAACCAATAGGCTGCTGGCGGTGGTTTTCGCTGCTGTATTCCTGGCGGGAGTTTATGCGACAGTAGCGCACACCGCCTGTTGCTTCGTTACGAGGACATGAACTAGGAATCATTTCCAACGGGAGCTACAAGAGTTTTAGCGCTCGAGCAAAACGAAGGGAGTGGCGTCACGAAACAAGTTCGAATCAACGTGCTGTTGGCAATACTGAGTTGTAGCCTTACGGCATTGTGCCACTGCGAACTCGCCGATGCCCAGCGCGTGGATATGCTCGGGCCGCAGGTGCGCAAGTACCTCAAAGTCAGCACGCCTAAAGTGGTGCTTGAACATGTGCAAATCATCGATGGCACGGGGGCGGCACCGAGTCCGGATCAGAACATCTACATCGAGGGCGGCAAGATAAGCGGCATCTCTGCCGGCGCAGATCAACTCCCGAGCGAAAGTACTACCATAATCGACCTGCGAGGATACTCGGTCATGCCGGGTATCGTCGGTATGCACAACCATCTCTTCTATCTCGCCCGGCCGAATCTTGGACCCGACGGGAGCTACGACAGCCCTGCACTATTTCTGGAGATGAGCTTCTCGGCGCCGCGCCTGTATTTAGCCAACGGCGTCACGACCATGCGCACGACGGGCGGCGTCGAGCCGTATACGGATTTGAAACTCAAGCGGGCTATTGAGAGCGGCACGCTTCCTGGCCCACATCTGGACGTGACCGGGCCCTATCTAGACGGACCCGGTGGAAACCTCCAGATGCCGGAGCTGACTGGGCCGGAGGATGCGCGAGAGACCGTGAATTTTTGGGCGGATCGCGGTGTGACCTCGTTCAAGGCCTATGCGCATATCACGCGCCAAGAATTGAGTGCCGCGGTCAAGGCGGCACACAAGCGTGGCCTTAAGGTTACGGGCCATCTGTGCTCGGTCACTTACGAGGAAGCGGTGGAGATCGGAATAGACAATCTGGAGCACGGATTTTTCGAAAATACGGCGCTGGACCCGGACAAGAAGCCCGACACCTGCAGCGCCAACGGAGGTGACTACACGCTTGAACATATGATTCCCGGCAGTGCCGAGGCGGATCGTCTCATCGCCACCCTCATCCGGCATCATGTCGCCGTGACCTCAACACTGCCGGGTACCGCCGCAACGCTGCCGGGCGTCGACGCCTCAGCCGACGGTAGGCCGACACTGCGCTCAGCGGCGCTGCAATCCATGGCACCTTCCGCGCGTGAGGCATATCTTTACGGTCGTAATCGACCTGCAAATAAAGCAACCCAAGCGAACACAGCGCTTCTGCTCCGCAGAGACATGGACCTGGAGCGCGCCTTCGTCGCGGCAGGCGGACTATTGCTGGCAGGACCGGACCCGGTTGGCGTCAACGGCTTGATCCCGGGGTTTGGCGATCAGCGCGAGATCGAGTTGCTGGTAGAGGCCGGTTTCTCACCGGTCGAAGCGATTCGCATCGCGACTTTGAATGGCGCTATCTTTCTCGGCCGCCAGGACCAGATCGGCTCGATCGCGGCTGGAAAGAACGCAGACCTCGTCGTGATGAAGGGTGATCCGGCCACTCGGATCGCGGATATCGAAAATGTCGAGATTGTCTTCAAGGATGGCGCCGGATACGACACCAACAAACTGCTGGATTCGGTGAAGGGCCACTACGGGGAATATTAACTAAGCTTCCAGAAGGTGGCAGCCGTGCGCAAACTGTTTATACCGTTGACGGCTTCATTCCTGACTTTGCTTCTTGCAGGGCAGCTCGCCGCCCAATCGCCCGCTGTCGCGACTCTAGTGAAAGCCGGCCGACTTCTCGATCCCCGAACCGGGAACGTGCTTTCGCCGGCGGCTACATTCGACACTCATGGTTGTGCATGACACAGATTCTTGTCAGAATGAATGTGCCCATCAACATGGAGAGATGCGTGAATAGCTCAACGAAGCGACACTGTGCCTTGGTCAGCTGCCTGGTACTTGTAACACTCATCGTGCGAGCCGCGGAACCCGATCGCAAACACTTCCCTGCGGTGTTGCCGCCACCGGTGGCAATGAAGCTTCCTGCAGGGACGAAAGCACCATTTAGCTCAGCGGTATACGTCGGGAACACGCTCTACATTTCAGGAGTGATTGATGTAAGTCCGGTGGATGGAAAGCCTGCCGAGAGCGCCGAAGAAGGCGCCAAATTTGCACTTGACTCGATAAAGAAAGCCGTCGAGGCCGCGGGCATGACCATGGACGAACTAGTGTGGGTCCAGGTCTTCTGCACAGATTTGTCCTACTTCTCGAAATTTAATGCGGTCTATCGAACTTACTTTACCGGCGAGCTACCCGCGCGGGCGTTTCTAGGTGTTGATCACCTACTCGGGGATGCACATTTCGAGATCATGGGTATCGCGGTCAAGAGAACAAAGTGAAAACTGGAGAGCACTCGCCAACTTGACCTCGAGCCTGAGACCCAGGTATGGCGATCTCTCCTCATCTTCGCTCCGCAATCCACGCATGGATTTTCGCCTCCAGGACATCTAGCGGCAGCGGCCCCTGATCCAAGACCGCGTCGTGAAATGCACGGATGTCGAACTTCACTCCCAACTCTCGCTGCGCCCGCTCGCGCAGCTCCAGAATCGTTCTCTGCCCCATCTTGTAGGACAGCGCTTGTGCTGGCCACGCGATGTAGCGATTCACCTCGGTTTCGATGTTCTGATCGTCCATGGCGGTGTGTTCGTGGAAGAAGTCGATCATCTGTTGTCGCGACCAATGCTGCGCGTGGACGCCCGTATCCACCACCCAGCGCACCGCGCGCCACATCTCATTCTGCAGGCGGCCGTAGTCGCTATAAGGTTCGCGGTAGAACCCCGCTTCTTTTCCCAGCCGCTCGGAGTAGAAAGCCCAGCCTTCGGTGTAAGCGTTTAGATCGAGGTTGAACTTGCGGAACGCCGGCAAATCGGTCAATTCCTGCGCGATCGAGAACTGCAAGTGATGGCCCGGCACTCCTTCGTGGTAAGCAATGGCCTCGACATTCAGCAACAGACGTTTCTCGGGCGCGTACCCGTTGACGTTGATCCGCCCCGGTCGCGACCCATCGCCGGCGCCGATCGAGTAGTCGGCAGGTACGCTGTCGCTGCTGCGGAACGACTCCATCGGCACGACTACCAGCCTGTTTTTTGGAAGACGGCCGAACAGCTGCGGCAGCTGCTCGTACATCTGATCGCGGTATTGGGTATAAAGATCCAGAAGTTGCTGTCCCGACCTTGCGTGCAGATTCGAATCCTGCATGAGGTGTGCGTTGAACGTCTTCAAGTCCGAGAAACCCTGCGCGCGGGCGATTTTCAACATCTCTCCTTCGATTTCGGCCACGCTCTTTAGCCCGAGCTCATGAATCTGCCCGGCTGTCATGTCAGTGGTCGTCTGTCGCCGGACCGCAAAACGGTAGCGCGCCTCGCCATCAGGCAACGCCCACAGGCCAGGGTCCAGACGTCCCTGCGGCGCATCGTCATCGCGGACGAATTTCGCGAATTTCGCATACGCTGGCGCGACGTCGATCTTGACGGCATTTCCGATGCTGTCACTCAGCCGTTTTCGGTCCGCCTCGGAGACGGCATCCGGGAATTTCCGCAGCGCATCCGTAAACGGACTCTTGTCGAGTGAGCTGTCGGCGATCTGCTGCGCCTGCGCTGAAACTATCTCCAATATATATTTGGGCGGCATCAAATGATCGCGCAGCCCATTACGCATATGAGCGGCTGCCTGTTGGAGCACGCGGGGGATCTGATGCAGCCGCGCCAGGTAGTCTCGATAGTCCTTTACATTGCGGAAAGGGGTATCGAAGACGAGCGACGCATACCGAAGATGGATGCCTTCAATCTGGGTCGCAGGCATCTCCCAATCCTTAAACCGGGCGCCCTCAATCTCCGTGCGCAAGCTACGGACCATCAGCGCGTGGTTGAGACGCTCCCGCTCGGGAAAGCCGATAACGTCGATCGCTTCGAACCGGTGCAGTGACTGACGCGAATGCGCAAGATCGGCGGCGATCGCCTTGTCGGAGTAGTCGGTTAACCGGTCGTTGTAGCGGTTATCGCCGACCTGCGTTGCCAGTTCCGGCCGAGTGCGCAGCGTGTGTTCCCATTCGTCGGCCAACAGGCGGCCGAGTGCGGCGCGCCGCGTCTCCAGACTTTGCCCGGCTGCGTGCGCCATCAGCGGAATCATCAAAGCCCACGATATTGCGGCGCATACGATTTGCCGGCACCCACGGTTCATGGCTACCTGTCTCACGGTCCATTTTCTCCGGGTAGGCTTCTTCTCAGGATCCCGCAACTTGACGATTCTCTGTTCGCGACATCGGAGATTACGCCGGAGCAATAAATCGCGCCAGAGCGTGAGGGGGGACGGGATCCCTATTTATTGCTCACGGTTCTGTTCAATGTCGCGGCCCACGTCACACTTTATCGATTCTTAGGGATGAAAAGAATCGCGAAGGACGACAGTTTTTATCGTCTGACAACCGGCGTTGATTGCGTGATTATGGCGCACGGCTTACAGCAATTCGAGGGCGCCAGGAGATCATATGCCATGACTGCCACACCATTGAAGCATTATCTTCTTGCTTCGGACTTCGATCAAACCCTGAGCTTCAAGGATTCCGGCCTCGTATTGAGCGAGCTATTGGGCATTTCTGGATTTGAGGAGCGTGTTGCAGGGCTAGCCCGATGCAATCTCGTGCAGCAGGGCGGTGAACTCGCCTATTTAATTCGCCACGATCCTGAATTTCGCGGGGTTCGGCGTGAACATCTGGTGGAAGTGGGTCGTCGCATCAGGCTCAAGAGCGCAATACCGGCGCTGGTCGACTTCATGAAGCGGGGCATAGAAGGCTATCTTTTTTCCTTTTTCGTAATTTCGGCGGCCCCGCGCGAGATTGTCATCTCGGCGCTGGATGGAGTGCTTGCCCCCGAACACATCTATGGCACCGAGCTGGAATTTGACGACCGCTCGGGCGAGGTCCGCGCAATCAAACGGGTTCCCGCCGGCTACGGGAAGGTTGCGGTAATCGAGGAGCTTGCCCATCGCTTGAGAATCGCGTCGGACCGCGTCATCTACGTCGGCGACGGAAGCTCCGATATTCACGTGATGCTGCACGTCAACAATCACGACGGCTTCACAATTGCTGTATCGGAAAATAGGCAGCTGGCCCGAATTGCGAAGAGCACCGTTTTAAGCGACAGCGCGTTCAGCATCATGGTGCCGATTCTCGATCAACTTCTTCACTGGCGAACCGGCAGTATCCGGGATTTGTTCGAATCCTACGGATTGACCTTGAACGAGTGGGAGCGGGATCGAACGGATCGCGTACAGATCAGCGAACTATTGGCAATCCACGAACGAGCACAGGCCGAAGCCGTATGAGCCACATTGGGATTGAATTGTTGGGATGGACAGCAACCTGCGTTTTTGTCGGTTCCTACTTCTTTACCCGTCCATCCATACTACGCAGCGTGCAGATGTTTGGTGCGCTGCTCTGGGTTACCTACGGCGTGCTCATAAACGCTTCGCCGGTCATCGTTGCCAACGTGCTGGTATTCTCCGCGGCTGCCTGGACCACTCTCCGCAAGCCGCACCTCACACCGTGATGCCGTCGGCGCTCAGCGGGAGCTTGCGCACTCTCTTTCCGGAGGCGGCATAGATGGCATTGCAGAACGCGGGCAGCGCTGAAGGGTACGCCGGTTCGCCCAGACCGGTCGGTGCGTAATTGGTCTTGACCCACTCGATATGCATCGGCGGTATTTTCCGATTTCGAAGCAATGAATAGTCGTGGTAGTTACTTTGCAACACTCGCCCTCGATCGAGGGTGATCGCCTGACCGATCGCGGCGGACATGCCGTCCAGAATGGACCCTTGCACCTGGTGCTCTGCGTTGGACGGGTTGACGATTTGACTTCCCACATCGACGGCGACCCAGATTTGCTCCGGCGTCACCGTGCCATCGGCGCGTGCGCTGACCCTATGCACTTGCGCCACATAACCCAGGTGACTCCAGTAACAGGCGAAGCCGAGCCCTGCGTGCTTCGGCAATCGGCGCCGTGCAGTCCAACCCGAGATGTCGCGGACGCGCTCGATGACGCTGACCATGCGCGGGGCAATGAATCCGGGGCCGAACGGATTGCCGCCCTTGCCTTCGCCCTCGCCGGGCAAGGGACTGCTGAGAATTTCCAGTTGAAACTCGATGGGGTCGCGCCCTGCCGCCAGCGCTATCTCGTCCAGGAAGGATTGAAATACCCAGGCATGGGCATTGTCTCCGGGCGCACGTAGCGGCCCAACAGGCACATTGAAGGCGATGCGCGAAGTCTTCAGCGCATAGTTAGGCACGAAGCCGGCGGGAAATGCATCGGCACCCGGCACCGCGAGCCGCGCAAAATTCTCGTTACGAGCGAAGCCCGCGAAGTGGTTGTTCCACGCCACGAGTTTCCCATGCGAGTCCACCCCGGCCGTCAGATTGTGGTACCCGCCGGGACGATAAAAATCATGCTGTAGCTCATCCTCGCGAGTCCATAGTACCTTGACAGGCGCGCCGATTTCCTTGGAGATCACCGCCGCCTCGATCATGTAGTCATTCGCCAGCCGGCGGCCGAATCCGCCGCCGCAGCGAATCAGGTGGAGGGTCACATCGTTGGGGTCGATCCCCAGAGTCTTGGCGACAGCGGCTCGACCGGGGCCGGGGTTCTGGGTCGGCGCCCAGATCTCCACCTTGCCATCGTGATAGGACGCCACGCAGTTCTGCGGCTCCATGGGCACGTGCGAGATGAACGGGTAGGCGTAGGAGGCGCGGACGATCTTGGCCGCCTGCCGCAATGCGCCCTCCGGATCGCCGTCAACGCGAATCGATCCCTGCGCGGGTTGCGAGAACAGGAATTTCGCCTGTGCATCAAACGCGCCGCTCGAGTCGTTGGCATGCGGTCCCTCGTCCCAATCCACTTGCAGCTTGCTGCGGGCCTTCTGGGCACGCCACCAAGAATCCGCAACGATGGCGACGCCGCCGCGCAGGCCGTCATCAATGCCTGGGCCGGGTTTGCCCGGCGGCACTTCCATGACACGGGGTGCGCCCTTCAGTACCAGCACATGGCTGACGCCGGGCATGGCATGGATCTCTTCGATATTGGCGCTCTTCACCTCGGCGTCAAATACAGGACCCTTCTGGAACACCGCGTACTTCATGCCGGGGACTTTGACGTCGATGCCGAATTGCTGCCGACCCTGAACAATCCGAGCCTTGTCGGGGTCGAGCGTCGATTGGCCGATGATCTTGAAAGTCGACTCGTCTTTCAGCACGACTGTATTCAGATCCGGCACCGGCAGTTTAGCGGCACGCTCGGCGAGCTCGCCGTACTTGAGCGTACGGCCGCTGGCGCCATGCGTCACCGTACTATCCGCGGCGGAGCATTCAGCCGCGGGCACTTCCCACTGTGCTGCCGCTGCGGCGATCAACATTTGCCGTCCTGCTGCGCCGGCGCGGCGCAACGGCAGCCAATTGGCCGGCGTGGAATAGCTGCCGCCCGAAGATTGGCTGCCCATTTTGCCGCCCTGATAATCCGCCATCTCGATGACGACATCCTTCCAGGCGACATCGAGTTCTTCGGCAAAGATCATGGGTAATGCGGTTTTAGTGCCTTGGCCGACCTCGGGGTTGGGAGCGAGAATGGTCACCACCCCTGCTGGGCTGATGCGCGCGAAAATCGTGATCGCATAGGGTCCCGAATAGCTGGCCGCCTCGGTGTCGCGCCCGATGA
>Ga0179587_10001011_pt1 | contig 12349 bp, 6 predicted proteins | sample CZODoug2_1_08_16_FD_185932 | JGI IMG/M metagenome (GOLD analysis project Ga0179587, IMG submission 185932) | Vadose zone soil fungal communities from Angelo Coast Range Reserve, California, USA - CZODoug2_1_08_16fungal | ecosystem: Environmental > Terrestrial > Soil > Vadose zone | place: USA...
GCTACATGTCTTGTCCGACGAATGCAGGCGCGGGGACCTCGCGTACTGACTGGGCAACTCACGCGAGCGGAGAGCACGGCTGCTCGTTTTCCTTCCCGATGTTCCGCCAATTTCAGGCGCTTCAGGATACGTTTTCAGGAGTGACTGCGCTGGGCGGTGATGTTGGACTCAACCTGAGAGGCAACGGCCCGGCCAGCTTTGTGCATGGCGAGATGGTCTCCGGGGAATTTTTTGACACGCTCGGCGTCGGAGCGGCAGTAGGACGGACGTTCGCTCCTTCGGACGATGTGCGAAGCGCGCCTCCCGTGGCGGTCCTTGCCTACGGCTACTGGCAGAGCGCATTCGGCGGTGATCCGTCCGTGGCCGGAAAAACCATTTTGTTGAACGACATTCCGGTGACGATTGTGGGAGTTGCGGCGAAGGGATTTCCTAGTTTGGATCCAGCCAGGGCACGCCAGATTTGGCTCCCCTTGTCACTCAGTCCGCAGATCGGAAAGGATTTGTACGGGAACATTGGAGGAGATCATCCGTCGCTGGAAGCAGGTGATGACATCTGGTGGGTGTACCTCGTTGCGCGGTTCAAGCGGGGAATTACGCTCGGACAGGCGCAAGCCGCTGCAGACGCTCTCTTTCATAACGATGTACTAGACAAGACGAAGGAATTATTCAAGGCGAAAGATGCACCGCGACTGGTCCTAATGCCCGCGACGCAAGGCATCAGCGGACTGCGCGACCGCTTTTCCACGCCGCTAACGATTCTGATGAGCGCCGTAGGTATGGTTTTGTTGGTGGCGTGCACCAATGTTGCTGGACTGATGCTGGCGCGTTCCGCTACACGCCAAAGAGAGCTGGCTGTGCGGCTGGTCCTGGGTGCGGGGCGTTCGAGAATCGCGAGGCAATTGCTCACGGAAAGCGTGCTTCTCTCGGCTGCCGGAGGAGTGTTGGGGATACTCCTCGCGTCTTGGAGCGTGCAGTCGCTTGTAGCCTTTATGTCCCGCGGGGGGCTGTGGCCGTCCCATTTGGCGGTACATTTGGATTTGCGCGTTCTTGTGTTTACCGCGACAGCCTCCGTTCTGACCGGGATTTTGTTCGGCCTAGCGCCGGCGTTTCGCGGTATGCGCCTGGACTTGACTTCGGCGCTCAAAGAAAGTCCCGCAGCGCTTGCAAAAGGCGCGTCGCGTGGCCGATGGTTGAATCTGGGAGGCAGCCTGGTGATTGTGCAAGTGGCGCTGTCTGTTCTGGTTCTTGCCGGTGCCGGTCTGCTCGTGCGCACGCTGAAGAATTTGAAAAGCATTGATCCCGGGTTTGATACGCGGAACATTTTGCTCTTCGACATGGATCCGGGGCTTAACAGCTATACGGCGGCGCAGACCCACAACCTCTACTCCCAATTGTTGGTGCGCCTCGAAGTACTCCCGGGTGTGCTTTCTGCGACCTATTCGTTTGACCCTTTGTTGAGCGGGGACGTCTGGTCAACGAGCTTTCGGGTCGAAGGAGAAACACACAACACGCAGCATGTAACAGACGGTCTTGCTGTGGGACCAAGATTCTTTGAGACCCTGCGCATTCCGCTTATGGCCGGGCGGACGTTCACTCCCGAGGATTTCCTTTTGGCACCGGACTCCAAGTGGAACCCCGTCGTGATCAACATGGCGTTTGCTCGGAGCTTTTTCAAGGATCAGAATCCGCTTGGGCGTCAACTCCGCGGTATCGAAGGACATGTTACAAGCTACGAAATCGTGGGTGTCGTTGGCGACGCGAAATATCAGACGTTGCGGAGCGAACTAGGACCAACGTTGTACGTTCCGCAGCCAGGAGGCGGAGCAACATTTCAGGTTCGGACCGCTGCCGATCCCGCAACGATTATTCCGGCAGTCCGTGGCATCGTGAGCCAACTCGACAATAATCTGCCGCTGTTTAGCATAAAGACGCAAGCCGAGCAGATTGAGGGATCGCTCTTTCAGGAGCGGCTGATTGCGCGGTTGTCGAGCTTCTTTGGCGGGCTTTCGCTGCTGCTCGCTTGCGTTGGACTCTATGGACTGCTTTCCTACGAGGTTACGCGACGAACGCGCGAAATCGGAGTGCGCATGGCGCTGGGCGCGAGGCGGCCCGATATATTGCGGGTTATTGTGGGACAAGGACTTGGATTGTCGGCCGCTGGCGCGGTCATTGGAATCTTGGGGGCTCTCGGTACGACGCGTTACCTCGCAAGCCTCCTCTACGGTGTTCGGCCAGTAGACCCGCCCACGTTTGTCGTCGTTGCTGTGCTACTTGGACTTGTCGCCCTCGCCGCGTGCTCCATCCCCGCCCGCCGTGCCTCACGTGTCGATCCCATGGTCGCCCTGCGCTATGAATAGAACTTAGATTCTTTCCTTAAGGGTTTTCGTAACCAGCGTACTCTAAGCATAGATTTGCTTATTGGCACACGCCTGACGCGGTAACCGGAGAAGGCCGATCGGATGGGCCCGAGCCCCATAGTGAAGTTTGAAGTTTCGACGGAGGAAATGTAACAAGACACGAAGACCGCCCCGGTTTCAGCCGGCTTCAAGTCGTTTGTTAGTGTGGCGCGATCCGGAGAAAAGATTACAAAATAGCTAAAAGGGACCGTGCGGAGAACGCCGCGAGGATATTTTTCTTTAGCTGCTTCGGTTTTTGCCGCGCTTTTATATTCAAGAAGTTAACGGAGAGCGCTGTTCCGGCTCTCTGCAGCGCTGGAAATTTCGTAATTCGCTGATTTCCTAATGGTTCCTATTGGGCAACCGAAGGTGGCTCTGCAGCACCCATTCTGGGGTGACTTGTCTACCCCTCACACCCGGTGCCGCAGGCACCGCTCCCACGTCGGCCTTCCATCTCCGTAGAAATTTACCTTCACAAGGCCCGGACATTGAGAATGATGATGCTTCCGAAATAGTTTCCTCTCGTACTCAGAAAGATCGTCAATACTGACGACCCTGGTACCGGGATATTTTCGTGAGATTTCGTCGCGCAGACCGGCCGGAAGAGCGCATTGGTCATTGAGTGGTGAAGCGACGCTCGCCTGAGCGAAAAACAAAAGGCAACCATTGACTACGCAGCTCAAGACAAATTTCAGTTGCATCGCGCTCCTCACTTGTTGGCGTTACAGCCCTTGGGTGAACATTCGGGTGTGGTCGGAATCATATTTTGGCCCCTGGGATGAATAGTCATCTCAAGCATGATGTGATAGTGAAATTTGGTCTTTCGTTCGTCTATCACCCACACTGCTTCACATTGCTGGGCGGAGCAGAATATGCCGTTCGGTCCCTTGGATGGCGTGCCAACAGGCTTCAGAGCTCAGCTTCTATGTTGATCTGATCTCGATCCAAACGGGACTGCTAATTTCATTCGTACGCGGGCATTTTGACGAACCGGGCAGTGTCTTTGTTTTTCGCCCACCACGCTTGCCATTTGTGAACATTCTCGGCGGTTGGATCCGCGTTGAGTGGCAAGGGAGGACCTTGCACCATCTGCGACAAGGACTTGAACAGAGCCTGATTGAACATGGCATAAGCGGGATTAACGCTTGCCTCCAGTAGTGCAGACACTGCTTTTTTGCCGCCAACAACTTGCATCTTGAGGATCGCTGTTTGAAAGGCGTTAGTCTGAAGTTCGTGAGCGACGATCGCAAACTCGTTGGCATCGCCCAATTCCGCCAGCGCCGTTTCCACATAGTCGTGTCGTAGCCAAATGAACGGTGCTTTCGTTCCAACGTAGCCGCCATATGGATAACCCATGGTTCCCAGCTTCTTGATCCCCGGCACGGCTCGCTGATCGCCTTTGGCGCCGAGGTCAACAATCGCCATATCGAAGCCCCATTCAACTTTTCGTCCCAGGCACTGCATGTACGGATCTTGAAAATCCCCGCTGATCGAAAACGGAATGGGCTTTGCCTGCTTCCACCAGTTCACCCAATCCTCACGAGAGCCCCTATATTTGCCCTTGGTCTTGATCGGCGCATTTTCCACGACATCCGCGATCGCCTTGAATATTTGGGGAACATAGTCGTAGCACGCATCGGTCGCGCATCCCAGCATGATCGGGCCTGGATGCGCATCCAGGAAACCCAAGATCATCGAGATGGATCTTGGGTTGTTGACGATGAGGAGTTTATTGATCGCCCATACCGAGTAGCGAAATCCGTTTCCGTTGAGTTCGCTTTCGAGCTCCGCAAGAGTGCCCTCGTCTCCGAGCTTCGCCAAACTGGCTTGGGCTGCCCCGCCGACAGTCTCAGAGGACATCTCTGGTATGGAAAGCTTCCGCAGCGTGGGAACCACGGCCTGCCCCGCGATCGCCGCCGACCTGAAAACAACGTTGGGGTCCTTCGTTGCTTCCATCCGCGCCGTCAATCCAGCAACGTCAATCGGACCGCGAAGGCACTGCTGCCCGAACGCTTGCCCGGTGCCGAGGAGCGCCGCCGCAATGGAAACGGCCAGGATGGTGATCTGTATCGAAGCGCGAATGAGGCCGAGGCCCGAAGGTTTCATAGGGTGCCTTCCCGTCGGTCGTCCAAGAGACTATGGCTCAGTATAGTTGGAACGGATGGCGCCAGATTTCTTGCAAACTTTGTCAACCTCTCTTGGTCGGCACGCGCTTTTCTCGTTAGCTGCTCTCTTATTTTCACCAAGTTAACGGCGAGCGCTCGCGCGGCGCTGTGGAGCGCCCGAAATTTCATAATTCGCTGATTTCTTGATGGTTCCTATACGGCAACCAAAGGTTGCTGTGCAGCACTGGCGACGTCGGTATATGCACCTGATGATGCGCCGGGAAAAAAGAATTGCCAAAGTAGCCATGGCCAGGAAACTCGCTGTTCGCCTGTACTGGATGTGGCGAAACAATTGGCGATATTCGCAGTCGGTTGAATTCGGTTCGAACGCGGGAAAGCTCGTACTCGGACATGGCGTGAAGTAAAGCGTCGTCCACTTGATTGGGCATCCCGCTCCCTGAAAGGGAGTTTGAAGTAGTAATCATGGTCGAGGTTTTGATCGGAGAGATGTTTGGGTCGGACTGAATCCGCCCGACAGATTACGAACGAGCCGTGGTCGTCGATGCAGAGGTCAAAGAAAACTAACAAGACCACTCTCAGGAGTGAATGGAGAGGTATGCAAAAAAGATGTACAAAAAGAACAAAGGTCTTGACAGAGTCAGCATTGTTAGAGATGTCCGAGTATGCGTGCACTTGAAAAGATTCGTTGCTATTCGTTCTGATTACGGAATCGTTTAGACTCAACGGTCATGCGCCCTCGGTTCATGTTAGCGACCACCGTCGCAATGGGAATCTTGAACCTAACCGCGTTTGCTAGCCTGACGTGGATTAACCGTTTTTCATTACGACCCTTGTAGCAGACACTTTTATCGTCGTGGTTAGTTATATAGTGTTGTGGTTTTTCTGGAAGGGCAGGAACTGGGCTCGCATTTGGGTGCTGGTTGTTTCTGTGCTCTCTGTCATCAATTTGCTCTCCCTCATTCATCCCCATGGAATTGTGATTGTCTACGATTCAATCGTAATATCCTGGGCCATCCTTGGGCTCTACTTACTCTATCGGCTAAATCTGACAGATGTGCGCGAATGGTTTAAGAACCAGAAATAGAGCCGCTGACTAGCCAAACTTCTGATTGACGTGGTAATCGGAAACTATAATAGAGGTCTCCAGTCGGTCAGGGTTTTGTGACCTGAATCGTAAACGTGACAGTGGGATTTGAATCCGTGTGCGGGATTCGGACTTGCGCTCCTCCCTCGGCAGTTGCCGTAAAACGGTACACCTGCTTCGGGCCACCTGGGTTCTGCTCCCGTGGAGGCGCGAACGCGGAACCCTCGAATCGGACTGCGCGGGAAGAGATTTGCGGCGTATCGTACCGCCCTCCACCGATGGTTTGAAGGGTTACAACGATCGGCTGACCGACTTTGGCTGTAACGCGTTGCCCATCGTTCATACGGTTCAGAGACAGCTCCTTTGGCGTGGTGCTGGGACGATGTAGATGAGGGCGTCATGCCTCGTGCATCTGGAATCTCCCTGCCTCCCTCGAAGTCCTAGTGTGAAGTGAGTGTTGATTTGCGTTTTTATTTTCAATCCCTCCTCGGCGAGGCGATGCGACTCGACCCTCGAAGCTTTGGCTGCTGTTACAGTGGTTATGTTGCCGCGCGGTTGGTAGAATGCTCCCGCTTACTCGATTGATTGAAACCTTAGCCAAAGAAGGAACCGAACCAATGAATCGAAGAGCTTTCTTGAAGACATCGGTGGGCGCGACGGCTGTTGCTGGTGTGCTAAACGCCCCGACTCAATCGCAGCGAGAGGCAGGCAGCGCCAAAGCACGCGAATATTACGAGCTGCGCCAGTATCACGTGCAGTCCGGCCGCCAGCACAAACTCACCGACGCATTCCTTAAGGAGGCGTTCGTTCCTGCACTCAATCGCCTCGGAATTGCCTCGGTTGGCGTTTTCAATGTAACCATCGGTCCGGTGACTCCCACGTTTTATGTCTTGATAGCGGCAGCTTCCGTAGAGACCTTGGCGACGGTGGAAGCCCGGTTGGGCCAAGACGCTGAGTATCTGAAAGCGGGGGCGCCATTCTTGACCTCTCCCGCCGATCAAGCCCCCTTCATTCGCATTGAGAGTTCGCTGATGGTGGCTTTCGAGGGCTGGCCCAAGTTGAAGCTGCCCGCGGCCACCACGGAGCACAAGGAGCGCATGTTTGAGCTGCGCACGTATGAGAGTCCCAGCGACCAGGATCATCGTCGCAAGGTTGAGATGTTTAATAGCGGCGAGTACGACGTTTTTGAGAAGGCCGGCTTCTCGCAGGTCTTCTATGGCGACGTGCTGGTTGGTTCACGCCTGCCCTGCCTTACTTACATGTTGGGCTTCACCGACCTAACGGATCGCACCGCCAAATGGAATGCCTTCCGCGAGACGCCGGAGTGGAAGAAACTATCGGGTTCACCCCGGTACGCCTTTGAGAGCATCGTCTCTAACATAACCAACTTGATTCTGAGCCCCACGACGTATTCGCAGATCTAGGCGGGTTAGAATGTTGCCGCATGGGTTGCTGCCATTTGCTTTGCTGTGCAGATGGCAATTCCGAATCGCCGACGATCCGTTCACAAATCCGGGAACAAAGTTTTCCCCTGGCCACCCGAAATAAGATGAGACAATGCTCGCGACAAGCGTTGCGACTTTCATAATGGCTATCACTTCCGGCCATCGCGTCAATGCCGCAGAATAGACCGATGCCGATTGAATTGCGTCCAGCTCTTGACCATAACTTTGAGTACTGCAGACGTCTCTATTTCGTCGAAATGAGATGGATCATTGAAGAATTACATTTGGATAGAACTGCTCAAGAAACCAGCTTCAGGCAGCAGTGGAACCCGACGCAGGTCCGTGTGATAGCGCTCGACGGTACTGATGTAGGCTGGCTGCAGGCCATCACGCAAGACGATGAGCTTTTTGTCGCGCAGATGTTTGTGGATGGCCCGTTTCAGCGCAGAGGTATCGGCACAGAGGTGATGAAGCGATTGATTGGCGAAGCCAATCAGTTCAATCTTGCGGTGCGCCTAAATGTTATCAGAATCAATCCCGCTCGGAGGCTTTACGAGCGACTCGGCTTCCGAGTCACACATGAAGATGATCGCAAGTTCTACATGAAGCGCGATCCCGATGTCGTCGGAAAATAACCCACTACCAACCTGTCGGATGAGGGGCTAGCGGGACGTAATGCGTCAATCCAAGCCCTGCAGAGCAGAACCTACGGCAGGTTTTCCACTCCCCTAGTGCATTCAAGGTGGCCGGTTATTTTCTGTATCTCCAACGATTCGCTGTCACTGCTTTGCCGCGGCAGGCGCAAGCACCCTCGCATGTCTGCAGCATCCGAAATTCCACTCCAAGTATCTCCCTGACCAAGGCCGGATTAGTACGATCAAGCTGCGCCTTCAAGTCAAGATTTCAAGCTAGGGAGGAGGACGCCATGCAGCAGAGAAGTGTGATTCGAGAACATCGCAAATTGGGTCCGGACGTTTGGTGCGACCGATGGTGGGAATCGCCGAATCGTCTTGGGCTATGCCTTTTTGGTCCCTTTTTGTGCCTACGCTGGGATAGACGATTTTCTGTAAGTGCTCGAATGATGGCGGGGACGACGAGACTCGAACTCGCGACCTCTGCCGTGACAGCTTCGGTGAGTTTTGAGGAGCCGGATGTCACCTCCGCGTCATCAGCTATCCTGCGTTGTGCTATGCTCGGCTTGCCCGTGGTGGTTTGTCCACCCGTGACCAGGTCCCCGATTGTCCCGACTTTTCGCTCAGGGATGCGTTGTTCTCTTTTCAGACTTCCGTTCTGGCGCCAGTTAAACGCTGAGCGCATATCAAATTGTGCAGTCCGGACCGGCCTATGCGACTCCTTAACCCAGCCTTGGCATCTCATGCACTTCGTCTTGCGTTACTTCTCACTGTCTCTAGTTGCTGCGTGCACGCTCAGACTTCGAACATCCCCGTGCGGATCATTCAGGCGATCGACGAAAAGAATCTCGTTACTCTCTCCAGGAACGTGCACCCTCTGGCTCGCACGGAGTTCGACCAGGGGCCCGTCGCCGACGCGCAACCATTGAACCGCATCCTGTTGCTCTTTCGACGAAGTCCGGACCAGGATGCTGGGCTGCTGAAGCTCCTCGAGGACCAACAGAGCAAGTCCTCCCCAAACTATCACGCGTGGCTTACGCCGGATCAATTTGGCAAACGGTTCGGTCCAGCGGACGCAGATATTCAGAGCGTGACGCAATGGCTGACTTCGCAGGGGTTCACGGGCATCAAGGTCGGTCCCGGCCGAACGGTGCTTGAGTTCTCAGGCACTGTCTCGAGCGTACGAAATGCGTTTCACACGGATGTTCATCGCTATCTTGTCAGTGGCAAAGAACACATGGCAAACACTAGCGATCCGCAAATTCCCGCTGCAATCGCTCCCGTGGTGGCTGGGGTGGTTTCCCTCCACAGTTTTCGTCCAACACCTCATGTTCTTTCCGTCGGCCCCTTTTTTCGTTCGAGGGCTACCGGTGAGGTAAAGGCCCTCTTCACAGGGAACGGCGGCCGCTTCTTTCCTCTTGCGCCTGGAGACTTCGCGATCGTTTACAATACGGCGCCTCTCCTTACTGCCAATCCAAAGATCGACGGGACCGGGCAAACGATTGCCGTCCTTGGAGAGTCCAATATCCGCGTGCAAGACGTCCTGGATTTCCGAAATCTGTTCGGACTTCCGCAAAATTTCTCGAGCAAGAACATAATTTTGAACGGCCCAGATCCTGGCTTCAACGGGAGTGAGACCGAATCCGACCTGGATGTCCAATGGGCGGGAGCAGTCGCACCCGGTGCCACCATAGATTTCGTCACGTCATCGCCCACGGAAACGACTGCCGGCGTCCATCTCTCAGCCGTCTACACAGTGGACAATAATCTTGCTGCCGTCATGAGCGAAAGCTTCGGTGAATGCGAACAGAATCTGGGAGCAGCAGGCAATCAATTTTACAATGCCCTGTGGGGGCAGGCGGCGGCCCAAGGCATCACGGTTGTCCTCTCCTCCGGGGATGGTGGCTCCGCTGGATGCGACGATTTCAATACGCAGCAAACCGCGACACAGGGTCTCGCAGTCAGCGGATTTGCTTCGACGCCATTCAACATTGCAGTCGGTGGGACGGATTTCGACCAGTTCAACAATTGGTCCCAATACTGGAATACGACAAATGCTCCAGTTACTCAGGCCTCGGCGAAGGGCTATATCCCGGAGATCCCTTGGAATGATTCCTGCGCCCAGATCGGAATTAGCGGCTGCGGGACCTCCGCGCCGCAAGGTACCCTGAATATTGTCGCCGGAAGCGGTGGGCCAAGCACGATTTATGCGAAACCCCTTTGGCAGTCTGGCGCCGGTGTTCCGAACGATGGCAAAAGGGACCTGCCCGATCTTTCGCTCTTTGCGAGCGATGGCTTCACTGGCAGCCTATACATCATCTGCCAAGCCGATGTCGTTACTCCGCAGAACCCGACCTGCAGCCTCAACAATTTTGGCTTCACCTATCAGGGTGTCGGAGGAACATCTGCCTCTGCACCCGCGTTTGCGGGGATCATGGCGCTGGTGAACCAGAAAGAGTCGACTGCTGCGAGCCCAGCACCGCGCCAAGGGAATGCGAACTACGTGCTCTACGCTTTGGCGACAAAATCAGGTGCGAGTTGTCCCTCCAGCGTAACCGAGGCGTCCAGTTGTATTTTCAATGACATTACAAAAGGAAACAGCGCCTTGCCTACGGGCCTGCCAGGGGTAGGAACCAACAGCGTACCCTGCACGGGTGGAACACCGAATTGCAGCGTCTCCACAGCGGGGAGCAACGGTGTGCTGGTTTCTCCGTCATCCTCGACGACCGAAGCATGGACGGCAGCGGCAGGTTATGACATGGCTACCGGGCTTGGTTCGGTCAATGCTCAAAACCTTGTCAACAACTGGTCTTCTGTCGCCTTCCAACAATCCGCGACCACACTCACTGCTAGCGTCAGCGGAAAAGGAGTTTCTTCAATCAGTGTCTCGCACGGCACTCCAATTGGGGTTAGTAGCAGCGTTGCGGCAGGTTCTGGCGCAAGCGGCATTCCCACGGGTCAAGTCACATTGATCGCCACGCCCAACCCTATCCCCGGAAATCCTAGCGCGTCTCTCGGTATTGAGGCCCTTACTCTTACAAACGGCTCTGCCAGTAGCAACAGCGTGATTCTTCCTGGTGGCTCCTACAATCTCGCGGCACACTACCAAGGCGATGGAACTTTTGGCCCCAGCGATTCGAGTCCCAGCATCCCCGTGAGTATCAGCGCTGAGAATAGCAAGACGCTGATTAGCGTCCCAGTTTTCGATCCAACCACGGGAAAAGAAACGGGAAACAATCCCACAACTCTTGTTTATGCATCGCCCTATATTGCGCGGATCGATGTCGGCAACGCGAGTGCTTCACTCACTTTTCCACCGCAACCTCTTTGCACGGCGCCCAACTGCCCCACGGGAACTATCACGCTAACCGACAGCTATAACGGTGGTGCTGCTGCTCCGTTGGATGGCGGCACTTTTGCACTTAATAGTTTAGGGTTTGCCGACGACTTCGCAATTCAGCTTCCGGGCGGCACTCACCAATTGTCAGCCAGCTACAGCGGGGATAACAGCTTTAGCGCAAGCTCGAACACATATTCGCTAACGGTTACGCCCGAACCCACAATAACTGGTCCCGGAAACCCGCCTCTGCCGCCTCAGGTCGTTACTCCTTTCGGGCTCGGTGCCATTATAAGATCGCAAAACTTCGGCGGCGTTATGGAGAGCTGCAATGTAGTTTTCCTTGACGGGAACACGCCGGTTCCGGGCACGGTATCTTGTGGCGGTCAAAACGGAGGGCCAACCTACGGAGCCTTCATCCAGCCTTCCCTCATCGTTAATCAAACCACTGCTGGAACTCACACTTACACGACTAAGTTCAATGGCGATGCGAATTACGCGCCATCCACTTCGGCGCCTATGACCACCAGGGTGTTCTACGGCACAAACGTAAGCATTGCAGCCAGCGCCACCAACATTCAATACGGCTCAAGTATTACTCTCACTGCCACTGTCGATTCAACAGTTACACAAGGGGGGCCTCCGATCAGCAATCTCGTGACTTTCTATTTTGGCTATCCCCCCTCCAACCCTGTGACTGGCACCGTTTCGTACACCCCCATAACGGACTCTTCCGGTAACATCGCTCTACAAGCCACCATCACGGCCACTCCTCAAAATTCCGGTATTTTCACCGCTGCGTTTGCTGGAGACAATAACTACTTCATGGGCGGAACGGTCACGCCAGTTAACGTGACCGTGAATATTCCTGATTTCAGTCTCTCCGCGAACCTCGCCACTTCCTCCATCACCGCCGGAATCTCCGCGGCAGCTACCATTACCGTCACTCCGGCAAGCAATGCCTCTAGCCCCGTAACCCTCACTTGTCCTCCGCTCAACCTTCTCGGTCAAACACAACCCACTGGCATTTCCTGCAGTTTTTCGCCTACCACAGTCAATCTCAGCAAAAGCGCCGCGGCCACCTCGACTCTTACGATTTCAACAGTTGCGCCCTCTGCCAGCCCTACGACAAGTTACGCTCCCCTGGATTTCTCTCCTCCGTCTGTTCGGCCTCGCCTGATTTGGTCACTGCCAGTAGCTTCCCTTCTGGTGCTGCTTATCCTCTTTTTTGCTCCTATGCGTTCCCGCCGTAATCGCATTGTCACTGCGGTCACACTGGCTGGTGGGCTTTCCCTTTTCCTCGCCTTTGTAGGTTGCGGCGGCGGATCT
>Ga0179587_10001013_pt1 | contig 12329 bp, 12 predicted proteins | sample CZODoug2_1_08_16_FD_185932 | JGI IMG/M metagenome (GOLD analysis project Ga0179587, IMG submission 185932) | Vadose zone soil fungal communities from Angelo Coast Range Reserve, California, USA - CZODoug2_1_08_16fungal | ecosystem: Environmental > Terrestrial > Soil > Vadose zone | place: USA...
ATGATCCACTGCCGCCCTCAGCGCTGCTAGGCCAACTCGAACTTGGCCAGGTCAGACTTGGCATCCAAGCATTGTGTCAAAAAGATTGCATTGGAATCTGGCTCCCGACCACAGGTCTTCACCCAGAACTGAGCTTCTTCCGATCTGAAACTATGCGCAACATGAAAAGAAACTTTTCTTGATATCCAACCGATTTCCCCTGACGATGTACCTGCTTCGATGCGATGTAGGCCGACAGGTTTCCCACCCGACACGTGGGGGTACGCTGAGCGCTTGTTTCGTTGAACGGCCCGCTCGCGCAAGAAGCTGCGAGAAGTAAGCGCGTCACCATGCCCGGCGCGCGAAGCGCGGCCGGGCCAACGAAACCAGGAGGCGAATATGACCAGTGAAAATCTCATTCGCGTCGATAACGGTGGCGACCAGACCCGTTTTCCCTGGTTGGGCACGTATCGGTTGTCCAGGCTCGAGAACCAACTCCTACAGGACGCCCTTCGCCATTTCCAGGTGTTTACCGATGGGCAGTTTCCGAAGGATGTCGCGCGCCAAAGTCTGCTCGCACAGATCGCTGCCGACAAGTCGATCGCGCAGGCCGCTCCAGGTCTCAATCGCCTGATCGAGAAGGTTCGCGCCGACCTGGTTGACGGCATCTATGTCACGAACCTGCCGACCGAAAAGTCGATCACCTACCTGCTGTCGCTGACCCTGAGTAGTTCGATCGGAAGCGTTTTCAACTATGGTTCGCAGAATGACGGTCGGCTGGTCATGGAAACCACCTCCGATCTGAGTGAACCCGAGGGCCATGGAGCGGAGTTCGACTGGCATACTGAGGGTGCGTGGATCCCGCGCGAGCGTCGCGCTGAATGGATATGTCTGCTCGGCGTCGAAAATGCGCCGGGGAGTTACACCGCATATGCACCCATCAAGCCCGTGGAACAAACCCTAAGTTCACGCGCAAAAGCCTGGCTCCACAGCCCATCTGCGTCGTTCCGTTCGCCGCATGGCCCGGCATCGGACGCGTCGACCTGGTCGGCGCCTCGTGCGGTGCTATCGCGGTCGCCGCTCGGTCATACCGAGATTGCCTGGCCCTGTGACGCTATTCGCGCAGCCAAGCGGGATGACGCGGTCGGCGCCGGCGCCTTGGCCGAACTTTCATCGGAAATCAACCGACAGCACGTGCGGGCATCGATCGACGCAGGCTGTTTCCTGGCTTTCAACAATCTTCGCGGTATGCACAGGCAGGCAACTGCCAGTGACGGCTATTGCCTCTGCTACAAGACATTTGTCCGTCACTCCTTGCGCGCCTTGCAGGTGAAAGGCGAGTCTGGACCCATATTTTCCCTAACGGACGCCAGTTCGCCCCGATGGGATCAGGCTGACTTCCAGCATCCGCACGCAACCAGCGGCGAGCCAGAACATCGGATACACGTGTAAGGCAAGTGACCATATGTGCTTGATATGCTTGGCTTGCGCGAAGCATGGTCTGGATGGAAAGGTGGACGAGCCATCGATATTGCGGACCCGGGATGTTCCGGGTCCGCAAGCTTTCCCGTTGATTCAGCTGGCGGGTGGCGAGGTCTTGCCGAACGAAATTCGTTTCCTCCGCAAGTGCCGATGGCAGCGTGACGATCGGGCGCACGCCGCGGAAGGTCGAGGAAATCGTCCTCGACGGCAATTCGCTCGCGTCCCTGTCGACCACCAAGGCGCCGCAGATCGTTTATGACCGCAGGCCTTACTCAGCTCTGATCGCTGAACTTCGCACCACGCAGAATGCTCATTTCAACAGCAGTCGCGGGCGGACCGGTCGGTGCGTCGCGAACCGGCGACAGCAGTTCGCTGGCGAATTGCGATGTGATTGCAGTTTTCAAGTAGCCGGAATCATTGATTCGCACCCGGGACGAACCCGATGTTGTGTGGTTTTTGGTATGTTCTTGTGCCAAAATTGATTGTTGTTGAGTTTGGAGCGCCGCATGACCACGCAGGCGATATTGCATCTATTGATCGGCGAATATGGCGCGGCATTGCGCCTGCCAACCGGCAACAACCAGATTGCAGCCCACATCGCGCAGGAAACCGGGCTGGCACAGGGCACATTGCTCGGCATTCTCGGCGGGAACACCGCGCGCATCAATGAAAACACACGAAGGAAATTGGCTGACTTCTTCAACCGCGTCGCCGTGCCGCATATTCAGCCGGTCTGGCTCTCAAGCCCTTCGGTCGCAGAATTCAAGGCACGGCGCGCCGAGTCCAGCGTGATTCCGCTCACGATGCCAACGGACTATCGCTCCATGGCAGCGGCGCTGCAGAACTGGCTTTGTGGAGTCCACATTGCCTATCGGTACAGCCTTGATTTCATTGACACAGGCGATGTGGCTCGCGAGGTTGTCCACATCTGGAACGACAATTCCATTCTTCAATTCAGGATGTCCTTCGTCAATCCGTCCGGCGGCGGCGACGTTGGTCCGGTTCACTTCTACGAAGGCCCGGTTCTGCTGGTGGGCCGTACTGCGGCTCTCATCGGCACGAACGTAGAGCCGAAGACAGCCCAACGCGAGTATGACCGCGCGCGCATCATCGTCATGGACCATGACAACGGCGGCGGGGACACGCATGATTGCAAGATCGGGCTCATGACGAGCACGCGGCCACGTCGCGATCACGCCCCCTGCACGGCAAGTACTATCCTGCTGCGCGCAAAGTGGAACGTGACCCAGGCATTGATGGACAAGCTAATAGTCCGTGCCACCGTCATCCGATCGCTGGACGAGACGATCGAGAAGGATTTCGGGACGGCACACGCGGCAATCATCAAGCTTTTTCTGGATAACCGGCCAAGCGGATATTCCGTCGAGCCGGAATTGGAGCCGCATGTGAAGTCTGGGCCACGGCCGGAACGGGTGCTGCGGTTGGACACGGAGCGGTTCGCGACGCATATGCGCCACATTCTGATGGAGGTGGCGGCAAATAAAGCGATATGCGCACCTTTCAAGGAAAACTGGGTTGCGCAGATGCGAAAGTGAGCGGATCCCAGCATCGTTCCCGTTGCCGCGGCAGCTCAACCTTGTCGCGCTTCAACCTTATCGCGCTTTATCGATTCGGCACCGGCGCGGGCGGGCGTAGCGACGACCGTGATGCGCGGGATGACGGTTTCGCGCCGGTCGTTCGTGCTCGGCCGCGCTGCGGCGGGGTGTCGACGGATTCCAGATAGGAGGTCAGCTCCCAGGCTGAGCTGGAATTGCTGGCATAGTGCTGTTGCAGGAACAGGAACAGCGGGAGACGGAAGCGGCCCTTGGCGAGGCCGCGAGCGTTGTGGTGACAGGCCGCGCAACTGTCGGCGAATAGTCGCGGGGCGGGCTTACCCTGATCGATGTTCTGGGCGTGGGCCGCTTCGCCGTTCAGCAGCGTGATCGCGCCGAGCGTAAGCAGGACGAGCGCGAACGGAACGAAAGTAAACATGCTGCTGGATTTTCGCGGCGGCATCAAATCGAACGTTTCTTGCATCCCACACTACTCCCCACAACGAAACCGCTTCGACGGTCTTCATCTTACTTCATCATCGCCCGCTTTATCTCCTCATCCTGAGGAGCTTGCGCGAGCAAGCGTCTCGAAGGATGAGGCCCGGAATAGGCATCGAGGCCTCATGGTTCTCCTGGCGATGCGAGAGCGTCGTCCGGAGACGGCGCTGCGCGCCTCCTGACCATGAGGGATTACCGGCGCAATAGGATCAACGACCGACATTGCAATCCGTTCAGGCGCTGGCCGCCAGCCGTTCGGCATATTCGATGGCCTCGATCATGCTGCGCTCGTTGGCGATGCCTTGGCCGGCGATATCGAACGCCGTGCCGTGATCGACCGAGGTGCGGATGATCGGCAGGCCCAGCGTGATGTTGACACCCGAAAGCTCCTGCCACTTGCCGGTCGCGGGGTCGATCTCGAAGCCGAGCAGCTTGACCGGGATGTGGCCCTGGTCGTGATACATCGCGACCACCGCGTCATATTGGCCGGCGCGCAGCTTGACGAACACGGTGTCGCCAGGGACGGGCCCCACCACGTCGAGGCCTTTTGCGACCATCTCGTTGATGACGGGCTGCGAGATCTCGATGTCCTGACGGCCGAACAGGCCGCCCTCGCCGGCATGCGGGTTGAGCGCGGCGATCGCGATCTTCGGACGCGCGATGCCGATCCCAAGCAGCGCCTTCTGAGTCAGCTCGATGACATGGCGCAGGCGCTCCGGCGTCAGGCGGCTCGGCACATCCTGCAGCGCGACATGGGTCGAGACATGGCTGACGCGCATGTTGCCGTGGGCCAGCAGCATCACCGAGCCGCGCACGCCGGTCAGTTCGGCCAGCATCTCGGTGTGGCCGGGATAATGATAGCCGGCCTTGTTGAGCGCTTCCTTGTTCAAAGGCGCGGTGACGATGCCGCCGATCCGCTTGGACAGCGCAAGGCGCACGCCCTGCGCGACGGCCTTGTAGGCGAAGCGGCCGCCATCGGCCGACAGGACGCCCGGTGCGATCGCGGCACTCTCCTCGTCGGCCTGCAGGAAGCTCAGATTGGGCCAGTCGGTATCATCGGCGCCGACGTCGGCGACGTCGATGGGCGTGCCAAGTTGCGCCCTGATCTGATCCTTGGCCTGGTCGAAGGCGCGACGGCTGCCGATCACCAACAGCTTGAGGTCGGAGGCCTCCAGCCGGTCGCGCAGCCGCGCGCAGGCCTTGACGATGATCTCCGGACCGATCCCGGCCGGGTCGCCCATCGTGATCGCAAGATGCCGCTTGGCCATTAACATTTTTCCTTAAAACTCAAAGCCGTTCCGGCTTAGCAATTTCCACCACAGATCGGGTGGCCCAAAGGCTCCCGATTTCGATATCACATCGATGCCCGCCCAGGGCCCGCCCTTTATCACGGAGCGGGGGACGCCGGGTTCGAGCCGGCCGGATACCTGCAACGCGTTGGCGCCGACCGCCACGCTCAATGCTTTGAGCGTTTCGCCGCCCGCGATCAAGAGCGTTCCCGGCGGATCGAGCGATGGGCCGAGATGCATGATCTCAGCCGCGAAATGTTGCGCGGCTTCCGCTCGCGAAACGGCGTCCAGCGTCTCCAGTTTGACCAGGGCGATGCCGTCGTCCAGTCGTCGCCTGATCCGGTCGAGGTCGCGCCTGACGTCGGCGGTTCGTACCATGATGCCGTCGCAGGCGGCGAGTTGCGCTGATGTTGAGGGATGATCGGAGCCGAACACGCCGAGCACCGGGCGCTTCAGGATGGTGGAGGCGCTGACATCGGTCCCGCGGGCCAGCGCACTTGCCAGCCCGCCGCTGCCGCACCACAGCAGCCTTCCCATGTAGCGCCGACCGATCTGCACGATGCGGTCGAGATCGTCATCGCTCTCGGCGTCGAACACGGTGATGCCGGGCGCAAGCCCGGCGCTGGGATCGCCTAGAGCCTTCTCCGTTCCGATTGAATCGGAACGGGGCTCTAGCTTCTTGTTTTGACGCGTTTTCTTTACGCGAACCGGAGTCCACTTCGCTGGAAAACGCTCTAGTCGCGCCTCCAGGCCGCGCTCGCGCAACTGCGCGATGATGTTCTGCCCGACCGCGCTCCAGCACCCGTCGTGATCCAACGCATATTGCAATCCGGCGCGCGTGCGCCTGCCTTGATGGGGGAAGGCCGGCGCCACCAGGCACGCGTCCCACAAGCCGCTGCGCAGGCAGGCGTCGAGTTCGGCGACCCACGGCCCGCGCGAGAGGCTGTCGATCTTCTTGTAGGCGACATCGGCGCCGGCAAGCAGCGGCGCAAGCTGTCGCACGATGTCGAAGGCCTCGCCCGGAGTACGCTCCCGCGTGCCGCTGTCGATCGAAAAGCGATCCTGATCTGGCGGAATGGAAGCCGCGGACCACAACACGTCGAGCGGACCGAACAGTCCGACGAATTCGGCGGCCGTGTCGAGCGCGCCGGTCAGGTCATCGGCGAGGAGTTTCAGGGAAGGCATGCCCGGCGAGAATAGAGCAAGATGAGTTTCAGTTGAAGCGAAGCGGACTCTTCTCCCTCTCCCCGCAAGCGGGGCGAGGTGAGCACGGCACAGAAAAATCCGGCGTGCTTTTGACAGGCACGCCGGATCGAACGTGAACGCAACCAACCCTGTTCAGGACGCCGCGGCCTTGGGAGCACGGTTGCGGGAGTTGCGCTGGAAGAACAGCGCCTGGCTGGCCACCGCCGAGACCATCGCGGGCTGGAACGGTTTTGAGATCAGGAACGCCGGCTCGGGCCGTTCGCCGGTCAGGAAGCGCTCGGGGTATGCGGTGATGAACACCACCGGTACCTCGAAGGTCTTGAGCAGTTCGTTGACGGCATCAAGGCCCGAAGAGCCGTCGGCGAGCTGGATGTCGGCCAGGATCAGGCCAGGCTTCTTGTTCTTGGCGAGCGCCACGGCATCGGTATGGGTGCGGGCGACGCCGATGACGTTGTGGCCGAGATTGCGCACCAGGCTTTCCAGGTCCATCGCGATGAAGGTCTCATCCTCGATGATCAGCACGTCGGTGGCGATTTCGGCGGCCATTTCACGTCCGGCGGTATCGGCCAGCCGGCGTGTCTCGGCGACATCGGTGCCGAGAATGTAGGCCACCTCTTCCTCCGGAAAACCTTCCAGCGACAGCAGCAGGAACGCCTGCCGCGGCAGCGGCGCAATGTTGGAGAGCCGGCGCTCGGGCGGCATCGGCAGGGTCGCGATTTCGCTGTCGTCATTCAGCGCGACCGAGTTCCAGATCCGCGTGAACAGCCGGAACAGCCCGGCGCGCGCGCCGTGATCTTCTTCCAGCAGCGAGGGATCCTGCAACAGGGCCTCCAGCATGGCGCCGACATAGGCGTCGCCGGAGGATTGGCTGCCCGTCAGCGCGCGGGCATAGCGCCGCAGCAACGGTAAATGTTCAGCAACAAGCTGTGATCGGGACATCCCCACTCCATCAACTTTGAGGGCCGTACGTCAAAAGGGGTGGCCCGGGTTCCCCTGCTAAAGCTGATTACGCCCGAACCCGCGAAAAGTTCCGGGAGAGCTGGGAACTTTCCGCTCAGATTCGCATTAGCCTACCTACGAAAGGCCGTAAAATTGAGAAGTTCTTGAGGCTACAGGGACTTAACTCCCGGGGAAACGTGGAACAGGTCATGAAGGATGTAAAGTCTCCAGTCAGCAAGAATCCGGCATCGGGCAAGCAAGGCGGCCTCAATGCTGAGATTCAATCCAGAATCGGCCATCAACTGCGCGCGATGTACGACGACGTCGTGCGCCAGGGGGTTCCGGACCGATTTGCAGAACTTGTAAGAAAGCTTGATGTACCGGAAGGTGAACCCCAATTGGGCGGTACGGGCGGCGGCAACAACGACGGGAGGGAGTAATGCCTCTCACGGATGGCCTACGCGACGACATTCTGGCGTCGGTTCCGAGCCTTCGCGCGTTCGCGATCTCGCTCAGCGGGAACGCCGATCGCGCCGACGATCTGGTTCAGGAAACCCTGCTCCGGGCGCTCGCCAACATTGACTCGTTTCAGCCCGGATCGAACCTGCCGGCCTGGCTGTTCACGATCCTGCGCAACCTCTTCCGCTCGGACTACCGCAAGCGGCGGCGCGAGGTCGAGGATGCCGAAGGCAACTACGCCAAGACGCTGAAGACGCAGCCGTCGCAGGGCGCGCATCTGGAGTTCGAGGAATTCCGCGTCGCGCTCGAAAAGCTCCCGCAGGACCAGCGCGAAGCGTTGATTCTGGTCGGCGCCTCCGGCTTCTCCTATGAGGACGCGGCAACGATCTGCGGCTGCGCGGTCGGCACCATCAAGAGCCGCGTCAACCGCGCGCGCTCGAAGCTGGCGGCGCTGCTCTATGTCGACGGCGCCGAGGATTTCGGGCCGGATGACACGGTGCGTGCGGTCATCGGCGGTAACGGTTAGCACCTGATACGAAAAAGGCCTGCCCCGCATCTGACGCGCGGGCAGGCTTTGTTTTTTAATGATCATGACCCACGCATAGCGGTGTCAGGCAGACCTCTCGCGGGCTTATTCGAGAACTTTGCGGGCAGGCCTCAGCGAAATCGCTCGGTGCGGTCGCGCTCGGTCATGTCGACCACCGTGGCCATCGGCGCGGTCAGTTCGTAGACGTAGCTCGTCTCGGTGAAATACCGCTTCGAGGCGCCGCCCAGCGCCTCCGGCGCGACGCGATCGAGCAGGATCAGGCCGAAATCGCTGTCCGGCCGCCGCGTCGCCTCGCTGGTGTTGAACTCCTCCCAGCGAAAGTTGAAGACCGCTTCCGGATCGGCGCTGGTGATTTCCCACTTCACGACGATGTGCGGGTGCTTGCCGACCAGCGAGAGGCCTTCGTCGGAATGCGAGGCCAGCTCGAAGAACAACAGCGACAGGCTTTGCGCGGCGCGGGCGCTGACGGCGATGTCCGGGCCGCTCACCGCGATGCGTTCGGCATGGGGGATGGCGCGGGCCTCGAACAATCCCTTCAGCTTGACGCCCTGCCACTGGCTCTCGCTGAGCAGCGAGACGACATTCGACATCGCGTGGATGCGGCCGATCAGGAGCTCGCGCGCGACATCGATGTCGGCGCCGTGGCGCAAGGTGCGGGTCACGATCGACTGGATCACCGCGAGGATGTTCTTGACCCGGTGGTTGAGCTCATCGATCACAGCCGTGAGCCGGCGCTCGAAGCCGATCCGCACCTGGATTTCCCGGCTGAGCCGCAGATTGTTGTAGGCGACATAGCCGAACAGCCCGCAGACGATCACGGTGAGCGCCAGTCCGATCGTGCCGGCGATGGCGGCGGTCTGCTCCGCGCGCTTGGTGGCGTTGGTCTTGGCGTAATAGCTGAGCGACCAGTCGCGGTTGCCAAAGGTCACCGTTCGGGTCGCGGACGGGACCGGCCCGTCGGCTGCGGCGATGCGCGGGGTGACGACGCCCTGGTCATTGGCAATCAATTCCCCGTCGGGGCTGCGCGGGTCCTTCAGCACCACGGAAAACAGCGAGAGGTCGTCATTGGCCAGCATCAAGGGGGCCAATTCGTAGGAGAAGGTCACGAAGCCGGCCGGTGCGCTTGCACCTTCCGGCACCACCGGCGCCGCCAGCTGGAGGCCCATCGGCCCGTCGGAGCGCAACAAGGGCAGCGGATCCGAGGCGACCGGCTTGCCCTCGACCATGGCCCGGGCCAGCATGGCCCCGACGGTGGGGGCCTGGTCGAGCGCGCGTCCGGGAAAGGTCTTGGTCTCGGCGTTGCGGGGCTCGACGTCCATGATGACGTCGATCGGCTGGTTGAGTGTCTTTGAATCCAGCGGCTTGCCGTCAAAATTGCGGATCGTCGGATTGGAGAAGCCGGCGCTGGCGAGCTCGACGCGGGCCGAATCCAGCTCATTGGGCCTGAGGCGCGCGATCCAGCTCGCGATCACGAAATCGGTCTTGAAGGCGTAGATCGAGGAGCGCAGCGGCTGCAGCATGTTTGCCTTCACCACCGAAGGCGCACGAAACAGCCCTGACGCGACACGGGCCAACAGCTCCCGCTCCGTCAAGCGGTCCTGGACCAGGCTGGCATGGACATCGATCGCGCGCGCCAGCGCGATGCCCTCGATCGCCAATTCCTGGTCGTGCACCCGATAGGCCGCGAGCCCGGAGAGCAGAACCCCGATCAGCGCAATGAAGCCGATGATGAATCCCAGCCGAACCACTCGCTTACTCGAACAGGAGGGGTTGGCGGAAGCTTAAGGGGAGCATTGGAATTCCGCCGCAACGGCGATGGAGCAAAAGGGAAAGAAAACCGAACGGCCGATCTAGAATGGAAGCCATGGATCACTACGCGACTGCGGCGGGCTTTGGAAGCCTGACGGGCAGCCCAACAAAGTCTGGCCCAACCCGGAGGTTGCTAACCGCCCTCGGCCGATATGGTTCCAGTCGCCGCCAAAATTTTGAGCCAACCCACCCGGACGCCTGCGAACGCCGGGTTGTTAACAAAGCAAGCCGTTAAAAAAGATTAACGAAACGGGTATCGCTCAGGCGCGCGCCGCCTGGGGCTTGAGCCCGCCCTTCTTCTCGATAAAGCCGATAATGCGGTCCAGCCCCTCGCTTTTCTTCAGATTGGTCATGACGAACGGCCGCTCGCCGCGCATTCGGCGCGCGTCGGTGTCCATCTTTTCCAGGGACGCACCGACATGGGGCGCGAGGTCGATCTTGTTGATGACCAGGAGATCGGAGCGGGTGATGCCCGGTCCGCCCTTCGAGGGAATCTTGTCGCCGGCCGCCACGTCAATGACATAGATCGTAAGATCGGCGAGCTCAGGCGAAAAAGTCGCGGCCAGGTTGTCGCCACCGGATTCGATCAACACCAGGTCGAGATTGGGAAATTTGGCGCGCATGTCGGCGACCGCGGCGAGATTCATCGAGGCATCCTCGCGGATCGCAGTATGCGGGCAGCCGCCGGTCTCGACGCCGGCAATGCGGTCCGGCGTCAGCGAACCCGAGCGCACCAGAAACTCCGCGTCCCATTTGGTGTAGATGTCGTTGGTGATCGCCGCGATATCGTAGCGCTCGCGCATCGCCTTGCAGAGCAGGTCCATCAGCGCGGTTTTGCCCGAGCCGACGGGCCCGCCGACGCCGATCCGAAGCGGGCCGTGAGATGGTGCCATTAAAAACTCCTTCGGTCGTCGTCCCCGCGAAGGCGGGGACCCATACCGCGTGATCTTTCGATAAGGCAGGATGGCTGAGGCCTTCCGTAACCATCAAAGCCGGTGGTTATAGGTCCCCGCTTTCGCGGGGACGACGGACGGTGTGCGTGAAGCGTCATGATCTGAACAGCCTCGTATACTGCGTCTCGTGCCGGAGGCTTGCGAGATCGGCGCGAAAGGTGGCGCTGCCGAGATCGTCCAACGTCGCGCTCAGCGCGCGGCTGGCGGTAGCGGCGACGACCGGCTCAAGGGCGGCGAGCACGCGCTGGCTGTCGGTCTGCCCGAGCGGAATGAGGCGGCTGGCCGCCGAGATCCAGTTCGACACCAGCGCGTGAAGATAGCCGTGCAGCGTTTGCGGCAGCGGAATGTCGTGGGCGGCCCCGACAAGGCCGACCGCGACGGGATAGACGATGGTCCCTTGGCAACTCGCCACGGCTCGCTCCAGCGCCGCGCAACTCCAAGCCGCGCGCGCGATCTCCATGAAGGCGCGGCCCTGCGCCGAGGTTTCCAACTGCCGCTCGCGCGACGACACGAAAGCCGCCGCGAGCTCGGCGACATCGCGCAAGGCAGCGTCGTCGCCGGCCTCGACCGCCCGATGCGCCTGCGCCAGAAACACGCCGTCGCAAAACCCGGAGCCGTCGGCGAGCATCGCGCCCAGCCAATCGCGCAGCGATGCGGCGTCGGTGATATCGCACGCCTCGACTGCCCACTCGATGCCGCTGGAATAGGAGAAGCCGCCGACCGGAAACGCCGGCGACAGCCAGGTCATCAGCCGGTACAGCGCCGCGGCCTCGCGCTCCGTCATCCCGCCACTCACAGCGGCGGGCGCGGCGCTATTTGTGGTCATGAGCATGGGAATGATCGTGATGCTCGTGCGCACCATGCTCGTCGTGGTGATGGCCGTGATCATGCGAATGATCGTGGCCCGCATGGTCGTGATGCGCGTGGTCATGGTGATCATGGCCGTGATCGTCACGCGCGCCGTGACCGCCGGTGGCATAGGCGCCGCCCTCGGGATCGAACGGCGCCTCGATCTCGATCACGCGCGCACCGAGCCCCCTCACCATCTCCTCGATGACGTGATCGCGCCGGATCCGCAACCCCTTGGGCATGATCTGGGTCGGCAGATGGCGGTTGCCGAGATGCCAGGCGACCCTGATCAGATGGTGCGGGTCGGCGCCGCGGATTTCCACCAGCGGCTCCGCCGCCGCGACCACTTCGATCAGCCGGCCATCGTCGAGCACCAGCGCATCGCCGCCGCGCAGCGCGACGGCGTTTTCCAGATCGAGCAGGAACTCGAACCTGCGCGTGCCGGTCATCGCCATGCGCCGCCGGTGCCGGTCGTTGAAATCCAGCACGACAGTATCGGCCGGAGGCTCTTTCCAGCGATGCTGGCCGAGAACGCGCGTGGCGCGGATCATGTAAGTCCTTTGTTTTGACGCGTTTTCTTCACGCGAACCGGTTCCCATTTCGCTCGAAAACGCTTTAGCTTAAAACTTCTCGACCTTGCCGTCGCTGATGATCTCGATCACGGTCGGCGAGACCTTCAGCGGCGCGGAATATTCGCGCCAGACTTTCATGTGCGGCGCCTTGCCGTGCGCGTTGAGGTCGTCGCGGGTCTCCCAGCGCTCCACCA
>Ga0179587_10001014_pt1 | contig 12325 bp, 7 predicted proteins | sample CZODoug2_1_08_16_FD_185932 | JGI IMG/M metagenome (GOLD analysis project Ga0179587, IMG submission 185932) | Vadose zone soil fungal communities from Angelo Coast Range Reserve, California, USA - CZODoug2_1_08_16fungal | ecosystem: Environmental > Terrestrial > Soil > Vadose zone | place: USA...
GGGCTCCTTGGACGTGTCGATGAGGGGCGCGTGCACTGGGCGCGACGGCCGTTGCGCGCCCGCCCACTGCGACCACCAAGGCTTGACGCCCGGGTCGAGGCGGTCAAATGCTATGCTGGCATGGGTGACGCGCTCTTGCGCGCGGCCACGGCCAGCGGGGTGGACGCGATCGTGGTCGAGGCGATGGGGTCCGGACAGGTGCCGCCAGCCGTGATGCCCGCCCTGCGCGATGCCTTGACCGGTGGCGTCCTCGTCGTCGTGTCCTCCCGTTGTGGTGAGGGACCGCTGCTGCGTGACCATTATGGCCTGCCTTTCCACGAGGTCGGCGACGAGCGCGAACTTCTCGCGGCGGGAGCGCTGTTCTGCGAGCTGCCCGGCACGAAGGCACGCATCAAGACGATCGTTGGGTTGAGCGCCGGCCTGTCCCGGCAGGAGCTGGCGGCTTGGCTCTAGCATCGCAAAGCCGCGCGCGGACGGCAGTCCACATGCAACGGAGCATGACCATGCAGCGATATCTTGCCACGACCATGAGGCTGGCGGCCTTCGTCGTCGTCGCGCTGGCGACAGCTTGTGCCCCCTCCGCGCAGGACCCGGGTACCAGCAAGCTTTATGAGGTGCAGAAGCGGGGCAGGCTGATCGTCGGCGTCACATCCGAGATCCCACCCTTCGGCTTCATCGGTCCTGACGGGCAGATGCAGGGCTTTGACATCGACATTGCCAAGATCATCGCGAAGGGATTGTTCGAGGGTTCAGACAACATCGAGTTCAAGAAAACCGCCTTCGCGGCCCGTTGGACCGCCGCCAACAGCGGCGAGATCGATTTCGGCATAATGGTCACCACTATCTGGCCGGATCGGCTGGCGCGGATCAATTTTACGCGTGGTTATATCCGGTCGGCCATGTCGGTGCTGTCGCGCGACGACGTGAAGGTCTCGGGTATTCAGGACTTCAACAAGCCGGACTACACGATGGCGATCCTCAATACGCCGAGTGAGTACGATCTGATGAAGGCAAACCTGCCCGCCATGAAGACGCTGGTCCTGGCCTCCGAAGCGGACATGCTGACCGCCGTCCGAACCGGTCGCGCCCAGGCCTTGTTAGTCGACGCGCCGGTCGCGGCCTGGAGGGCCGGCTCGCTACCCAATCTCAAGAACTGGGGTATCATCGGCCCTCAGACGCAGGACGCCATCTTCATGCGCCAGAACGACTTCCAATGGTGGTACTATCTCGACGCCATGGTCGGCGAGATGCGCTGCGGTTCGCTCTACGAAGACTACAAGGCGGCCTACAGCAAATGGTTCAAGGTCGATCCGCCGCCGCCTTCATCCTGCCTTGCCTTCAAGGGCGAGGACTAAGAGTCGGGATGGCAGAAGCGGGGGGCTGCGCGTTCGGCGTCTCCGAGCAGGCGCAGCCCGGAGGGAGCCGAGGCTCGAGCACCAATGATCTCGGTTAGCGGCTTGCACAAATCCTACGGGGGCACTTCGGTCCTGCAAGGGGTCGATCTCGCGGTTGGGCGCGGCGAGACCGTCGTCATTATCGGGCCGAGTGGCTCGGGCAAGACCACGCTGCTGCGCTGCCTCAATTTTCTCGTCGAGTATGACAGCGGTCAAATCCACGTCGACGGCAAGCTGATGTGGTTCAAGGACGCAGCGTGCTCGGCTCGGCGCCCGATCCGCGAGATCGCCGCCGACCGGGCTGAGATCGGCATGGTGTTCCAGAGTTTCAACCTCTTCCCCCACCGCACCGTGCTCGACAACATCACCATGGCGCCGCTCACCGTAAGGCGCGGTTCGCTGGCGCGCCCCGAGGCGGAGAGGGAGGCGCGGCGCCTGCTCGAGCGCGTCGGCCTCGGCGACAAGGCGAGCGCGCATCCGGCAACGCTGTCGGGCGGCCAGCAGCAACGCGTCGCCATCGCCAGGGCGCTGGCCATGAATCCTAAGGTCATGCTCTTCGACGAGGTGACCTCGGCGCTCGATCCCGAGCTAGTCGACGAGGTGCTCAGCGTCATCCGCCAGCTCGCCGAGGACGGCATGACCATGGTGGTGGTGACGCACGAAATCCCGTTCGCACTCGATGTCGCGGATCGGGTGATTTTCATGGATCAGGGCGCGGTGGTGGAAGAAGGGCCGCCCGAACGCGTCCTCCTGCATCCCGAGACGCCGCGCCTCAAGGCCTTCTTGCGCCGCTTCATCGAGATGAACCGCATCGCCCGGCGAATGACGGTGGAGATCGGCGCGCCTTGAACCAGAATCCGCGCTTTGACTTGAGCTTCATGCTGCGCCACGTACCGGACTTCGGTCCGGCGATCCTGACGGCGCTCGAGGTCTTCATCGCGGCTCTCGCCATCGCCCTCGTCGTCGGCGTGGTGCTTGCGCTCGCGCGGGTGACGCGCACGCAGCTCGCTTGGCTCGCCGCGGCCTATGTCGAAATCTTCCGCAACACGCCGCTGCTCATGCAGCTCTACTTCATTTTTTTCGGCCTGCCGATCGCCGGCGTGATGATCTCGCCGTTCGTCAGCGGTTCGGCAGCAATCGGCCTCCAGCACGGCGCCTTTTTCGCCGAGATCCTGCGCGGCGGCATCGCGGCCGTGCGGCGCGACCAGCGCGAAGGGGGGCTCGCGCTCGGCATGCTGCCGAGCCAGGTCATGCGCCAAATCGTGCTCCCTCAGGCGCTGCGCAATAGCCTGCCGGCGGCCGGAAACCAGCTGGTGCTGCTGCTGCAGGATACCTCGTTCGTCTCCACCATCGGCATTTTTGAGATCACGCTCCGGGGCCAGACCATCGCCGAGCGCAGCGCCGCGAGCTTCGAGATGTTCGTTGTCGTGGGGGCGATATATCTCCTGCTCTCGGCCATCCTGTCACTGGCGGCGCGCGGCCTGGAATTCGCCGCCGCTTACGCGAGGTAAGGCGCGCCCATGGGAAATGTCGGCAGCGCACTTCCTTATCTGCTGCAAGCTTCGGTGATGACGCTGCGGCTGGCGATCGTGTGCATCGTGCTCGCGACCGTGATTGGCGTCGGCGTCGGCTTCCTGGGCGCGCTGGTGGGCCGGGCGGCCGAGGCGACGATACTGGCCGTGATCTACATCCTGCGCGGCATACCGATCCTGGCGCAGCTCTTCCTTGTCTATTTCGGGCTACCCTTCTTCGGAATTTTCGTCAATTCTTACGGCGTCGCCATCATCGCCATCTCGCTCAATATGGGGGCGCTGGTGGCAGAGATCTTTCGCGGCGCGCTCCTGAGCCTGCCGCGCGCCCAGATGGACGCCGGCCTCGCCATCGGGCTAAGGCCGCGTCAGGTTCTGTGGAAGGTGCTGCTGCCGCAGGCGCTGGTCGCGGCAATGCCGGCCTATGTCAGCATGATGCCCGTCACGATCAAGGCGACCGCCCTGGCTTCGGTCATCGGCATCTGGGAGCTGACACTCGCCAGCAAGGAGATCGCGGCCCAGACGCTCGATACCTTCCGGACGTTTGGCTATGCCCTCCTTCTGTATTTTATGCTGTGTTATCCCTTCACCCTAATCGGTCGTTACTTGGAGCGGCGCAGCACCGCCTTCCACAGTTCGTGAGGAGCCGCGTCTGGAACGCAGCGCGGCCGTCTTGCGGCACGGACGGTCGCCCGCGAGCACGTCTGCCGAGCTTCCCTGACGAGGCAAAGCGGAATTCATTCGATATTAGCCATCTCGCGTCGTCACCTGCATCGAATGCGGCCTCGAAGAGGATTGCGGCCGAGGTGTGGGACGGAATCCGGTTCGAATATCAAAGATAACGTCGCACCGCCTCATGGGAGACAACGACGTTACGCTCCAGCCGCATCTCCTTCATCCGTGATCTTGAACGCTCCGGAACCTTTAGGCCGTCGAGGCCAGTGATTGCGGCACCTGGCGAGCGTGAGAGCCAAGGTGTGGGACGCCGGACGTCGCGTGATCTCTACCCGTCCGCCGGGCTAGTGTTCGCCTGTCGGTGAGCAGGCACTGTGAACTGAAAAATAGCCCCCTGCGGCACATTCGCAGTTGCCCACAATCTTCCCCCGAAGGCCTCGATTATCGAACGGCAGATCGATAGTCCCATTCCGAGACCGCTCGACTTCGTCGTATAGAACGCGTGAAAAACCCGCTCGGGATCGACTTGAGACAGCCCCGGGCCGGTGTCTCGTACGGAAACGAGCACGCAACCCGCTTCCGCCTCAGTGCTGATCAGCAATTCTCGCGATCCCCCGCTGACTTCGCTTATTGCTTCGATTGCGTTCATGATCAAATTCAGGATCACCTGTTGCAGTTGCACTCGGTCTCCCCAAATGCGCGGCAGGCCATTCGCGAGCTCGGTCTGCAGCAAAACGCGATGTCGCCGCATCTCGCTCCGTGTCAGCGCAATCGTCTCGAGGATCGTTTCGTTTATGTCCAAGAGAGCCTTCTTCTCAGGCAGCTTCCTGATGACGGCGCGAATACGGCCAATGACTCCGCCGGCTTGACTGCCTGCCTTGATGATACGATCGAATGCATCCCGGACCTCCACGAGGTCAGGTGGCTGGGCGGCGAGCCAGCGTAATCCGGCATCCGCGCTGGTGACCGCGGCTGCTATCGGCTGGTTGACTTCATGGGCGATCGAGGCCGTCAACTGCCCCATGGTCGTGACCCGGTTGACATGGGCGAGTTCCATCTGCGCATCGCGGTTGCGCCGCTGGCTCTCGCGTAGATTCTCCTCGGCCTGCTTGCGCTCGGTCAAATCGAGTATAAAGGAGACGCCCTGGTCTCGGTGTTCGCCGAGAGTCGCCGAGCCGACAAGGACGGGCACGTGGCTGCCGTCGTTCCGTAAGTACTCCTTCTCGTAAGGTTTGCAGCTTCCCGTCGCCCTAAGCTCTGCCACGGCCCGTTCGTCAGCGTCTTGCCATTCGGTGGGCGTCAGATCGGTCCAGCGCAGACGACCCGAAACGATATCGTCGCGGCTACGTCCCAATATGTGGAGAACGGCCTCGTTGGCCTCAATAATGCGACCATCAAAGTCCCAAATTGAAATCCCGATGATGTTGGCGTCGACCAGGCGCCGGATCTTGGCTTCGCGTTGTTCGAGATCGGCGTAAAGACGTGTATTCTCCAAGGATATCGCCGCCTGTGACGCAAGCAATTCCAGCACCACGACCCGACTGGGAGTGAAGACATGAGGCATCAAGTTGTTTTCGAGGTAGAGCACACCGATAAGCGTGGTCTGCTTGATCAGCGGCAAGCAGAGGATTGATCGGGTGCGGCCCCGGCTTATGTTTTTGTCGGCGGAAAATGGATTCTGGGTTGAAGCGTCGTCAAGAATCACGCTCTCCCGGGTACGCGCAACAAAGTGCACGATCGACTCGGGCAACACGGCGTCAGCGATGGACCCCTCTCGCAGATGTACGCTGACAGTGTCCCCACTGGTTGTAGCCTCTGCCTCCATCCGCAGCTCTGCGTTTCGCGGCAGAAATAAGATACCTCGTTCAGCGCCTGCATGCTCAATCGCTGCACGCATGAGCGTGTCGATCAGTTTCTCCGGGACGATCTCGCCCGACACCGCTTGCGACACCTTGATTATCGTGGCGAGATCCAGGTGTTCGAGCGATGCCAGGATCGTGCTCGTCGGGCCCGGTGCCGGTGTTTCCGCAGCAAGATGAGAGTGCAATTCCTCAAGCTGCCGTACCTTGCCAGCGGCTCCCCAACGGAAATAGCCGTGCCGGGCATCACGCAAATACACAAGCGCGATCTTCTCGAAGCCTCGTTCTGCATAGAAACGTGCGGCGAGTTCGTTCGCCAGACCATCTTCTTGCGCGAATCCGTGTTCGCGAGCCGACTGAATGGCCTGCTCATATAGACGCATCGCCTCCATATCCCGGCCGTCGAGGCGGGCGATCTCGGCCGACACCAGTGCGTACTTGCCGCCAAAAGTCGCCGGACAATTTTCGGTCCACTCGCGCAGTTTTCCCCGGTGCGTTGCAAGGAGTTGGAGCCATACATGCTGCTCGTCTGCAGAACCTTGCTCATAGCGCGCGGTCACCGTGAGCGCAGTGTAGTAAAAGTAGTCGAGCAACTGGAGCTGAACAGTTGTTGTCCAAAGCAGCACGTTGGCCTTGTCGGCTGCGGCGAGAGCCTCGGTGTATTCGCCTGACAGATACCGCGCCTTCAGTTTGAGTATCCAGTACCGCCATTGTATCGTTGGTATTGGATGGCCCGTCAGTTGCGCCTCAAACGCCGCTTCGTCAAACCGCTCGTCGTTGAAGGTTGAGAGGGCCGCGGTCCGTCCTTGCAGGGCCGCGATAAAGCGCTGCTGGCTTAAGATGATGTCCGCGACGGCTCGATACCCGGCTTTCCGGGCAAAATCCAGCCCCAGCTCCGACTCACGCCACACCGCATCCAGTGGATCGTTCCGAAGGAGAAGGTTCGTGACGGCTTGGTGCAAGCTGTAGCAGGCGAAGGTCATATCACCCGTCTCGATTGCAGTGCGCAAGGCCGTCCCATTGAAATCAATCGCTGTCGCGATCGGCTGCGTCCAGAAGGCAATTATCCCCATCGAGTGGTAAACCCTGGCCCGGTAGGCGACAAAGCCGTGCTTATCGACTAGGTCGCATGCGAGCTTGCCGAAGCGATAACCCTCACGGTAGCGCTGAAAAGCCGGCCCGACGGTCAGCCCAAGAAGGCTATAGCCGTGCGCGGAAGTACCGCTGTTCCCATGCTGTATGCTGATGTTCGCCATTCGGCACGCGAGCAAACAATAGAATCTGAGGCTGGTAAAGCAGGCGGGCGCGTCAAGAACCGAGATCAGACGCATGGCGGCCTGCAGGTCCGGGTCTGTCATAAGCGGCAGATCGATAAGGCTCTCGATAGGCCGTCCGTTGAGAAATTGCCCGACCGCCTCGTATTCGGCCTGGACCTGCTCCCAGGTCGGATGCGCCGGCAGGTCGATGCCAAACAGGCGCAGGCACGCGAGCCCGCTGTCGACGGCTTGCGGATATTCCCCCTTCACTTCGTGCAACTGGACCTTAAGGTGGTAGGCGGCTGCCTGGTCGACCTTCGACGTCCCGCGCCGCAACAACTCCTCAATAAATTGCTCGGCTGTGTCGAAGTCACCAGTCAGAAATGCGCACTCCGCGCGCTCTAGCCACAGGCTGAACGTCAATTCGTACTGGTTGCTCCAGTCGCTTTCGTCGAGGAGCGCCATACCGGCTGCGAGATATATGCAAGCCGACGCATGGGCCGCTGACGCTTTAGCCTTTCGCCCTGCACGCAGGTTGATGGCCGCCACCTCCACCTTCTCGTCCCCATCGGCGAGCAGCGTGGTACCCCGATTGAACTGGTTCGCGATATCGAAGATATGTTCGGCGAGTTCGTCCGCCTTCATGATCGCCGCCAGCACTCGGCCAATGCGCAGGTGGGCTTCGGCACGCCGCTCTTCGGGGATCAGCGCATAGGCCGCCTGCTGGATGCGGTCGTGAGAGAAATTGTAGGCGCTACCCTGACGAATGACGAGACCAGCATGGACGGCTTCCCGGAGCGCGGCGTGCATCGCCTCCTCGGTATTGCCGTCAACCATGGTCAGAGTAGCGATCTCGGCGCTATTGCCGAGACAGGCCAGCTGTTTCAGGCCTTCCCGGGTGATAGCGGAGAGTCGCTCCAGCTTCTCCGCCATGAGGTCCACGACATTGTCGGTGCTGCTCCTGGCGCGGACGCGATCCGTATCCCACCACCATGCACGCGCGACAGGGTCAAACGCGAGCAGCCCCTCTTCGGCCAGCGCGGTGATGAATTGGATTGCGAAGAATGGATTCCCGCTGCTCTTCTCGTGCACCAATTGCGCCAGGGGCCGCGCGCGTTCCGCACGGCAATGCAGGGCGTCGGTGATGAGCTGGCCAATATCGTCAACCCCGAGAGGCGTCAGCACGATCTCCCCGACTCTTGTTCCGGCGCTGCGGATCGCCTCGAACGTTCGGAGGAGCGGGTGCGCGGGGCCGACCTCGTTGATCCTGCATGCCCCTACCAACAGCAGGTGCCGCACCTCGGGATGCGTGACCAAATGCTCGAGTAGTTCAAGCGTGGCCGCATCCAGCCATTGCAAATCGTCGAGGAACAGTGCGAGTGGGTGTTCCTCGCGCGCGAACACGCTGAGGAAACGCCGGAAGACCATCTGAAATCGATTCTTACCATCTTGTGGCGGCAGGTCCGGGACGGGTGGTTGCGGTCCGATAACGAGCTCCAACTCGGGAACGAGGTTGACCATGAGCTGGCCGTTTGAGCCCAGGGCCTCCCGCAGAGCGTCCACCCAACGGCGGAGCTCCGCCTCGCTCTGGCCCAAAAGCAGACGGACGAGGCTCTTGAAGGCTTGGCCCAGAGTGGCGTACGGAATATCCAGCTTGTACTGGTCGAACTTGCCACACGCGAACATGGCGCGCGGCCGGACGAGCGCCTTGTGAAGCTCATTGACCACCGAAGACTTACCGATGCCGGAATAGCCGGACACGAGTACGAGTTCTGTTGTGCCACTCGCCACGACGCGCTCGAAGGCCGCCAGGAGCGCATTAATCTCGCGCTCGCGACCGTACAGAGCCTCCGGGATCATGAGTCGATCCGACACATCTTGCGTGCCGAGAGGGAACGGCTTGATCTGGCCGAGTGTCGTCCATTCGGCTTGGCAGCGCCGGAGGTCGGCCGCGACGCCCTCGGCGGTCTGATAGCGCTCCTCGGCGGTCTTTGCGAGCAACTTAATCACGATAGCTGAGAGCTGTACCGGGATCCCTTTTGCCCGCTCGATGGGCGGCGCTGGCCGCCGGGCGACATGGCAATGGATCCACTCGATCGGATCGACTGCGGAAAACGGCAACACTCCCGCGAGCATTTCATAAAAAGTTACGCCGCAGCTGTAGAGATCGCTCCGTCTGTCGATCGACCGGTTCATGCGGCCGGATTGCTCGGGCGCCATGTAGGCGAGCGTGCCCGCGATTACCTCCGGTGGTCCAGGGGCCTGGCGCTCGCGCGGCAGTCGGGACGCGATGCCAAATCCCGCCAGCCGGACCGCGCCAGTCGAGGAGTCAACGATAATATTAGCTGGTTTGATATCTTTGTGAACGAGGCCTCGATCGTGGACATTTCCCAGAGCCGTGACGATACCAATAGCGAGGCGCAAGAAGCTTCCCGCCTCCATTGGCGCGCCGAGCATGCGGTCGAGCGGCTCACCGCCCGGGTCCTCGAGCACCAGCATGGTCCGACCATGCTCGCGCAAAAGCTCCAGCGGCCGCACCGCCCACGCACTGTCCAGTTCATCCCTGAGTTCGTATTCGCGAGCGAGGCGATCGAGGCTGAGAGGTGAAGGGTATTCCGCGGCGCAGAGCACGACAAGCACACTTGCGCGCTTGCCATCGGCCTGGTTGCGCCATCCTCTGTAGAAGATGCACTCACCGTCTTCCCGCAGCGTCTCAAGGCGATTGTCACTGTCAAGCCTGAATGGAGATGAACTCACTTACACACTCCCGTGAGGCCGTTGGCCAACCAGCGAGGGACGTGCCCGAATTCAATCAAAATCAATTCCTCAACATACTTTCCTCAACATACAGCTATATAAGTGGCGTGCCAAGCATCTGGCTTGGCGCGCGCAAAAACGCAATGAGCTTTAGATGGCTGTTTTTGCACGGCGATTTGCGCTCAATGCTTGGACATAGTGCTCCTCGCAACCCAAGCTAGTCAACCGCATCAAGAGACTTTGAATGGTCGCGAGCTCCATGTCGATCTCGTGAATCTCGGCCGATGTGTCATCGTTGCCGTCCTGTCTTGTGTCTCGAGTTGGCACCGTCCGCTGATCAGCCGGCCTTCAACTGCGCGGGGTCGATCGGAAGCGCGCGAATGCGTTTGCCGGTCGCCGCGAAGATCGCGTTGCAGATCGCCGGCGCGATCGGCGGCACGCCGGGCTTGCCGACACCGCCGGGCGGCGCCTGGCTGTCGACGATGTGGACGTGGGTCTGCGGGGTGATGTCGGTACGCGCCACCAGATAGTCGCCGAAATTGCTCTGCTCGACCCGGCCCTGCTTGATTGTGAGGTTGCTGTAGAGTGCATTGCTGATGCCCATGATGGCAGCGCCTTCCAGCTGCGCCTGCACCCGATCCGGATTGATCACGAGACCACAATCGAGGGCGACATCGGCTCGCGGGATGCTGACCTTGCCGTCGTTGTCGACCGTCACATGGGGGATGGCCGCCGTATAGCTGAGGACGCTGCGGTGAACCGCGACGCCGCGGCCCTGGCGCGGCGGCAGCGGCCGGCCCCATTCGCTGTTGCGGACGACAAGATCGAGCGCGCCGCGCAGCCGGCCGGTATCGACGGGGTACGTGTCGAGCGACGCGCCGTAGTTCGGATAGTCGACATGCATCGCGGTGAAATCGAGCTTGCGCGGCTCACCGAGCAGCTCGCGCAGATACTCGACCGGATCCTTGCCGGCCGCATGCGCGAGCTCGTCGGCGAACGAGCACACCGCAAAGGCGTGCTGGATGTTATAGACCGAGCGATACCATCCGATGCGAACGTGGTTGGCGGCAGCGCCGTTCTCGCAACGCACGTTGGCGATCGCGTAGGGCATGTCGGTGACGCCCTGCTGCAGCTCGCCGGCGCTCCCGTAGGTGACGTTCGGCTGAAACGTCGCCTCGATGGCGGGAAACACCGTGCGATGCAGCCACGCGGTCGGGCGGCCGTCTGGGCCGAGCCCGGCCTCGAGGTGCTGGGCCGAGATTGCGTGATAGTAGTCGTGCTGGATCTCGTCCTCGCGGGTCCATGTCACCTTGACGGGCGCGTCGAGGCGACGCGCCAGCAGGGCGGCCTCGGCGACGTAGTCGGGCTTCGACTTGCGTCCGAACCCGCCGCCCAGCAGGGTCACGTTGATAATGACCTTCGTCTCCGGCACGCCCAGCACCTCGGCGACGACCATGCGGGCGCCCTGCGGGTTCTGGGTGGGTGCCCAGGTCTGGCAGGCATCTCCGACAAAGCGCGCCACCGCGTTGGGCACCTCCATCGGCGCGTGCGCGTAGTGGGGCACGAAATAGTCGGCCGAGACTCGCTGCGCCGCGGAGGCAAGCGCTTGATCCACGTCGCCCTGGCTGCGCACGATGCGCCCAGGCCGTTTCGCGGTCGCCTCGAGCTCGGCCCGATAGGCCGTCGTATCGTAGTCCGCATTGGGCCCAAAATCCCACTCGATCTTGAGCTTCTGCCGGCCCTGCTGCGCCGCCCACGTGCTGCTGGCGATGACCGCAATGCCGCCGAGCGGAGTGTATCCTGATGGAATCGGCGCGGCCGGCATCTCTAGCACCTGTTCGACCCCCGGTACCTTCAGGGCATCGGCCGCCTCGAACGATTTGACTTTGCCGCCATAGACCGGGCAGCGTTCGACCGACGCATATTTCATTCCAGGCAGCACACCTTCATGGACGGCGTAGTGAACCTAATGTTCCCGAGAAACGCCGCTGCTTGGAAATTGTCGCGACTGGCGCAAGCTTGCGGTAAACCGGATTTGACAAACGGTCGGTCCGTGCGGTCGGCGCTGGCCGATAGTGCGCCGCCGCTTTGCCCTCAACCGCGACATCAATAGGAATTTGAAAATGTCGACACAAATCGAAATTCCATTGGCTGGCCGGTTTGGCGGCGCCTGTGGTGATTTGGTCGCTTTCGCCAGGACCTCTGGCTATCGGTGTCCCGGCCCTCGATTTGGCGAGGGCAGTCGGGCGGTACCATGCTTGCAGCCCTCATGTGTAAGCGCATTCAAGCGCAAACGCTTTACCAATATTAGCCCGCTCGCGGTTTTTTCGCAAATCGTCAGTGGTGTGAATAGTGCCCAAGGACGCAACACCGAGACACGACGGCAATACGCGCGAAGTTATTTTGAACTTCACACGGTCAGCCCGGCGAGATTCATCACCACTCTGAAAAAGCCCGCGACAACGCCCAGCGCCAGGACGCTGGCCGCCCAGATCAGAACAAGCCAGCCGACCCTCCGAAGCCATGTCTGTACGCCGGCGGATGGGTGCGCAGTCATCAGTGATACCCCTCGCCGGCTCTCACCTTTCCGCGGAATACGTAATAGGACATTGCGGTGTAGGCGAGGATGAAGGGGATGACAAAAAGCGCACCGACCAGCGTGAAGCCCATGCTTTCCGGCGGCCCGGCGGCTTCCCTGATCGAAATGGCCGGTGGAATGATGTTCGGCCACAGGCTGATCGCTAAGCCAGTATAGCCCAGGAACAGGAGCAGGAGCGCGAGCAGGAACGGCGATGCGTGCGTCTCGTTCCGAAGCACGCGCATCATGACCCAAGTCGTCGCGACGACAAGCACGG
>Ga0179587_10001017_pt1 | contig 12317 bp, 11 predicted proteins | sample CZODoug2_1_08_16_FD_185932 | JGI IMG/M metagenome (GOLD analysis project Ga0179587, IMG submission 185932) | Vadose zone soil fungal communities from Angelo Coast Range Reserve, California, USA - CZODoug2_1_08_16fungal | ecosystem: Environmental > Terrestrial > Soil > Vadose zone | place: USA...
GATGGAGCGGCCGGGGCCGGAGGCAGCGCGTTGAACAACGAATATCTTTCGGCGTCCTGGTATGAGTTGCAGATCATCCTGAATAGCGGCAATCATCAACATCGAGATCGCGGTCCGGTGGACTGGATATATGTGATCGGCAGGTTCCGAGACCTTTATGGCCAGACTCACGAACCTGAACCAGCACGACTCCTTGTGGCTGTAATCAAGGCGCTGCAGTCTACAGATCCCCGCTTCGGTCCCGACAACCTCAGCCAGGGTTGGCGACCGGATCAAAACGTCGATCCGCGCATTATGGTCAGTCCTGCCTGGGCACCCGTTTTCAAACCGCTCCCGATCGAGGCACGCCGGGCTCTAACCGAGGCGTTCCTCGCGGCCTGGATGGACAAGAACCTGCAATACCCCATTGAGAAGCACTTGCCGATGGGCCTGCGCTCACCTGCTTACGCACTGCCCCACAACTTCTCGGACATCACTGGCGGGAAAGTATGGGAAGCCTCGCCACAGTTCCGCAATGCCGGCGTCTCTCCCGAACTCGTGCGGCGCTTGCAGCAATGGGGAGTTGCATTTACCGACCGTGCCGCGCGTATTCAATACTAAGTACGACCATTAGTTGGACTACCCTCGGGAGGCTGACCAACCCAAGCATGCCGCGCATTTGCGGCCCACTGTCGGCTTGCCGTAAACTCAAACCTTACTAACCAACCGGGGAGCCCTTCATGCTTGTCGTCATGCAGTCTCACGCTACTGAAGAACAGGTACGCGAAGTCTGCAAGCGCATCGAGAGCCTGGGGCTCAAAGCGCACCCCATTCCTGGATCGATTCGAACGGCCATTGGAATCACCGGCAACCAAGGCGCCGTCGACCTCGGCGTCCTCGAATCCATGCCCGGCGTCGGCGAGTGTATCCCCGTCAGCAAGCCTTACAAGCTCGTCAGCCGTGACGCCAAGGAAGAAGACAGCATCTTTCGCATTCCCACGCCTTCCGGCGACGTCATCGTTGGCGGTCAGCACGTTGCCCTGGTTGCCGGTCCCTGCGCCGTCGAGACGGAGGAGCAATGCCTCGCCATCGCCGAGCGCATCAAAAAATCCGGCGCGCGGCTTTTCCGCGGCGGCGCTTACAAGCCCCGTACTTCTCCATACAGCTTTCAGGGCCTTGGGGAAGATGGCCTCAAGATCCTCTCGAAAGTTCGCGCGAAGTACGGCTTCGGCATCGTCACCGAAGCGATTGACAATGAATCGCTCGACCTCGTCGAAGAGTACGCCGACGTCATTCAAATCGGCGCGCGCAACATGCAGAATTTTTCTTTGCTCAAGCGCGCTGGCCGCGCCAAAAAGCCCGTTCTTCTCAAACGCGGCATGTCCGCCACGCTTGATGAATTCCTCATGGCTGCCGAGTATGTGCTCTCCGAGGGCAATTACAACGTGATGCTGTGCGAGCGCGGCGTTCGAACATTCTCCGATTTTTCCCGCAACACGCTTGATCTCGCTGTTGTTCCCGCCGTAAAAAAACGCAGCCATCTTCCCATTTTTGTCGATCCCAGTCACGGCACAGGCAAACGCCACAAAGTTTTGCCGCTTTCCCGCGCCGCTGTTGCCGTCGGCGCCGATGGCCTCCTCATCGAAGTCCATCACGAACCGGACAAAGCTCTTTCCGACGGAATGCAGTCCCTCCTCCCCGAGGAATTCATTGCCCTCGCCGACGAGATGCGCCAAATAGCCGCCGTCCTCCACCGTTCCATCAACTAGCAGTCTCGCCCTCAGTATTTCTCGCCCGGCGATTCTTTTGCGGGCCTTTCGGCCGTTCCTGGTTACCCTTCCGAGGCATTCTTCTTGATTGCAAGCTGCCCCTGAGCTCTCAGCCACACCTCGAGATGCTCTCGCCCCGACCCGCGAAAATTCTGCAGGATGATTCCCGCTATTCCTTCTGTGTTAGTCCACGCCACTTGCCCCCTCCCGCTAACGCTCGCTCCCGTCGGCAAATCAAACGCAAAGTCGGTGGCCGAGGTATGCTTCAGCGCTTTCGCGGTGCGCACGGCCATGCCGCCTTCGCTCAGGTTGGTCATTCGCGCATGTTGTTCCGCTTCCCCATCGTTCAAAATTACAGGAAGATTTGCCGCATGCCGGAAGTAGCGCCGCCGCTCTCGTTCGAGCAGCTCTTTCGCAATCGTGATATGCAGCGCGATGCTGTCCTCGTTCAGGGGCTTCCGTAGAAGAAAGTTTGCCCCCGCGCTCAAGGCGTCCGTGTATTCTCTTGCGTGCAGAACGCAAGCAAAAATCACCGCCTTGGCGTTCGAACTCCCTTTGCGGATCGATTCCATCACACCCAGCGCCCCCTGAACTTCCAGGTCCACAAAGACGCCGTCAATCTTTCGCCGGTTCAGGCAATCGCGCGCGGCTTCCGCCGTGGGAACCAGAATAAATTTGGCCCCATACTTTTTCACGCCTCCGGATACCGCGTTCATCGTCGCATAGTCGCCGGATACGAGCACAAATTCCAGCTCTAGCGGATTGGACATTGTGGCGGGGTTCTCCGTTGATCTGTGAAGGTCTGCTTGCGCGGTCTTATGACTGCCGACAATAATGCGAAAGCCGTGCTCCTGTCGAGCGATTTTCACTTTCGTTGAGGAGCCAATTTCACGCCGCAACAAATCGCGGGCGAAAATCGCTTCCCCGCGCTCGTTCTCTGAATCTATTTTCGAATTCCCGATTTCGATTTCCACGGCTGTACCCGCCAGGGAACTTAGCCACGTCGCATCACCAGGTCCCGCTCAAGCCCGGTCAACATTTACGCAAGTTGCGTAGCGGTCTGTTCTCAACTTGACCGGGGAGAAGAACCATGAAACGACGGCTGATTTTTCGGCTTGCTTTGGTATTAGTCGCGACTCTCCCTGTTCTCGCGCAGCGCGGTCAGGAGCATGGGCAGGAACGCGGGCAAGATCGGCCGCGCGCCAATCAGGCCACCTTCCTCCACCGCCCGAGAGGCGGGACAATCCCCACGCCAAGCCCGAACCTGAGCGCCATGTGACAGGTCACGTGAATACCACTCCACACGTTAACAAAGACCACTGGTATAGGCACGACCGGCCGGACGATAAGCGCTATCCCGTTGAACATGCTTTCGAGCGCGGTCGTTTCGAACACTTTGGCCCATCCTACCGTTACCACATCGAACGCTTCGATCCCGATCATCGCCGCTTCTGGCTGCCGGGCGGCTTCTACTTTGAAGTTGCGTCCTGGGACTGGCCTGTTTGTGCCGATTGGTGCTGGGATTGCAGCGATGATTTCGTCGTATACGAGGACACCGACCATGTGGGCTGGTATTTGCTCTATAACGTTCACACCGGTGTCTACGTGCACGTCAGCTACATGGGCACCTAGCCTCAGCACACTCCGCTCGCCTTTTGCGCGGCGCCAGCGAATGTATCGAGTGTGACGACCTATCCACATCTCGGTAAAAAACGGATCAGCGCTTCATCTGTCTGAATTTTGCCACTGTCCTATGAAATTCTAGATAGCCTCAAAATTAGGGTTTTCACCTGATTGTTAAGGATTCGTGATCGGTGCTAACTAAAAGTAGATTTCGCATCAGCTTGCTCGTCAGCGGCTCCCACCAGCTCACTGCCGCAAAGTTCTTCGGCTAGGCCGATGCCAGGCCAGTATGCGTACGCTCAATGGACGCGTAGACAAACGTCTTCCCATCGCCGTAGTCGTGTACCTCTCGCAGGCACAGGATCGGACCGTCAAAGAATCTGAATTGACTTGCACGGACAACATCAGCGTCAACGGCGCTCGCGTAATTTCCCGCCGTCCATGGCAACCCGGGGAATTAGTACAGCTCACTCCTTTGAAGGATGAAGACTCCATCGGCGGAAGAGTCGTGTACTGCCAGAAGCTTGAAGACGACCGCTACCTCATCGGAGTGAATATTCAGGGACTCAGCGCTAAGTGGCCCTCGTTTCGGGTTTACAGTGGCGCCTGACGCCATTGCAAGCGCAGCCCGGCAGGCCGTGGTCATTCGCAGGGAGAAAGAAAGCCATGACAAATACATTTCCGCCGGTCCGGACCGAAGGCCGCATTCCTCAAGAGAGGTTGGTCGAGCTCTCCAGTCTTGAGAGTGCTGCGCACGAGATTGCTTCCACGGTCAACGTCAGCTGTCACGGGGCACGCGTTTTGACGAAAGGGCCGTGGGAGCCCCATCAGGATGTTTCCCTGCGAACTGTCTCCGGCGATTACCATTCGCGCGCGCATATCGTTTACTGCAAAGTCCTTCCCGACCGTTCCTTTTCCATCGGGTTGGAGTTTCTTCAACCGGTCGAGGATTGGCTAGTGTTGAGCAAAGCTTCTGAAACGCCACAGCCCCATTGATTCCTCATCGATTTCTTATCGACGGCGCGTTTTTCTCCCCTTCCTACTGCATGACCGGCAGGACCACGTGCGAAGGCATTGCCGGTGAACAATAAATCCGCTGCGTCGCTGGCATGAAATCGGACGCCACCGCCTTGTAGATGCTGGGGACAAATTTTTGCGGGTTCCGGTCAATCAAGGGGAACCATGTGGACTGAATCTGTACCATGATGCGATGCCCTTTCAGAAAAACGTGATCATGGTCGCGCAAGGGAACGTTCCATTCGATCGGTTGATTTGGCGCGAGCGCGTGCGGGGTCTCAAAACTTTGCAGATAACGGCCGCGCCGCACTTCCATCGCGATCGGCAATTCGTAGCCGTTTAGCGACTGGGCGTACTGGCCGGGCTTGGGGCCATCTTCCGGAGCCCAACTATTTTTCTGCGCATTGTCGGGATACGCGTCGATGAGCTTCACGACGAAATCACTGTCTGTTCCGGAAGTGGAAGCGAACAGCGCCACAGCAAGCGGCCCGGTAACGGTGATGTCGTGATCCAGCGGCGCGCTCACGAATGACAAAACATCGGGGCGGCCATCCACAAAACGCTGGTCCGCCACTTCCCACGTCCGCCAATCCCCTGCTGGATACGTCGGCGAAATGGGGCGCTGCCGGTACGGCACAGGATTGGCGGGGTCAGAAATATATTCGCGATAGGCCTTCGCGCTTTCCCCCGCGTTAGGCGCCGTGAAGGAAAGCGTGCCATCCGAGTGCAAATACAAATTTGTCGCCTGGACTTCTTTCGGCGGCCACGTGGCATACGTGTGCCAACTGTTCGAGCCGCTCTGAAAAGTGCTGGCCTGCCAATTCGGCTTCTCGCCTTTGCCGTGCAAGTAATACCTGAAGAACGGAGCTTCGATGTTTTCGCGGAACTCGCGCGCTGTTTCATGTCCCGCAAATGGAATCAGCCCGATACTGTCCGCTTTCGGCGTTTGCCACTGGCCGTGAAACCACGGACCGGCGACCATAAAATTTGTGTGGTCGGGATCGTGTTCTTCCGCATGGCGAAAAATCTGCCACGGTCCCCAGGGATCTTCCTGATCCCAAAATCCCGCCACGTTCAGGTTCGGAACCGTTGAAGCGTGAAGCTGGCGGACCCAGGCTTCTTTGTTCCAGAAATCGTCGTAATCCGGGTGATCGATCGTGGAATTCCAGTAAGGAATTTTGCCGTGAAGGTATTTCGCGTTGATATTCGAGAGCGGGCCTAAGTCTAGATACCACTGATAGGTGTCGTAAGTTTCAAACTCGAAGTGCGTGTTTGAATTCTTGTCGGCTTGCTCCATCACCGCATATTCAAAGTCGTAGCTTTCGCGCAGCGCGCCGTAGCGGTGGTCGTCGTCATTCATCCACTGGTCGACGGGCGAAGCTTGTTCGCTCATGGCTTTCAGCGCCGGGTGGGGACGCAGCAGCGCCAGCGCGGTGGTCAGGCCGTCGTAGGAGACTCCGTACATTCCTACTTTGCCGCTGTTGTTGGGTACATTTTTTACCAGCCACTCGATGCTGTCGTACGCGTCCGTCGTTTCATTGGTGGACTTGGGGTTGCTCAGGTCCACCTGCGAAGTCAGATCGAATACGCCTTCGGACTTGAACCGGCCGCGCAGATTTTGGATGACGAAAATGTAGCCATCCTGCGCGAGCTCTTTCCAGAACGCCGGCATCTGCTGCGGCGGATTTTCGGGAACGCCGTAGGGCGTGCGCCGAAAAAGAATTGGAAGCGCCTCGTGCTGATCGGCCGGCGCCAGGATTACCGTCTGCAGTTTCACTCCGTCCCGCAGGGGAATCATTACTTCTTGCAGCTTGAATATCGGCTGGCGCGCAGGCTCTTGCGCCTGCGCGGGTATCGCGAGTAATCCTGCAAGAACGGCAAGCACTACCGATGAGCGCACGGGGTCTCCTCCACTTCATTTTTTCTGATTCCAGTGAGTATCGGGCCGCGAGTATACCAGCAGATTCTTCGCTGAAAAAACCGCAGCAAGGAAGCGCAGGGTTGGTTACCCCCCATTCCATGCATGAATCGGAAAGCAAAGGGGTCGCAAATGGGAACCACTTAAGTGTATGAAAAGGAATGGAGCGGGAAGATGTTGAAAACTTGCAGGTTACAAGTTTGAAGGTTGAAGTTCAGAGACTCACGTTTGGAGGGTTAGTCGGTCCAGACAGGGAGATCGAGAGCGCGCTCGTAGGCGGCGCGGGCGTGGACCGGTTCGCCGTGGGAGACGATAATGCGCTCGAAGGGGAGGTCGAGAAGGGCGCGCAGAGCGGGCAGCGCACGCTCCTGATGCGCGGGCGACGCCCAGACGCGTAGCTCGCCTCCGGGCGCGGTCAGGGCATCGGCGAATACAATGGTGCGCTGCTCGGGCAGCCATAGCGGCGTCTCGTTACGCCCGCGTCCGTCGTAAAGGGCCAGGAGTCCTGCGGGAAGTTGGCTGCCGGGCTCGATAAATTGCAGATCGGTCTTGGGAACGTCCTCGCGAAAGAAGAGACGCGGGCCGAACGCGCGGGCGCTATAGCGGCGCGCGAACAGATCGACGTCGCGAACGTGATCGGGCTTGAGAACAACGACGGCGGATGGCGGGCGCGCGTCGAGGCGCTTCCAGACTTCGACGGCGCTTTCGGGCGGAGCAAGCGGATCCAGAAGCATTGTCTCGCCGCGTGACTCGACACAGGTCGAGCACACGATGGGCTCCCAGCCTTGCCCCGGCCTCCAGTGAGGATGTTCGAAACGCCATATCCACAGGCCCGGCGCTACGTCGCGGAGTTCGACTTGAGGCTGCGGGGCCGGCTTCATGTGGCATTCCTGCTCACGAATTTCGCGCAACCAGGGCAGCGTAACGCAAAGGGAATAGCGTTGCAAGACAGCATTCACCGTTCAGGCCCAGCCGATTCGCTGTGTGGGCAAGGCGGCGTGCTGGGCGTTCTTCTCGAATGGACGTACGCGGACTCAGCGAAACAACTGGTTGCCGGTGATCGCTTGCTCCTTTTCACCGACGGCGTCACAGAAGCCGAAAACCACCAGGCTGTCGAGTTTGGGTGCGAGCGGATCGTACAAGTGGCCGGGCCTTGCGGCAGTTCCGCGGCGGAGACTAAGCGCCGCGTGATGGAAGAAGTGGCGAAATTCTGCAATGGCGAATTCCGCGACGACGTTACCCTGGTAGTTGCCGCCATCCGCTAGGTGTTCAATTTTGCCCACGGCGTCAGAGGGACAAGACACCTGGCCCTAAACTGGTCTTTCGTACAGGTGGCAGTGCCCTCTCGGCCGGATTAATCTGGCGATATACAGCGCTTTCTACTAAAGGTCCATGTGTGGAGGCCCCATGCGCAGCTGCAAGATCCTGCCTGCGATTCTGGCGCTAAGTGCGATGCCCATCGCCGCAACGGCCCAGCAACCGACAACTGTGAGTGAAGTGGTGGATAAGGTCGTTAGGCAGGAGCAGGCGGAAATGGAGCTACTTCGCCAATATGCACCACTAGTGGAGACGTACATCCAGAATCTCCGGGCGGACAAGCAGTTGGGGGCCGTACCGGACGGCGACAAATACTTCTTGGGACGGGCCGAGCTGGCGAAGGGCGTGGAGCTGGGACCGCTGGAGCATGGCGCCGGCATAAAGCAGAAGGTGTTGGGGGGATTGGCCAGCTTTTTCTCCACGGAATTTGTCCCGCGCGGTTTCCTGCAGATGATCTACCTGGACATGAACGGCTTCGACCGCCAGCACTACAAGATTGAGTATGTGCGGCGCGAGTTTCTAGGCGAGGTGCGTTGCCTGGTGTTTGACGTCGATCCATTGCCGAAGACGGGCAAAGGACGTTTCGTCGGGCGCATTTGGGTGGAGGATCAGGACTTCCACATTGTGCGTTTCAACGGCGCGTATGGCGGCTCGTCGTTGACCAGCCATTACTTCAATTTCGATAGCTGGCGCGTGAATACCGGGAAAAACCAGTGGCTACCAGCGTTCGTCTTCAGCGAACAAGGAAGCGTGCGAGACACGATGACGAAGAGCATGGGATTCAAAACCTTCCGTGCGCAGACGCGCCTGTGGGGCTACAACGTTGGCAACGTGCGGGAAGAGCAAGAGTTGAGCAAGATCCTGATCGAGGGACCGAATCCCGTCAATGACCAGTCGGAAGCGGCCAACGACAATTCGCCGTTCCAGGCGGAGCGTTCGTGGGCCCGGCAGGCGGAAGACAACGTCACAGAGCGGCTGGAGCGCCAGGGCTTGCTAGCGCCGCGCGGCGAAGTCGATAAAGTGCTCGACACCGTGGTCAACAACCTGGAAGTAACCAATAGTCTCGACATCCAGCCGGAAGTCCGTTGTCGCGTGCTGATGACCTCAACGCTGGAGTCGTTCACCATTGGCCATACCATCGTACTGAGCCGCGGGTTGATTGACGTGCTGCCTGATGAAGCCAGCCTCGCGGCCATCCTGGCACACGAGGTGGGCCACGTGGTGCTTGGACATCGCATGGACACGCAATTTGGATTCTTCAGCCGCGTACGATTCGACGAAAGAGAGACGTTCCGACACTTTGATTTTGCTCGCACACCGGAAGAGGAACAGGCCGCGAAGCAGAAAGCGAACGAACTGCTGAGCAACTCGCCGTATAAGGATCAGTCCGGCCCCGCACAACTCTTCCTGCAAGCGCTCAACAACCGGGCGAAGGAAATCCCTAACCTGATCAGGCCCCACCTGGGGGACAGGGTTTCCACGAGCTTGACGATCGTAGCAGCGGTGTCCTCTGGACAATCGTCGGCTGCAGCGCCGGCGTCCGATGCGGAGAAGAAGCCAGCGAATAACGGGATTGCGGCGCTGCCGCTCGGCGGACGCATCAAGGTTGATCCTTGGAACGACCAGTTGCGGATGCTGAAATCCAAACCAGTTGGCACGCTGGCGGAATCAGAGAAAATGCCTTTTGAGCTGACCCCGTTCAACCTCTATCTCACGCGCCAGGGGGAGCACACGTCGACAGAAGCTCCTAACGCCCTGGCGGTGAAGGCAGATTCGGAAACAAAACCGTAGTCGAGTGAGAAGAGAGTTCCTGCCAGCGTCTCACCGGCACCATTCATAAAGCGTCGGGCATGCCTCAGCCTTAAGCGCGGAGTTTTTGACCTTTCCTCGAACCGTGGGACAATTTCGTCGCGTACATGAACCGGCCTAAGAACCTTCGTGTCTACTTCCTGCTTGCTGCGCTAGGTATCACCGGACTGGTGGTGCTGCTGCGCGAACATCGGCCTTCGTTCCTGCGGCCGGACCTGCACCTCTCGGCGTATGTTTCGACAGCAGACGGCAACGTAACTGTCGTGGATCTGGTGAAGCTCAAGGCGGTGGGGCGCATCGCTGTCGGGCCCGGGCTTTCGGGCATGCGCGAGCATCCCACGCGGCCGGAGATTTTTGGCGTCAGCACTGCGGGCGGCTACCTGTGGATCCTCGATCCACGCGCCAGTCATTCCACCGGGCAGGTGACGGCACGAATCATGATAGGGCCACTTCCCTACGCGCTGGATTTCTCGCCGGACGGCAACCGCGTCTACACGACGGCGTCGGGGAACAACACGATCGTGGCGATTGACGTTAGATCGCGCAGCGTCATTGGAAGCGCGACGACCGGGCGCGAGCCTGTCCTGGCGCGAGCCACGCCGGATGGCAAGAGCGTGATGGTGGTGAACCGGCGCGACGGGACACTGGGCATTCATGATGCGGGAACACTGGCGTTGCGCGGAAGCGTTTCCGTGGTTACACAGCCGGAAGACGTCGCTGTGCTGCCGGATAGTTCCCTGGCGTTTGTGCTGAGCCATTCCGAGCGGCGCATGTCCGTGGTGGACCTGCGGCGCGGCGCGCTGGTCACTAACCTCGAACTGGCCGGCAGGCCGACAGACATGCTGATGAAGCCTGATGGCGGCGAGCTCTACGTGATTTCGCCTGAGGCGCACGGCTTGCAAACCATCAACACCTGGACGCACGAAGTGGGCGACTACATGGTGCTCGGGTCGGCACCAACGCGCGGCGTGCTCAGCAACGATGGCAGCCTGCTGTATGTTTCGGACACGGCGGCCGACCGGGTCACACCGGTGGATATTCTGAATCGGCGCATCATTCGCGATCCAGGGAAAGGCTTCCCTGTTCCGGCAGGGGATGCGCCCGCGGCGCTGCGGTTCGATCCGAATGAGAACTTGTTACTCGTGGTGAGCCAAGGCACGGGCGATTTGGCGGTGATTCGAGCGCGTACGAATTTTCTGGTGACGATGATTCCTGTGGGCGATCATCCGCAGGAGCTGGCGGTGAAATTGTTTTAGGAAGCGGACAACTGCGGACCTTCAAGAACAACTTTAACTGTTGAGCGAACCGACTATTCTGGTGGCCAAGCAAAATGGTCTTCGCCGAGGTTGACGTCGAGGAAGCCTTCGGCGGGCAAGACGTCTACGGGCAAACCGCCGTGCCAAAGAGCGACGCCAAGGCGCAGGCTGCTCTGACCTTTGAGGTTTAGCTGGTCCCTATTGATGGCGACTTCCAGGACGCGCTCGAAGGCGGCTTCTGCAACCAGCTTGGGATTTAGCAGGCAGACAAGATCCTTTTCGACGGCGAAGCCCTGGACGTGGCCGCGCTGAAGATTCACGACGATCGTCAGATCCTCCGCGCCGCCGATGGTGATACGAAACTCGGGGTCTTCTAGCTCGGCGAGAGCCTCGGGGAACGGATCGATGCGCACGCAGAAGCGCTCTTCTTCGAAGCCGTAGCGCAGCTCGTGCAGATAGAAGACGCGGCCGTGCATGGAGCCGCCGCGGCGCTCTGGTGAATAGAGGCCAGCGCCGAGCCATTCGAAATAGGAAGTGTCGCGGCCGTCGACGGTAACGTTCAGCAGACTCGTTGGTGCAAGCTGCAGCGCGTGTTCGGGCCTGCGCTTGATAGGCTTGGCTAATTCTTCCGGCGCAACCTGGCCCAGCGCGAGATAAATGGCCGTCAAGTGCTTGCGATAGAGCGCATCGAATTCGGCGTCGTTCGCGGTGCTGTGTTCCGGGCCGAACCACCAGCACCAGTCGCTGCCCTCCGCGGCGAGGAGCGATTCGCGGGCTTCCATGAGGGCTGTTTCGGAAGGGGCGTCCGTTCTTCCCTGCTTGCGGGCTTCGAAGGCGCGGGCGTAGGCTTCGCGTGCGTCCCAGAGTAACTCCCAGGCGGCGACGTCTTCAGCGTGGCCGATCCAGACGTCAAAATTTGCGTTGATCCACGAGGCCGGGAAAATTCCAGGCGTGGCGGGAATTTCACCGGCGGCAGCGATAGCTTCGCTGGCGGTGAGCGCCCGGAAATCCTGGTCGCCCTGGATGCGTCCGTAGAATTCGCGGAGAAACGCGCGACCGTTGCCCGGATAGTATTCCCAGGCGTTTTCGCCGTCGAGAAAAAGACAGATCGTGAGCGGCTGATTGCTCTGCACCGTTTCACCGAGGTGCCGCATGCGATTGTGGAGATCCGCGGCGGCGGCCTTGGCGTCCATGCGGCTGTAAACGAAGCCGATGAGATCGGAAAGATGGTGATCGCGAAACAAGCCGGTAATTCCGTTAGGGGCAACTTGCACTTGCCAGGGTTTGTAGAGGCGATCGGCATTGGCGGGAATGCCGTTGCCGTCGCGAAAAAATCCCACGTTGAGCGTGCGGCCGAGGACGCCTTCATCGGTTCCAAACCAGCGAAAGCCTTCTTCGGCAGCGATGGTGAGGGCCAGATCGGAAACCGAGCCTTCGGAGGGCCACAGGCCGGCGGGCTTAGCGCCAAAAACTCGCTCGTGATACTCGCGCGCAAGACGCAATTGCTCGCGCGCATCTTCGGGACGGCGGTAGGCTCGGCGCGGCAGAGGCGTGCCGGGATTGGCGACGCGCGCGATATCGGAATCGCAGATCAGAGGAAGGATGGGGTGATAGAACGGAGTGGTGGTG
>Ga0179587_10001019_pt1 | contig 12296 bp, 6 predicted proteins | sample CZODoug2_1_08_16_FD_185932 | JGI IMG/M metagenome (GOLD analysis project Ga0179587, IMG submission 185932) | Vadose zone soil fungal communities from Angelo Coast Range Reserve, California, USA - CZODoug2_1_08_16fungal | ecosystem: Environmental > Terrestrial > Soil > Vadose zone | place: USA...
TCAGGTGGTAGGTTGTCTTGTGCTCCCAGTAATTGATTGTATCTTGACCTTCTTACCTATTTCATGTCCTTCAGAAGGTATGTCGTCCTATGCTCACGGAGATTGATTGTATCTCGACCTTGTGTATTTCTTCCTTTCAGGAAGTACGTTGTCCTGTGCTCTTATCGATTGATTGTATGCTGACCTCGTATATTTCTTCCCCTCCAGTACGTACGTATCCTGTGCTCCCAGCAACCATTTGTATTATGACACCCTCTTGCAGTGTGTACGCTATCTTGTGCTCTCAGGGATTGCTTGTGTTGTGACCCTTTCACATTTCTTCCTCTCCTTCAGCGGGTAGTTTTCCTGTGCCCCAGGCACTATTACTTATATTGCCATCTTCTCACACATTTCTTCCAGGTGGTATGTTCTCCTGTGCTCCAGGCCAGACAATTGACACATCCTAACCACCTGCGGTCTTCCTCTTCTTCAGAAGGTACGCCGTCTTGTGCTCCCAGTGATTGATAGTATTCCGACCCCTTGTGTTTCAGAGAGTATGTTCATCTGTACTCCGGCAATGGACTGTATCCTAACCCCCCTGCCTACTTTTCTTTCCCCTTCAGGCTGTATGTTGTTCTGCCCACTCACCGATAGCTTGCATGCTGACTTGTCCGCGTGCCGCTCCCCCTTTCCTTAGCGTGTATGTTATCCTGTGCTTCAAGTAGTGGCTTCCATCCTCACCTCTTCGCATAATTTCCCTCCCTCAGTTTGTACGTTGCCCTGTGTGCCCAGCCATCACTGCTATCCTGATCCCCTCGTTTGCTTCTCCACCTGCCTCAGGAGGTATGCTGCCTCGTGCACCTGTTCGTTGCTTCTATCTTGTCCCTCATGTGCTTTCCCTCTCAGGAGGCATGTTGCCTTACATTCTTGGCTATTGCTTGCACCCTGACCTCTTCATGTGCTTCATCCCGTATCCCAGCTTGTATGTTGTTTTGTGCTCCAAGTAATTGAATGTATTCTGACCTCCGCGTGGTTCCATCCCCCTTCAGCATGTGCGCTATTATGTGCTTCTAGGGATTGCTTATCTCCTGACACTCTCATGTGTCCAATGTCCATCAGACTGTATGTTGTCCTGTGTTCCCTTTTTGCTTGTATTCTAACTTGTGTTATTCTCAGACTGTGTGTTTTCTATACTGAGCCCTTACCTCAGTTCTGACCTATTCCATACTTTGCCCTCTTCCTCAGCTCGTATGCTACCCTATACTCCATGCCTTGGGTCACTACTTACCTCTTTGTGTGCTTCTTCCCTCCTTCAGCAAGTATGTTGCTTAGTTTTTGTCTCAAGCATTGTTTATATTCTAACTTCCTTATGTACTTCTCCCTCTCCCTCAGGATGTATGTTATGCTGTACTCCCCATCATCATTGGTATCTTAACTACCCTTGTGTGCTCCACTCTCCCCTTTAGATGGTATGTAGTTCTGTATCCCAGCTGTCATGCAAATTCTGACCCCCCTCATCCACTTCTCCCTCTCACTTAGGATGTGTGTGGTTCATCACTTATATCCTGATCTCCTCACATGCTTTTTTTGCTCCCTCAGGTTGTATGTAGAGCCTCACTTTCGACCATCACCTGTATTCTGACCTTGTCATGTCCATCTTCCCTCTCCCGAGTCAGGATGTATGTTGTCTGGTGCCTCTAGTTGTGGCTTGTATTCTTACTTCTGTTGGTGGTTCCTTCTCTTCCTTAGGAAGTAAGGTGTTCTAAGCTTTCCACCATCACTTGAATTCTGATGCATTCACATCCTTTTTTTTCTTCCTTAGCTTGTATGTTGTTCCATGCTCTCCCACCCTTGGTAACACTTTCATGCATTTCTTTCTTTCCTTAGACTGTATGTTCTTCTGTGTTTGGTTCATTGCTTTTATGTTGACATCCTTGTGTGTTTCTCCCTTTCCCTCAGATTGTATGTTGTTCTGTCATGTCAGCCTTACATTGTACCCTGAGTGTCTCACATGGCCCTTTTTTTTCAGGCTGTATGATATGGTTTCTTCTGTATGACCTGCTCATGCACATTTTCTTCTCTCTTTCAGCTGGTATGCTTCCCTGTGTTTCTAGCTGAGGTTATATCTTGACCCTCTTGTATAATTGATTCTTCTTCTCAGAAAGTATACTGTTTTCTGCTTCTATATGTCTATGGTATTCTGACCACTGGCTCTTGTGCTTCTCCCTGTTTCAGGTGGTATGTGGTATTATGCTCTCAGCCTTTGCTTACATCTTGACTTATTCATATGCTTCTCCCTCTCAGCTTGTAAGTTGTTTTATGCTCTTAGTCATCTCTTTTGTTCTGACTCATTCATGTATTTGTCCTTTTCTTCAGCTTGTGGGTGTATTTGTGCTTCCAGTTATTACTTGTATGCTGATGCCCCCATGTGCTTCTTTTTCCCCTCAGAAAGTATGTTGGTTCTAGCTCCTAGCCCATTCTTGTATTCTGACCACTTGTCTGTTACTCTGCCCTCAGCATGTGTGTCCTGTGCTCTTGGATATTGTTTATATTCTGACCCCCCTTGTTCATTTCTTCCATAATCTCAGCATGTGTGTTGTCTTGTGCTATTAGTGACTGCTCATATTCTGACTCTTTCTGGTCTGCCTCTCCCTCTTGCTCAGAATGTATGTTGCCTTGTGCTTCTAGGTATTGTGCCTATCCTGATTGCCTCATGTGCTTTTCTCTCTGCCTTAGATGGTGTGTTGTCTTGTGCTCCTGGCCCTCCTTGTATTTTGATATGTTTGTGTGCTTTTTTCTCTCTGTTAGGATGTATGTTGTCCAGTGCTTCTACTAATTACTTGTATATTGACCTTCTTGCACATTTCCCCCCCTCAGGCTGTATGTTTCTATACTTTTGACCATCCTTCACATTCTGACCCCCTTTTTGTCCTTCTCCCTCTTCAGGAGGTACATGCTGTTCTGTGCTTCTACTCACTGTTTGTATCCTGAGTTTTCACATGCTCTTGCTCTTCTATAGCTTGTATGTTTTCCTGTGCTCTCAGCCATTGTTTGTATTCTGACTTATTCATGTGCTTCTCTCTTCCTTAGGATGTATGTTGTACTGAACTCCTTGCTATTTGCCTATATTCTGAACCTCTTGTGTGTTTTTCTTTATCTTCAAGGAAGTAAGTCACTCCATGCTCCTGTCTGTTGCCAGCTTGTATTCTGATCCCATGTACTTCTCACTCTTTTCCAGATTGTATGTTGTCATGCTTCCGGTAATTACTTGTATCCTGACCCCCTGTATCCTTCTTTTCTTCCTTTAGGCTGTATGTCATTTAGCTGTTCTTTGTATCTGACTGACATCCTTGTGTCCCTCTCCTTCCCCTTTAGGTGGTATTGTGCTTTCAGCTATCTGCTTGTATCCTGACTACTTCACATGCTTCTCCATTTCCCAGAAAGTAAGTGATTGTGTGCTTCCAGTTGTTCATTGTATCTCAACTCCTTCACATGCTTTTCTCCCTGTGCAGGCTGTATGTTGTCTGTGCTTCTAGCTGTTGCTTATATCCTGACCCCTTTGCCCATATCTTTCTCTTCAGAAAGTATGTTGTTTTGTGCTTTAACTGTCACTCATATCCTCATTCCCTTTTGTTTGTCTCTTCCAGGAGGTTTGTTGCCCTGATACTCTTAGGCATTGCTTGTATTGGGCCTGACCCCTTGCATCCTTCCTGTCTTAGATTGTATGTTGTTCTGCATCTTCACTTGTTGCTTGTGTCCTGAATTCTGACCCCTCATGTGCTTCTCCCTCTTATTCAGAAAGTATGTTTTTCCTGCTTTCAGCAATTGCTCATCTGCTGAACATTGTGTAATCCCTGTGTTTCTTACCAAGTATGTTATCCTGTGTCTGTTGCTTATGTCCTGACTAAATCCCTTTGCCTGCTTCTTCATCTACTCTGAAGCCATCTTTTTGTCATCTGACTGAAATGGTCAGGCTGATATGCAGCTTTTGGAATCCCCTCCTGCTTGAACATCTAATCTTTCCCATTCCCTGTGGCAGGTCAGGAGAAATATCAGCTTTGCATTGTTTTGTCCATTATCTGATTACTTTCCAGATGCAGAAGATATTGGATCATCACTGTTTTTCTTACTCATGGTGGAAGCTGTTTGGCTCAGCAAGGAGGAGAGATTCACTCACTGCCTGAAGGGATTGGAAATGGAAAGGACATAACTATGAATTCACTTTCTACCATTCTGTACTACCACTTGTACTGCTTGTTGTGCTTGGACTGTATCAACTGTTTGTTTACTGCTGTGTCTGCTGTCTGCCATCTCAAATCTACATGAAGGTTTGTCTTTTGCTCCTAAGGCCTGTCACCTAATTTTGACACTTTAGACCTGCAAACCTGGATGAAGGTCTCCTTGAAGGTTCATTGGGCTCTGCAAAGGCAAGGAATGGAGGTTGCACGGAAATGGTGATGCATGCAACCTGACACTTACACCTTAGTAGTATGCAAAGATGCAGACATCTGCTCTTGTCAAAGTAGTGAGATATGCTGTTAGCATACCTTGAGAAAACCAGCTAAAAATATTCACAGAAGACAAAATGAAGGAGGTGACAAACATGGTAAATGTACAATACAAGATAAAAAGTGTCAACCATGTTGACCCAGGTTGACTCAAAAGTGGTTTATCAGTAAAAGACTAAAAAAAATTTAGACAAGCTAAAAGTACTAAATTATGCAACCCACAACACAAAATGTAGCATCAATAAGCTATTGTGAAAGGAAGGTCAAGGTGATACAGTCTATTGTGAGCATTATCCAGGCATTCCCGAGGAGATTCCTCTGATTGAGGTGAGGGAGTGAACACTATTCACCCAGCAGGTTGTGACACAACTATGTGATATGCAAACAGCACCAAAGTTCATTGAACATGTCACAAAGAGTTGAAGAGGGCAAACTTTTGACATATAGTTACATGTTACATACATAATAAGAGTCTTCAAAGGCTCTTTACAAATTGTAAATCATGAGCCTTCAGTCCAATTAACAGAACATGATTGAAAACAGAAATATCATTGAATAATATAGAAAAGCACTACAATATGTCAGTCATGCCTAGACATAGCTAAAAGTGAACTCCCCATCATGCCTGGCAAAATGAATGTCAGTCAACAGAAATATTCCCATCACACATTTGCCAGAAGCTCACATGTTGCGTCACAATCTGCTAGGTGAATTGCATTTACTGAGGTGAGGGTCATGCCTTTTTATCTTTCCCTTTTTCAGGACTTGACAAAGGTTGTTGTGCCAGGCCATCATGAATCCAATCATGCTGAAACTCAGTGAGGCACTGCAGTCCTCCACCATAGTAAGTAAACTAACCTATTCACATCACTGTCATTCCATACTGAGAATGATCCTCATTTTTATCTAGCTCCCTGATGAGGCACATATGATGGCCATTCAGCAGCTGGACACTCTGTCAGGTGTTGCCAAGGGATTGACAAGATTAGCAGATGGGATCCTCATATCCTCAGAGGAAGTCGATGAGCAGAGTGAGCAACTGGATGCTATTAATTGCATGAGGGAGGATCTTGGGGTGATCAAGCTCCATCACTCTATCTTTGCTGCCCTGCAGGGGGTGATAGACTTATGGTCATCAGATGCAGAGGTTGCTGCTGTCAGTTCCACAGTTGATTCATTTTTGTGGGATATACTGAGCTGTGCTCCAGGCTCCCACAGGCTCTTAGCGACCTTTTCAAATCTATGACCTGTCTCCTGTATGATACAACACTTATCTCCCTTCCAGCCGGACCGCTCCTAGAACTCGTGTGCCTCACCTCACAGTGGTGTGGTTGTCGCTCGCCGCAATTCTGATTGCACAGTTGAACCTGCCACCACCAATACTAGACTTGAGAACTGATAGGGCAGGTAGTGTAGGTGGCAGAATTTGGCTGAACTCCCATGCATCGGATTTTCGTGTTCTACATTTTTCCTACTATTGGCAGAACTACACAGCTATACCTTTTGTTGACATCAACCTTTCCACATTCCAAGTAGCTTGAGTCACAGTCCCATCAACAACAATCACCTCAATATCTTCCCTCACAGGAACTGCACCTTGATTGACCCAATCCAACTCACCAAAATCATAGACTTCACTGTCGAGAACTTCTGTGCCATCTGCATCAGGTAATGGATGCTCCTTTAGCTGCTTCTCAAACTCAACAAACTCTTTCTTGAGCTCATCAAGACTGAAGTCCTCTGGATGATCAAAGAAATCATCAGAGGTCTTGGAAGAAACTACAAGAGGAGGGATGTAAGAGAATGTTGATTTGATCTCTTCAGTGAGTTTGACATTGATGCCTCTGGTAGAACAAGTATGCATGTGGTTGTGATGACAGTGAGTAGACTTTCCAGCTGTGCGATCACACCGATAAAGGTGATAAGAATAGTTGGCACATAGTTTTCCCAGCATCTCAAATGTCTCTATTGACAAGTTGCATTGTTTTGGGGTTTGAGTGCTGCCAAGTGCCAAGAACAGTCGCTCCACATCTGCAAAATGAGGAACAATTGAGAGTAGTGTGATTATGAGTGATTTGAGAGGATGAGATTTGGATGAAATCAGGAGGCTTTTCCACCGGTCAAGCCCATCAGCCTGTCCACCTACAAATGCTCCCTTACAATGGTAGTACTGCTTGAGGTCCTCGACTAGAAGAGAGGCCAACTGTTCATTCCACCTCCATTGATGTGCAATTTTGAGAGAAGTCTTGACCATGAATTGAAATGAGCAGCCGCTAGCATCCTGTGAGATGGTGAGTTTTCGAGTGAGAGGGTGGAGGAATAGGGCCAAGCTGCTGGGCAGCCTCCAGTGTTTCCCTGTACCATTGCTAGGTGTCAAAATGTTGTCAAGGTTTGTTTTTTCAAGTTTCTCCTTCGTTATTGAGCATCACAAATTAATTACTGGATCAAATGACACCTATATCATCAATGCAAGATTAGATACTTGATCATAGTTATGCCAAGTTCTGCCATCCCAGTTCTGCCATGTGCCGGCAATTGCCAGTTTGGCAAAACTGGATGGCTGAATGGCTGAGTTCAGCCAACAACACTAAGGGCAGGCCCAACAAGGGAGGCACAAGCAATCATCGGGAGTGCAATCCCAGTGTTGTTGGAGTGTTCGTTGAATGTGATGGGTGTACCAGGGGCTATGCCAAGCATGAGTTTTCGAGTGTTGCCGTTTGTGGGGGAGGCTGATTTTTTTTTTGCTCTCATTGGGTTTGGGTTTTCACAGAATCTGGATATTGTGCAAGAGTTTTTTAATTATATGGATAGGGTGAGTTGACTTGGCATTTCTGTTTGGTTGGGTGATATGATTGTGCTGTTCATCTGTAGGTTGTGCAAGATTTCATGGGCTCATTTTATTTGTTACCACCTGGAGCATTGGATGCTCTAATGAATTGCGCAGTTATGGCACTGGTACTTCAGGAATGGTATTCTCTGGTGTCAGCCTGCAATTTCTTGGTATGTCCTTTGTGTTGATTAATTGATTGTTGATCATTACTTAGCCTTTAATGCAATAGTCTACTTTGCTTCACCAAACATTGCTGCAAGAGAGCCTACTGGCAGAAAAGGACTGTCTATTGCAAGCACATGGGCAAGACATCATGAAGGTGTTGTGGGCATTGCACCAAGAAGGTCCAGTACTATCTTCCTTGAGGTCCAGATCAGCTGTTCTAACAAATAACATACCATGCAGCATGGTTCCTAACCTCATAGAGATGCTTGGGACTCTTCTGGGGAGGGCTGGTGGTGGTTTGGGAGGTGGAGGTAGTGCAGGCGGTGCAGTAGCAACCACTTGGATGAGGGAGATATTGTTCACCATGAGTCCCCTTGAGTCAGTCCCTTTCTACTTGTGTTTAACAGTTATCTTTTTTGCAGGATGACTTTGTACATTTGAAAGCAACGCTAGAAGTGAAGGAGAAGTTTTTGAAAGCAGTTTTTGTGTAGGTTCTTGTCGTGATGGCTTCTTGTTCGATTCTGACACCTTATATGTAGTTCACGGTCACTAAAAAGGACATGGGATGCGGCACAGTGGTTTACACTTGTTGCAAGGGGATTGGATGGTTCTGGATTTGGCTAAACTTCAGTTTCTATGTAAAGTCAATGTGCCCAACATCACTGCTTATATTATTCCAAGACTGTTTGTACAACAGCAAACATTTGTGGATAGTCCATTAGAAGTATAATAATGGGACTTACACTGGTGGTAAAACACTGAGGTGACTTGGACATCATACAAATAGACAGAACAAGTAACAGAACAGAATATAACTAAGCTAACGAATGGTTAAAAGATAAATAAATAAATAATGTGAAATGTGAGTCGACAGGTCCATCTGTTATACATGTAGTACTAGCTGTATGGTACAGTGACAGAGCGTAGTATGCAGGCCTGGCCGAGCCATTGGCCACTGTCCATTCAACCGATCATTTCTGCTGATGTGTATGGCACAAATGCACCATCGGATCCTTCATTCAACATGGCCTAAGTTACTAAATCAGCTGGGTTGGATGGGGGAGACCTGGGTCAGGCTCTTTTCACACTCTTCAGCCAAATGTAGATGTGATGCTCAATTTCCGTGACTAAGCCAAGAAGATGCAGCTGCAGGGACAGCACAGTATATCACCCATAAAAAAATAGTGACAAAAACACTCTATTTGACAAGGGGGTTTCACATGATGAATACCTGATATGGGGTTGGTTAGTCCACCCTTCGAGGTGGTCCTTAAATATTTTTTGGAGGTCAATTTTTTTCAATAGTCAGAGACTGTCCATAGGTAGTCTGAATACCCTGTAAAGGCTCCCCAGCCATTACCAAGGTCTAAAATCCCTCTGATGACTGTATACTACAATTTGAGCAATGTGACAACAAGTTTTTTGAAATTCAGAGAGCTGTAAGCTGTGAGCCATGAGCTGTTCATATACTCCCTGCTCATTGCTACCACCACAAAGACACTATGGCAGAACCAGAACCCAGTAGCATGGTATGATACAGTATCTTCAATTCCACTTAGCTTTTCTCATTCATTATCACTAGAGCAAGCTTACTGTGGATGCCAACAATCACATTAAATGCCCAGATTGCGAGGTCCTTGTCAAGCTTGGGTCAGTTGGCATGGCTAACTTGGGCCGTCACAGAGGTAGTGAGAAGTGCAAAGTGAACAAGAAGAAGCGCGGCACTGTCAAGGCACTCAAAAGGCTCCAGACTACTGTGCACGATTTTTTCAGGCCATGTGCACCTCCTGTACCAGCCCAAGTCATTTCACCATCCCCAATAAATCCTACATCCAGACCATCACAATCCATTAGCCACACCCCATCAAACACATACAGTATCATACCTATGGAAAACCTTGCCTTGAAGGGCTGTACAGAGGTGCATCAAATTCTATCAAAAATTTTTAATTGAATTAAAATGCTCCCTATCTCAGTTGGCGAGGCTGGAGATGACCATCCACTTGCACAATTTTCAGGTGATCCCATTGGGTGTGTTGGTGAAGATGAAGATGCATGGGAGAAGTTCAACAGACCATTGGATACAGTGTTGCAGAAGCACCCAGAGGAATTGCACAAGCTTGTTCAAGTTGGTGACAGAGGGTTGATTGGGCTCCATCGGCTTCTCGAGTACTTGGTCATTCATCATGGGATACAAGGGGGTTTGATTGAGAATAAGATTGAAAGGTTGATGCGGGCGATGGATGAAATGTAAGCCATGTAAACTGCTTTAAGCTCCAATTTTCTTACCTGAAAAATAGATCACCCTTACCTGCTATGGATAAGTCTGATGTTATTGACATTGATATTCATCATCCTTCAGTTCCACCACCATCACCAATCGATGTCTCAAGGCAAACATGAACTCACCCATGACTTTAGTACCATCTTCAATGCATAGGGCTTGAGTATGCGACCAGTGGCTGGACCTGTGAAGCCTGTGGGTCGGATCATCGAGGAAAGTGTCGTCGAGCATGAACATAACAGGTATTAGTATACTGCAGAGGATGACGTGAATCCTCGGACCGGTCGGACCGTGTCTATATATGGTAAATAGTTCCCACCCTGGTTAGTTAGTCTCCCAAACGTCGCCTTAATTAAAAAAATTCGACCCCAGGTGCATAATTTTTTTTGTGGAACCCCCTTGCTATTTGAAACCTGCGCATTTTTCATGGCCGGCATATCCATTGACGACATTTGCTCTCACTGTGGATATTGTAATCATGGCGTGGAATAACATTCGCATGGTAGTTACGAGTACAGGATACCGCAGCAGCAGTCAAGGGATATTGGTACAAACGACATACGCGACGTCAAAAAACGAAACCCATCTGCAACTATCGTACAAACATGTAAATATCTCGTCGGTTTAGATTCCAACAGTTAACCATCAATTGGACGTCCTGCTACAACCACAGGTACAGGAAGTTGGCGTCGCTCGCTTTCTAGGTAAAGAGGGTCGATACCGGTCGGAGTTGGGGTGACCTTCTTGACGAAGCCGAGATAATTCCAGTATTTAACCATATCAGTGCTTCCAGGATACGAAGTAAAATCTGCCGGTGATTCGACGTTCGTTAGTAATTAACTACAGAATGTCACCAGCGGAAAGCTTGCTTTGAGTAGTCCGAAGCCCTCGTTTCCAGACCTTGCGTTTTGTTAATGCTAGAAGAAGTTTTTCTTTATTGGCTTCGGCAGTGACGCCGTTACCGGATGCTCCTGCATCAAATGAGGTCTTGGTGATGACATCATCTGGTCGAATCGACGGCCACCTTCGAAAGCGTAAAAAAGTCTTGCTATATAAATATACCTAGCTCACCAATGAGTATCGCACAAGTCAAAATCACTTTGCCACGGCAAGCTGAGTCCTCTGGAAAGATGCCCAGGCTGAATTTTCTCCGGCCTATAGTCTATCCTGAATGGCGGTTTTGCTGCCTTTTGAGCATCGGAACCGGAAGTGCTTTCCTGCTTGCCATCGCTAGCGACAGGGATATACTATGAGGTGGAGAATATTAATAGTGAGGGTGAAACGGTATTAACTTGACCTACGGTGTTCGCGTTCTTAGCAATCCACCACATTTCCATCCCAGGATAAAGTGGATCTCCGATCGTCTGCTCAAGAATGGCTCGGGTTAGATATTCTGGCTGGTTTTCGACTTCTCTATTAAAATCCCCGATAGTGACCTGTTCGGGCCCACGGGTGAAGTTGCCGTCCTTCCATTGTTCGAAGTCCTTGTACTGCAACTGCGTGAGTGCCGCAAATCTTCTGTTCGGTCTGTCTCTGTTGTAGATGTCACCGGGTTCTATTGCGTCACCTTCACAGACCGTTAGAGGAGTCAACTACAAAAAGCGCTCAGATTACCATTGTCCCCCGAAAGCCGAGGCATGAATTTCGTAGTGGCTTGCTCATCTTTCCCATTAAAATCCGGGTCAGTGTTGTAGTTGGGCTTCCTGAGCCTATCGAAAATTTGCTGTCGGAGCTTGGCATTGTCGCGATCGGCATCTGTAAGGGGATCGCTAGGGGGAGTGGCAAGGTTCGTTTTCAAGGGCAGAAAATTTCCTTTGCCGCCAGGGCCTATCAATAATCGGAAGGGTAAAATATAAATGATATATTCAGCGGGAACTTAGGACGTACCATGGCCTTGGAAAGCCTTGTTATTGACCCAGGACAGCGCGTAAGTTCCCGATAAGACTGGCCAAATGTCGCGATAGAACACAGTCTCCTTACTAGTATGGTAGATGTCATTCATGATGTCGTACAACGTGGTGGGCGCTTGGATGCCCCACGCGAATTTTGGCGGTGCGCTGAGCACACTAGCCTTGTGAGCTGCGACCCATCTACAGCATCCCAGTGGGTACACATCGGGAGAACGAGACGAGAGAAACGAAGAGCCTACGGCGCATGGTTATCAACCTTGACCTCGACGTTGACCCATCCGTCACATATATCATCAATCCAGTCAATGCTGTCAAATTCGGAGATGATTTCCGGAGTGGGCTTATCCCCATCAGCAACACACTGTGATTGGCCTTTGCCACCAACAAAGATCAAGCGGCCTTCATTATCGCGACGAAGTTCTCCGAGAGTTATCGTTTTGGCGTTGACTTGCGATCCGTAGAACTGACCCTGGAGCTTGATAGGCATGTCAGACTCGAGTGTATCCCTATCAAAGGACTTTTCCCTTGGATCAACAATCAGGTTTTGACGGTTTAGTGTGTCCGTATCTGTCTACGGAAAATAACATCAAAAACCATTTCCAAGAATCCCGATTACGGGC
>Ga0179587_10001020_pt1 | contig 12286 bp, 9 predicted proteins | sample CZODoug2_1_08_16_FD_185932 | JGI IMG/M metagenome (GOLD analysis project Ga0179587, IMG submission 185932) | Vadose zone soil fungal communities from Angelo Coast Range Reserve, California, USA - CZODoug2_1_08_16fungal | ecosystem: Environmental > Terrestrial > Soil > Vadose zone | place: USA...
GTCCATTTCGTGCGTTGCGATGAATTCGTGGCGCAAGCCCAGTTTGCCAACGAATTCTTCCACGATGGCGCGATCGTGAGCGGAGTAACTCGGTGAGAGAGCAGTAACGGAGAGAGCGCGGGCGGCCAGCGCTTCATGAGCCGCCCAGGCCAAATAGGCGGAATCCGCACCACCCGAAAGCGCGACGATGAGTGAAGGAATCTCGGCGAGGCGAGCGAGCAGAAGACTTTCTTTTTCTTCCGCAGGCGCAGCGTTGCCCTCGACATTGCGAATATGAATAAGCTCTTTCATCTCAGTGCCGAGTATATCTCAGAGCCGCCCGCATGGTAGACCGCGCCGCGGCAGAAGTCACTTGAAATCCAGAAGCACGTCCACCGTGCCTTTGGCCGCATCTGTTTGCAGCCAATGGCCGACGTTATCGTAGTGGACCGGCAATTCACCGAAGACCTGTTCCTGGTGAGATTGCAGCTTGGTGAGGAGGTCCTCGAACTTGGCTTTGTCGAAAAGTTCACCGGCGGCGATTGGCCATGCAGCGTGAAGCTTTCGCTCCGCAGCGGGAGAAATTCCACTAAGAATCATTTTGCCGAAGCGGTATTGCGGTCCCTCTTGAATGCTCACCGCATAGGAAACAGCATGCGTTTGATCATCGTAGGACGGAACTGGATCAAGCTTTGCCTCGAGGTAGGCGCGATGAGCGTATTCTTCGCGAGCGCGATCCCAGCCGGCTTCGACCTGCATGCCATCCGCGATATCCCCGCGCTTGAGCCCGATCAGGCCGCTTAACGTGAATTCCGATACCAGAGTGTTCCCGGACCAGCGGACTTCCTTCCAGCGATAAATTTCGCCGGGCGCCACGGAAACGTAAACTGGAATTTGCGAAGGCAGCTTCTGATTGGGATCGCCCGTTAGCCGCACTTCCGGCGGCCCGAGCTTCAACCGCAGGTGTCCCTGCTGCAAGTAAATGGGCCGTATCGCTTCGGAGAGAAACAGATCGATGGTCAATCGCGAATAAGGCTTTCCAATTATTTCGGATAGATGCTGCTGGACTGCTTTGGAGTTCAAGAGGGCGGGATCGCTGAATTCCAACTTTGCGATTTGAAGTGCGGCGCCATCGACATGAAATTCCTGCACGTTGCCTTCGCCATTCGGATTCGCAACGACCGTGTGTTCTAGGGATCCTTGTACTCCGCGCGAAGAGAGCAACTCCTTTACGGCGTCAACGGCCTGGTCCACGGCAGCGCCAGCTTCTGGGAGCGTTCCATCGAAAAAGGGAAGCCTGCCACGAATGGCATCGCCGAGGGCCGAATCCGCGAACCACGGAATGTTGTCGAAGTAAACGGGGATTCGAGGAGATTCCTCCACGTGGTAAGTCACCAGGACGCTGGCTAGCTTGGTTTGAAAGTTGTAACTCACCTTGGCGAAGAGCCCGCTTTGAACGAGCTTGTCGGCAGCGGTCTGCAAGTCATCACGGCCGATCTGGGCGCCGGGAACCAGGCCGGTTATGGCGATGACCTGTGCTTCCGTGAGGTGTTTTTCACCGTCGACGTGAACTTCGCGCAGAGGGGCACTGACAGGGTCCGGAGCCTGCGCCCAAGCAGGGAATCCGGCCGAAAGCAGAAGAACAAGAGCGCCAAGACATGCTCGAAAATAACGAACCATAGTTTCTATATTAGCGGAAACGGGCCGGGCTACTCCACGGTGACGGACTTGGCCAGATTGCGCGGCTGGTCGACATCACAGCCGCGGCGCACGGCAATATGATAGGCCAGCAATTGGAGAGGAATGATTTCCAGCAGCGGCACCAGCAGCTCCGGCGCTGGTGGAAGTTCGATGATGTGGTCGGAGGCTTCGCGGGCGAGATGATCTCCCGCGGTGACGATGGAGATGACGATGCCGTCGCGGGCCTTGACTTCCTTGATGTTCGAAACGCTTTTCTCGTAGCGGGTCATGGCTTCGCGGTCGGAATCGTCGCGTGTCGCCAAAACCACGACGGGCAGATTCTCGTCGATCAAAGCGTTGGGGCCGTGCTTCATTTCGCCCGCCGGATAACCTTCCGCATGAATGTAGGAAATCTCCTTGAGCTTCAGCGCGCCTTCGAGCGCGATGGGATAGTGGATGCCCCTGCCCAAATAGAGAAAATCGGTGTAGCGAAAGAATTGCCGCGCCAGATTTTCGTAGAAACCCGATTCATCCGCTTGCAGAACGGTTTCGATCTTGTGAGGGATGCGAGTGAATTCCTGCATTAGTGTCCTGGCAGCTTCTTCGCTGAGCTTGCCACGAACTTGGCCGAGATACGAAGCAAGCAGAAGCAACGCAGTTAATTGTGAGGTGAAAGCTTTCGTGGAGGCCACGCCGATCTCCGGACCAGCGTGCGTGGGAATCGTGCCGTTGGCTTCGCGCGTGATCATGGAGCCGATCACATTGCAGATCGCCAGCGAAGGCGAACCCTTGAGTTTTGCCTCGCGCTGTGCTGCAAGAGTGTCCGCGGTTTCGCCGGATTGGCTAATGCACACGGTCAACGTTTTTGAATCCACAATCGGATCGCGATAGCGGAATTCGCTCCCGTAATCGACTTCGACTTGAAGACGCGCAAGCCGCTCAATCATAAATTTTGCGGCCAGCCCGGCGTGCCAGCTTGTGCCGCAGGCAACGATGCGCACCTGCTGAAATTCACGGAATTGCTTTTCTGTAATCGCCATCTCATCCAGAAAGACTCTTCCAGTGTCCTGCGAGATGCGGCCGAGCAGCGTATCGCGCACGGCGCGCGGCTGCTCAAAAATTTCCTTCTGCATGAAGTGTTTGTAGCCGCCCTTTTCCGCCATGATGGGGTCCCAAGCGACGTGGTGCGCGGGGCGCTCGACGGAGCGGCCGTCATGATCCATTACGCACACACCTTTCGTGGTGAGAACGGCGATGTCGCCATCCGCCAAGAAAAACATTTCGCGGGTGTGCTGAAGCAGGGCGGGGATGTCGCTAGCGACGAAGTATTCTCCATCGCCGAGGCCAATGACGGACGGCGGGCCCAGGCGCGCCGCAACTATTTTCTGCGGATCGTTCGCGGAGAGAAAAACCAGCGCGTAGATGCCGCGCAATTCCTTCAACGACCGGCGAACCGCTTCCTCGAGAGGAACGCCGCCTTGCGAATTTTTCTCCACTAAGTGCGCCACAATCTCTGTGTCCGTCTCGGTGGCGAACTTGTGGCCTTCTTTTTGCAGCTCTTCCTTTAGCTCGAGGTAATTCTCGATAATCCCATTGTGCACGACGACGATTTGGCCGGTACAGTCGCGATGCGGATGGGCGTTTTCTTCCGTGGGGCGCCCGTGCGTGGCCCAGCGCGTGTGGCCGATGCCGTAGGTGCCTTCGAGCGGAGACTTGGCGATGATCTCTTCGAGATTGCGAAGTTTTCCCGGAGCTCGGCGGATTTCCAGTTTGCCGGACTGCGGCACAACCGCGATGCCCGCGGAATCATAGCCGCGGTACTCGAGCTTGCGCAGGCCTTCGATGATGACAGGCACGACTCTCTTGGGCCCGATGTAGCCGACTATTCCGCACATACGCGGCGTCTCCTTAGAAAATCTCCAGCGTAGCAAAGCTCATCAGACTTGAGATTTCGCCGGCAGAGCAGCGGCAGCTCAGTCCACAATCTCAAAACGATATTCTTCGATGACCGTGTTGGTGAGCACTTCCCTGGAAATGTGCTCGAGTTGCTTCTGGGCCTCGTCACGGCTCCAGCCATCGAGATTCAGAACGAAAAATTTGCCCTGGCGGACGTCGCGCACGGCAGAGTAACCGAGTCCCGCGAGGGCGTGCTGAATCGTTTGCCCCTGCGGATCGAGCACCGTGCGTTTTGGCATGACCCAGACGTGTGCTTTCATGGCGTCAGTATAACATTGCCGCAGACCGCTTCATGCTTCGGGCCTTTCGCCGGCCGGCGAAAAAGCGTGTTGGAAGGCCATCTCGACGATGCGGGCCAGTTCTTCTTCCTGAAGCCCCATACGCGCGGCGTTTGCATACTCGTCGTTGAGCGTCGTGTGAAACATGGCTGGATCATCCGTGGAGAGCACGATGGGTATGCCATGGCGCAGGAATTTGGGAAGTGGATGATCCTCGATCGTTGCATCCGCGCGCCGGAGTTGGCGGACGAGGGCGCCGGTTCTCATATTGCTCGCCGGGCAGATCTCGAGCGGGATTTTTCTTTCTGCGAGCAAATCCATCAATTCAGGATCGTTGATTGCAGCAATTCCGTGGCCAATGCGTTCCGCACCGAGCAATTCGATGGCCTCCCGAATTTTTTCCGGACCGCCGACCTCGCCTGCGTGCATTAACCGGTGCAGGCCCAGTTGCGCGGCGCGGTCATACACGCGGCGAAATTCCTTAGTCGGAACGCTGAGCTCGTCGCCGCCGATGCCCAAGGCCACGATCGCTTTCGAATTGCAGCGCTTTGCGGATTCGACCACTTCCCTCGCTGCGTCGGCGCCAAACTGTCGCGCGGCATCGAATACCCAGCGGAATCGGAGCCCGCGTGTTTCGAACGGCTCGGTGGCCCGAAGGAGGGCTTCGAAGTTTGCTTCCGGCTGCTGTTTTCTGAGGAGCATGACGCCGACAGAGAGAGTGACTTCGGTGTAGACCACGCGTTGCGCGAGCAAATGTTCTGCAAGGCCGCTGGCGATGAGCGCGTAATCCTGGGGCTCGCGCAGGAATGAAGTGACCCATTTGAAGGCTTCGATGAACTCAGGGAAGTCTCGATAAGCGTAGCGCTGGCGGACTTCCTCCTCGGCCATGGCGACGCCGTGACGCGCCGTCAGAGCGCAGACGGTTGCAGGCTGGATGGAACCTTCAAGATGGAGGTGCAGCTCGGCTTTTGGAAGGAAAGCAATCCGGTTGGAGAGCAAGGACGGCGTCATCCCCGAAACGTTAATGTGGCAATTGCGGGCTGCCGGCGTTTTTCCATGCTGTAAACCAGAAAGAGCCGACATCCGTTGCCGCATCGGAAAGCTGGCGAATCAAAATCGCCGCGGCTTGATTGTAAAAGCGGTCGTAATATTCGTCGTTGAAAGTACTCTCGCCACGACGCGCGTTGCGGTCTGCAAGAAGGATGGTCTCCAGCCAGCTATGCGAGCTGAGGCATGCTTCGAACGCGCGATCGGTGGGGTCGCTGACAAAGACGGCGTCGTTCGGGCGCATGGGAAAAAAAGAGGAATAACGGTCGATCAGCGCGGTCCCGAAACGCTCGTTCACACCCGGCTGGGCGCTCAAGCGTCCGTCGAAATTATCGGTTGTGTTGAACGGATCGTGCGCTTCGGCTACATAGTTTGCGAGGATGGCGGCGTCCAGTCTTGCTTCGTCCCATTTTCCGGCCTTCATTGCTTCGGTTAATTTTTCGCTGTACACGCCAATCTGCCAGGGAAGGAGACCATTGGCATCCAGCTTCGGTTTACTGAATTTGGTTACCGCGGCTTTATAGCTGCGTGGCAGCGCCTCGAAGGGGAATCGTCCATATTTGTCGAGAAGAATGAAATGATTACGGCGCTCTGTAGGAGACTTGGCGATCGCATCGAGAGGATCGGTAACATGTTGTGCCAGCAGCGCACGGCCTGATTCGAAGAACCCGCGAAATTCCGGCGGAAGTGTTTCGAGCGTGTCTATGGCTTTATTGACGACCAGCCTGTGCCCATTCCTTCCCCAGGCGAAGGAATTGCCGGGAAACAATAGACAGAGCGCAACGGTGAGAACGACGACTCCCGTCCGCAGCCTCGTCCCTTCGATAAACCCTCGCTCCATCACACGATCCCCTATGCCTGATTGGCGGCACGCAAGGTGCTGCGCTTGCGCCCGTAGTTGTAATAAATTACAAGACCAATGGCCATCCAGACGAAAAAGCGGATCCAATTCATGATGGGGAGGCCGGCCATCAGCAGGAGACAAGTAAGAATCGTCAGAACCGGAGCAATGGGCCCTCCGGGCGCGCGAAAGGCTCGATGGCGATTCGGTTCGCGGTAGCGGAGAATCAGCACGCCGCCCGCGACCAGCGCGAAAGCAAAAAGCGTTCCAATGTTCGAGAGATCAGCAAAAGTCCCGATATCGAGAAGGCCTGCGGGAATGCCCACAACGAAGCCAGCCATCCACGTGGAGAAGTCCGGAGTTTGATACCGTGGATGGACGCGCCCAAAGATCCTGGGAAAAAGTCCATCGCGGGACATGGCGAACCAAACGCGCGCCTGGCCGATCTGGAACACCAGAAGGGAAGAGATCATTCCCATCAGCGCGCCAATCAGAACCACCAGCCGCACGCTGGAGATGTGAAGTTTTTTGAGTGTGTTGACGACGGGCGCGGCATCGTCGACAAGCGTGTCCCAGCGGACAAGTCCGGTGAGCACGACAACGACAGAGACGTACAGCAGGGTGCAAACAATCAGAGTCGCGATTATGCCGATTGGCAAATCCCGCTGAGGTCTCTTACATTCCTCGGCCGCAGTGGAGACCGAATCGAAACCGATGTAGGTGAAAAAAACGATCGATCCTCCTGTCAGAATGCCCGGCCACCCGTTGGGAGCGAAGGGATGCCAGTTGGAGGGATGGATAAAGCGCGAGGCAAACGAGACGAACACTAGGATGGCGATGATTTTCATTAGCACCATCACGTTATTGGTCTCCGCCGATTCGCGGATGCCACGAACCAGGATGACCGTCAGGAGCATCACGATAATGAACGCCGGCCAGTTAAAGCCGAAATGCCAACCGGGCGCGTAGAGCATGTTGCCTTCGAGATCGGAAAGCCCGTTGGGCAAGTACGCGGGAGAAATCCAGCGAGGATTCGGATGGACGCCGAACCAGTCCAACAAGTTGACCAGGTGTTGTGAAAAGCCGACGCTGACGGCCATGTTGCTTACGGCGTATTCCAGGATCAAGTCCCAACCGATAATCCAGGCGATGAGTTCTCCCATCGTGGCGTAGGTATAGGTGTACGCGCTGCCCGCAATCGGAATCATGGCGGCAAGCTCGGCGTAGCAGACGGATGCGAATCCACAGGCGATGGCAACCAGGATAAAGGAGAGGGCGATTGCCGGCCCGGCGCCAGGGCGTCCAAACGAAGCGGAATGGTGAATCAGGTATTCGAGAAGTGGCGCGTTCAGAATGGAAGAGGCTTGAAACTTTTGTCCGGCAATCGCCGTGCCGATGATGGTAAAGATGCCCGAGCCGATGACCGCGCCGATGCCGAGCGACGTCAGGCTCAGCCACCCAAGGGACTTTTTTAATCGGACTTCCGCATTTTCCGAATCCGAGATCAGTTGGTCGATACCCTTGCAGCGGAAGAGATGTGATGCCACTCATGCGCTCCGATCGCATCCGGGCAAACCGGAAGCCTGAAATGATCCAGCACGCTTTTGAGGAATGAACGCGCCTCAATGTACCCCGAGAAGCCCCCTCACGCAACCGCTCGGCGAAGCTGACCGACACATCTGGCTCTAGGACAGTATTCCCCTTTTATGCTTGTTCGAGCTGCGCGTACCGTTCGATAAACTTTTTCGTCCCGCGTCCCGGGAAGCTCACGGAGAGGCGGCGGTCTTCGTCTTCGCCTTCGACGCCAACGATGGTTCCGACGCCGAAGCTGGGATGACGAACTTTGCGACCGAGCATGGGATTGGCGTCACTGCCCCGTTTTGCAGCGGGGCGCGAGAAGGAACTCTGAGCCGCCTGGCGGCGCGGAGGTGCCTGTGTTTGCTTTGGTCCGCCACGCACACGACGTAGGAATTCTTCCGGCGAGTATGAATATTCCGGGTCAGGCTCGTAGCGGCGCGTCTCACCAATTTCGGCCATCGATCCGCGAACCGTTTCTACCAACTCGCTGGGAATTTCCGCAAGGAAGCGAGAGGGCAGTGAAGCACGCAGTTGTTGCTCATTGCCGAAGATGCGACGGTACACCGCGCGTGTCAGCGTGAGCGACTGTCGCGGCCGGGTCATTCCAACATAAACGAGACGCCGTTCCTCTTCGATTCCTTTATCTTCATTGATGGACCGGCTGTGAGGGCAAATTCCTTCTTCCATGCCTGTAAGGAAAACGTGATCGAATTCCAGCCCTTTGGTGCTGTGCAAGGTGATAAGAGTCACGCCGGGCTTGCCTTCAAATTGATCCGCGTCGCTCACCAAAGCAGCGGCATCGAGAAAATCGGTGAAGGTCTCTCCGGCCTCCATGCTTTCGGCAACAGCACGCGTAAGCTCTTCGAGATTCTCCATCCGCGCGACATCTTCGGCGGTGTTGCGATCCTTGAGCATGTCTATGTACCCGGATTCCTCAAGCACCACATGCAGGAAGCCCGCGGGCTCTTTGGTTGCTAACGCGTCCTGTAATTTGCGGATGAGTTCCTGGAACGCCCGCAGAGGAGTTACCGCACGGCCCGCTGATGCGCCGGAGACGAATTTCTCAATGGCTGCGCACAGCGGCGTTCCTTCAACGCGCGCGGACTCGCGAAGCGCGTCCACAGTGGTCTTGCCGATACCGCGCGGGGGCAGATTCAGCACGCGGAGCAGCGATATGTCGTCCTCCGGATGCATGGTCAGGCGCACGTAGGCAAGCGCGTCCTTCACTTCGGCGCGATTGTAAAAGCTGAATCCGCCGACGAGTTTGTAACGCAGGCCTCGCCTGCGAAAAACCTCTTCGAAGGCGCGCGACTGGAAGTTGGTACGGTACTCCACCGCGCAGGTCTGGTCCGAATCGTCGTTGAGAATACGCTCGAGTTCGCCGGCGACAAATTCCGCTTCGGCTTGCGCGTCCCGCCCTTCGAAATATCTTAGATTTCCGCCCGGGCCCTTTTCCGCGCTCAGCGACTTGCCGAGCCTCTCCGGATTGTTGGCAACGACGGCGCCAGCGGCGTCCAGAATGTTCTGGGTGGAGCGGTAATTGCGCTCCAACTTGATGATGCGGGCACCGGGAAAATCTCGGGAAAAACTCAGAAGGATGGAAACATCGGCGCCGCGCCAGCGATAGATGGATTGGTCTTCGTCGCCCACGACACAAACGTTCTGTTTGGGACCGGTCAGCAGGCGCATCAGTTCGTACTGCACGCGGTTGGTGTCCTGATATTCGTCCACGTGAATGTAGTGAAAGCGTGCTTGCCACTTTTCTCGCGTAGCTGTTGATTCGTGCAGCAAGCGAGCCGAACGGAGGAGCAAGTCATCGAAATCGAGGGCTTTGCTGTCGTGAAGGAGCTTCTCGTACGCCGCGAAAATATCGGCGATACGGCGTCCGTTTTGATCGAACGCTTCGGCGCGCAACTGTTCAGAGGCCTGGCCATGATTTTTCGCGTAGCTGATCCGGCTTAAGATATTTCTTGGCGTTAAACTGTCATCATCGATTTGCAGCTTGGTCATTGCCAATTTGACGGCAGCGAGCTGGTCGTCGTCATCATAGATGGCAAAATCCCGCGGCAGACCGGCTGCCGCCGATTCGCGCCGCAGAAGGCGCGCGCACAGGGAATGAAACGTGGAAAGCCAGGGCTGCGCGGGTGGAACGCCGGCACGCAGCAGCAGGCTCGACACGCGATTGCGCATCTCCTCCGCAGCCTTGTTCGTGAACGTCACCGCGAGTATGCCTTCAGCCGGAACTCCATTCGCGATCAGGTTCGCCATGCGATACGTGATCGCGCGTGTCTTGCCGGTTCCAGCGCCCGCCAGGATAAGGACTGGTCCATCAGTGATTTCCACGGCAAGCCGCTGTTCCGGGTTTAATTCGTCGAGTAGAGTAAGCATTTGTCCGGAGTGTTGGGAAGAAGTGTGCACACGTCATGTTAGCTGACGGCGGCGATGTGCGCAAACAGGTGGATTCCTACGTTCGTTTGAATGGACTAATGTTCCGCGGACCGGCTCAAATCAATTTCAAAATACATAAGCCCGTGGCTCTTCTCGAGGGCCACGATTTCCGGCACATACAGATGCGCCGCATTCAGAAGATCGAATTGACTTCGAAGATCGAAATAGAGAAGCCCCTCCGCGGTGCTGTGTGGAGCGACAATGCTGGCCTGAACACCGGCGTTATTCAAGCTTTTCTCCACTTCAATCCATTTCTTGTCGTGTCCAACCTTCGGTCCGCCGAGGGGGATAGGAAGCCTCTTCATGGTTACGTTTTTTGACCCAGGATGGGTGATGACATCGGCTGCTTCTTCGGACGAAAGAGGATAAAGCGACTGATGATCTTCCTCTGAAAGCGTGACGTTCAGGCGAATGCGCTCCAGGTTGACCTTCATGCTGTCATCCGAGTCATTTCGGAAAATCACCTGGATAGCCACGATGCCCGCTGCGAAGGGCGACTTCTTCGGGAATTTGCCCTTGTAGAGCGCCGGGTCAGTCCACGGCCGCGCCGTGATCGTCATGCCTTCATGAGATTCGAGCGATGCGGTCTTGAGCGAAGCGGGCTGTTGCGAGACACCGTCCTGAGCGACTAATAACAGTGCAGCGAGTAAGGCAAGGATGAGGGTTAGTTTTCGCATCGGGTTATAATAGACTTTTCTCGTCTCGACGCCTTCGATTCCTGGGGATTGCGCAGGGTTGCCCTGCGTCGTGCGCCGCCTGCATCCGGCGGAGTGACGACAGACCGGAGCCACGCTTCGTGTATTTCATATACAGCTCTCTTATGGGCCTCGCGGCCCTCTTGCTGATGCCGTACTGGATCGTAAAGGGACTGCGCCACGGGAAGTATCTCTCGAATCTTGGGGAACGGCTGGGGTTTTCCTTCCCAGCGCTTGCCAAACTCTCTGCGAATTCCTCGGGAGGGATCTGGATTCATGCCGTGAGTGTCGGCGAAGCGCTTTCCGGCGTTACACTCGCGCGGCGTTTGAAGGAAGCCTATCCCGGGCGGCCCTTGATCGTTTCTACGACAACGGTGACCGGGCAGGCGCTGGCGCGCGAACGCATGCCGTTTGCCGACGCCATCATCTATTTCCCCTTGGATTGGGCTTTCTGTGTGCGGCGCGCGCTCGCTGCCGTGCGGCCTTCGGTCGTGTTGGTGCTCGAGACCGAAATCTGGCCAAACTTTCTTCGGGAAACGGGACGGCGGAAGATTCCCGTGGTTTTCGTCAGCGGGCGGATTTCGGACCGCTCGTTTGCACGATACCAACGCTATTTCGGTTTTTTTGGCTTCCTCCTGCGTCCCTTCTTGAGAAACGCACTTTCCAACACCAGTGCCTTCCTCATGCAGAGCGCGAAGGATGCGGAGCGCGTGCGTGCGTTTGGCGCGCCTGCCGATCGCGTGCAGGTCAGCGGCAATTTGAAATACGACCTGGAGCTTCCCACGCCCACGCCGCTTTCGAATTGGCTCGCCACAGAAATCAAGCGCAGCGGCCGATCGCCGATTATCGTTGCCGGCAGCGTCGTTGCGACCGAAGAGCCTCACGCGCTCATCGCCTTTGGAACTCTCCAAGGCGAGTATCCGAAGTCGCTGCTCGTGCTTGCGCCGCGCAAGCCGGAGTGCTTTGACGCCGCCGCGGAGTTCATCGATGAGTCGCACCGCAAGTTCCTCCGACGCTCGCGATTGCCGATTCCAGGACCAGCCTCAAAGCAATCGGACGGGAACTCCAACACAGCCACGATACCCGATGACGTCACTGTTCTACTTCTCGACAGTATCGGTGAACTGGCTTCACTTTATGGATTAGCGGACGGAGCCTTCGTGGGAGGCTCGCTCGTTTCATCCGGCGGGCACAATATTCTCGAGCCAGCGGCTTTCGGTAAGATACCCGTGTTTGGCCCCTCGATGGAAAACTTCGCGGAAATTGCTTCGCGCTTCGTAGCCGCAGGGGCCGCGATTCAGGTGGAAAGCCCCGAAGATGTGGGCGTCGCATGGATCGAATTGTTTCGCGATCCGGAGCGCATGAAAAAAATGAGCGAGACGGCGCGCCAATTGGTGGCGAGCTCTCGCGGGGCAACAGATCGAGCGATGGTGGAGATTGCAAAGCGTCTGGACGGCGCCGGGCGATGAACATTTCACCGCTACTCCGGATGCTGCTATGGCCGCTGTCCGTGCTGTACGGCGGTGTCGTGCGCGCGCGGGCCTGGCTCTACACGCACCACTGGCTGAAGCAAAAGCGTCTGAAAGGAACGGTCATCAGCGTAGGCAATCTTACCGTCGGCGGCACCGGCAAAACGCCCATGGTCATCTGGCTCGCTGAGAAACTTCTTGCGGAAGGGAAGCGCGTGGCAATTCTGAGCCGTGGCTACCACGGTGCAAACGGAACCAGTGACGAAATTGAATTGATGAAATTCCGCCTCCGGTGCCCTGTCTCATTTGTCGTAG
>Ga0179587_10001021_pt1 | contig 12276 bp, 12 predicted proteins | sample CZODoug2_1_08_16_FD_185932 | JGI IMG/M metagenome (GOLD analysis project Ga0179587, IMG submission 185932) | Vadose zone soil fungal communities from Angelo Coast Range Reserve, California, USA - CZODoug2_1_08_16fungal | ecosystem: Environmental > Terrestrial > Soil > Vadose zone | place: USA...
CCGGCAACCTTGCCGCCGGTGGCCGGATAAGGGTACAATTTAAGGCTTTTCGAGAGCGTCTCGAACCCATCGCCCCATGAACGCCAAGACATTTTCGGCCAAACCGCACGAGGTGCGGCGCGACTGGTATCTGGTCGATGCCAACGAGAAGATTCTCGGCCGTCTGGCCGCTCAGATCGCGCTGCGGCTGCGCGGCAAGCACAAGCCCGAGTTCACGCCGCATGTGGACACCGGCGACTACATCGTGGTGGTGAACGCCGCCAAGCTGCGCGTAACCGGAGCCAAGCCGACCGGGAAGGTCTATTACCGGCACTCGAGCTACCCGGGCGGGGTTTACGAAACCACATTTGCCAAGATGCAGAAGCGCTTTCCGGGACGGGTGCTCCAGAAGGCCGTCAAGGGGATGCTGCCCAAGGGGCCGCTCGGTTACGCGATGATCAAGAAGCTGAAGATCTACTCCGGCGGCGAGCATCCTCACTCGGCTCAGCAGCCCAAGTCGCTGAACGTATGAGCGCGCGAAGCGCGGCCAGCCTGCCAAAAAGAGAGCTCGGATGATCGGTAAATACAACTACGGAACCGGACGGCGCAAAAGTTCGGTCGCGCGCGTTTTCCTGAAGCGCGGCAAGGGCGACATTATCGTCAACGGTCGCGCGATCGACGAGTTCTTCCACCGCGAAACGGGACGCATGATCGCGCGCCAGCCGCTCGCGCTGACCGACCATCTGACAACGTTCGACATCCAGATCAACGTGGACGGCGGCGGCGAATCGGGTCAGGCCGGCGCGGTGCGCCACGGCATCACGCGCGCGCTGATCGACTACGACGAGACTCTGAAGCCGGTGCTGTCCAAGGCCGGCCTCGTGACGCGCGACGCGCGCGAAGTCGAGCGCAAGAAGGTGGGTTTGCGCAAGGCCCGCCGCCGCAAGCAATTCTCCAAGCGGTAGACCAGCCATTCCGGGGGCCGATTTACGGCCACGTTGCCCGGCCCCTCACGCGAGTTAATGAGTTCGGCCGGACGAGCGGGCTTCGCGCGTCAATCGGCCGGTCGCCGCGCCTGGCCGCCGCATATACTCGTGCGCTGTCAGCGTGTTACCTCATGGCCGGTAGGTGAAGCGCGCTCGGCCGGACCCCGGTTGAAATGGCCAGCTAAAGGTCCGGATAGAACCCGTTCAGGCGGTCCCCGGCCGCGGTCTAATTCCTGCGCAACGGAGCGAGCCGGTGGGCGCATCCAAATCTGACGGAAAGATACGGGCGGGCATCGTCGGGGGCACTGGCTACGCCGGCGCCGAACTGCTGCGGCTTTTGGCACAGCATCCGGCGGTGGAACTGATGGCCATCACTTCGCGCGGCGAGGCCGGCACCCCGGTCGACCGCCTGTTCACCTCGCTTCGCGGCCACGTCGGGCTGACGTTCGTGGAACCGTCGGCGGCGGCTCTGGAACGCTGCAACGTGGTGTTTTTCGCGACCCCGCACGGCGTCGCGATGTCGCAAGCGCGCGAACTGCTGGCGGCCGGGGTGCGGATCATCGACCTGGCGGCCGATTTCCGGCTGCGTGACCCTGCCGAGTTCCAACGCTGGTACCGGATTCCGCATGCTTGTCCGGAGTTGCTGGGCGAGGCCGTCTACGCCCTGCCCGAGGCCGCACGCGACGCGATCCGGCAGGCCCGTATTCTCGCGGTGCCGGGCTGCTATCCGACCAGCGTGCTGCTTGGCCTGCTGCCGCTGGCCAAACTCGAAAGAGACAACAGCGGCGAGCGCGCCGGCGCGGTCGACTGGCGCGGGCTGATCGCCGATTGCAAGTCGGGCGTCAGTGGGGCCGGCCGCAAAGTCGAGCTGGAGCTGATGGCGGGCGAAGTCTCGGACAATTTTCGCGCCTATGGGGTGGCCGGACATCGCCATCACCCGGAGATGGAGCAGCAGCTTCGGGCCGCCACCGGGCGCCCGATCCAGCTGACGTTCGTGCCCCACCTGGTTCCGATGATCCGCGGAATTCATTCAACGCTGTACGTGCGGCTCGAATCGGCGGCCGAGCTGGACCTGCAGCAGCTGTACGAGCGCTTCTATCGCGATGAGCCGTTCGTCGACGTGCTGCCAGCCGGCAGCTGCCCCGATACGCGATCGGTGCGCGGATCCAACATCGCGCGCATCGCGTTGCATCGGCCGTCCCGCAACCTGGCGGTCGTGCTGGTGGTCGAAGACAACCTGGTCAAAGGCGCGGCCGGGCAGGCGGTGCAGGCCATGAACATCGCGTTCGGCCGGCCCGAAAGCGAAGGCTTGACCCAGATCGCGTTGCTGCCATGACGATGGCTGTCCTCCGATGCGCTTGAAGCTATGGATGCGCAACATGTCGGTCAGCGCGCCCCGCGTGACGGTGCGTTCGAGCTTTCCGTGGCCGCTGCGTGCGTTACTCGGATTTCTGGCGGCGGCGCTGGCCGCGGCGGCTGGAATAGCCATCTACGAGTACGGTCGCGACTTCGCCGGTCCGGACCGGCGCGAGCTGGTGGGTCACAACGAGCAGCTGGCCGCGCAGCTGCGCGAGACGGCGGCCGAGCGCGATCGCAGCACCGCGCTGGCCAATGCTTACGAGGGCGAGCTGAAGGTCGAGCGCGCCGCGCAGGAGCAGCTGATGCAGCAGGTGCGGGTGCTGGAAGAGGAAACCACGCGCCTCAAAGAGGACCTGGCCTTTTACGACAGCCTGCTGCCGGCCGGCAAGAGCGACAAGGGAATCGTGATCCGCAGCTTCCGGCTGCAGCCGGAGGACGAGTCCCAGGCCCAGCGGATGCGCTTCCGGCTGCTGATCCAGCAAAGCGGCAAGGCCGACCGCGACTTCGTGGGTTCAGTGCAAATGGAGGTGAGATTCACCCAGAAAGGCGGCAGCTTCATTTACGAGATGCCGGAGACGGACGCCACGCCCGAGCGCTCCAAGGCGTTCGACTTGTCTTTTCGCCACTACCAGCGGCTCGAGGGCACGTTTACGTTGCCGACCGGTGCGGTGGCCAACTCGGTGCTGGTCCGCGTGATGGCGGCCGGCGAGACCCAGACTCAGCAGAGTTTCAACCTTTGAAAGTCATCCCTGTGGACATTCCCAGGTGAAGTGATGGAGGCCAACATGTTCGGCAAAAAGGCAATGGCGCAGGAAATCGGCAGTCTGATCGGGGCCGGCACGACGGTGACCGGCGATCTGAGCTTTTCCGGCGGCCTGCGCATCGACGGCGTCGTGCGCGGGGCGGTTCGTTGCACCGAGGGCGAAAAGGGCGGCATTCTGGTGATCAGCGAGCACGGCGCGATCGAAGGCGAGGTGCGCGCCGGCCATGTCGTGGTCGCCGGTCGCATCCAGGGCGCGGTTCACGCGGCCGAATTGATCGAGCTGCAGCCCAAAGCGCGCGTGCAGGGCGATGTGCACTACCGGGCGCTTGAAATGCACCACGGCGCGGTCGTCGAGGGGATGATGGTTTACGTCTCGACCGAAGGCCGCTCCGCGCTGAAGCTCGCGGCCAGCGGTCCGCGGCCCGAAGTGGTGGTCGCGACCAGCGGCCCGCGGCCCGAGGTGGTGGCCACGACCAGCGGCCCGCGGCCCGAGGTGGTGAACTCTAAATAAGCCACCAGACCCTCATGGCTCCTTCGGGCCGCCGGGGGAGATCAGCCGCTGGAACATCGCCATCACGGCCGGTAGCGGTCGGGGCGTCGGCGGCTCCCGAAACTGCTCCCAGCCGCCGCCGAGCCCCCGGTACAGGCTGACAAACTGCTCGGCGACCGAAGTCTGCGCGACCGCGAACTGATCTTCCAGGTCGTACTCCTGCCGCTGCGCGTCGATCACGTTCAGAAAATCGGTCAAGCCCCGATCGTAGCGTTGCGTGGCCAGGTCGGTCGCGCGCTGGCTCGCGACGACCGCATCGGCCAGGGCGCCCAGGCGCTCCTGCTGCGCGGCATACGATTCCAGCGCGGTGTCGACATCCTGCACGGCGCCCTGGATCGTCTGCTTGTAACGGACGAGCAGTTGCCGGGCCTGCAGGTCGGAGATCTTGACCTGGGCATCAAGAACGCCGAAGTCCAGCAACGGCGCGACGGCGCCGAATCCGACCGACCAGATGCGCTGGCTGCTGTCCGGGGTGAAGCCTGATCCGAACCCTTGCGCGCCCACGCCGCCGGTCAGCACGAGCCGGGGGAACAGCAGTCCCGTGGCCACTCCGATCCGTGCGGTTGCGCCCGCCAGCTCCCATTCGGCCGCGCGGATATCCGGGCGGCGGCGAATCAGTTCGAGCGGAATTCCGGCGGCGATCCGGTCCGGTATCTGGGGAATCAACGCCGGTTGTGCCAGCTCGGACGCCAGATCCTCCGGAAACAACCCCAGCAGCACCGCGATCACCTGCTGCGTCGCCCCGATTTGCGCCCGCAGCGGCGCGATCTGCGCCTGCACCGTCGCCAGCTGGCGGCGCGCCAGCGTGACGTCGAGTTCGTTGATGATGCCGCGGTCGAAGCGGGCCTGCACCACGTTCAGCAGGTCCTGCGCGGCGCGGATGCCTTGCAGTTGCACCGCCAGTTGCGTCTGCGCGCCACGCAGATCCACGTACGCGCGCGCGACGTCCGATATCACCGTCACCTGGACCGCGTCGCGCGCCGCTGCCGCCGCCTGGGCATCGTAGTGGGCCGCTTCGATCTCGCGGCGCAACCTGCCGAACAGGTCGATCTCCCAGGCCGCGTCGAAGCCGGAAACCAGGTCGATCCTGGACGTCGATGGCCTGTTATCGGCTGCTGCCAACGAAGGCGGCACGTGCCCGCCGCGGGACAAATCGGATCCGGTGCCGCGGCCGCCGCCGGCCGCCGCAACGACACGGGGCAGCGCAAACCCGGTCGCCGCGATCTCGAAGGTTCGCGCTTGCTGCAGCCGCGCGAGCGCGATCTCCAGGCTGGGATTGCCTTTCAAGGCGCGCTCGATCAGCGAATCGAGCTCCGGGTCGTGCAGCGCATGCCACCAGGATGAAATCTCGGCGACCGATGAACCGGCGCTATCGGCGCTCTTCGCAGGCGGCTGCTTGACCTGCAGGTACTGATCAGGCAGTGCCAGGTTCGGCTGACGATAGTCCGGACCGACCGCGCAGCCGCCTAGAAGACACGCCAGTGCGATGCTGCGAGCCAGCCGGGTGCGGCCGCTCACGCCAGCACCGCGCATCGCCAGTCGACCCGCCCCGGCGTTCCTCAAGGCACTGTCAGTGCGGAGCGGCACTGTCGCTCTTGACCGACGCCAGGCCTGCGCCCGGGACCCCATCGGCCGTCTGGTTCACCGCCACGACGTCGCCATCGGCGATCAGATTGCTGATGTTCAGGGCCACCTTGTCACCGGCCTTGACTCCCGATGCGAGCTCGACCACGTTGCCGTCATCCCGTGCAATGGTCACGCTGCGATATCTGACCCGGTTTTCCGCATCGATCAGCGCCACCTCCGGCCCGCCTGCGCGAAACACGAGCGCCGCCGCCGGGACTTGCGGCCGGTTCGCCTCATTGACACTGAATCCGACGTCGACGTACATCCCGGGGATCAGCAGCCGCTCTCGATTGGGCAGATCGACTTCGACCTTCAGCGTGCGCGCCTGCGGATTGATCGCCTCGGCGGTGCGCGTGACGGTGCTGCTGAAAACCTGTCCCGGCAGGTTGTTGGCACGGATCTGCACAGGCGCCCCGGCCCGCATCAGATCGCTCGCGGCGCTCTGCGGCACGTCGACGAAGACGCGAATCGGGCGGTCCTGGGCCACGCGGTACAGCGGCGAGGTGGCGGCCGTGCTGCCGGCCGTCACCAGGTTGCCGATGTCGATACGCCGCTCGACGACGATGCCGTCGAACGGGGCCGTGACGCGCTTGAATGCGGCCAGCGCGGAGATGTTGTCGACGTCCGCCTGGTTCAGCGCGACCTGGGCACGTGCGGCGTTCAGTCGTGCAATCGCGCTGTCGTAGTCCGCTCTCTTGGACTCGCGTTCCTGCTCCGAGACGACGCCCTTGGGTCAATCGCGCCAGCGCTCATAGGTCGTCGTGGCGAATTCGGCTTCGGCCTCCCTCACCTTGACTTGTGCCTGGGCGGAATGCAACTGGGCCTGCGCGGCCGCCAACTGGGCGTCGAGTTCCGGCGTGTCGATGATCGCCATCACCTGCCCCTTGCGGACATGGTCGCCGATATCGACCTTCCACGCGGCGACGTAGCCGCTCACGCGGGCGTAGATCGTGCTTTCCTGCCAGGCCGCCGTCTCGCCGGGCAGATTCAGCGGTCGGCCGCCCTCGGAGGCGCCCACTGTGGTCACACTGACGATCGGCCGCTGGGCCGCCTCGCTCCTGGACAGCGCCGCCAGTTCGCTGCGCTCGCGGGCCTTCAACAGGCTGACGACCGTGAAGCCGGCGGCCAGCGCCAGTATCACGGCAACCCCAAAACGCTTGATCTTCCTGCCGGTGTCCGCGGAATAGTCCACTGAGACGCGGCTTTCCTGGTCTGTAGATTCGTCACGGTCGTGCTGCACGTCGTCGACCTCACCGAGTTGAAAGCGGGGCCGCCTGCAAGCCCGGCACGAAGGCGTGCCGACGGAACAGCCGGTACATCGTGGGAACGAACACCAGCGTGGCAAAGGTCGCAAACAGCAGCCCGCCGATGACGGCGCGCGCCAGCGGCGCATTCTGTTCGCCGCCCTCGCCGACGCCGAACGCCATCGGGATCATTCCGAGAATCATCGCGCCGGCGGTCATCAGCACGGGGCGCAACCGTGTGGTGCCGGCCGTCACCGCCGCAACGAGCGAATCGTCTCCCCGCTCCATCCGCTGATTCGCGAAGGTCACCACCAGGATGCTGTTGGCCGTCGTCAGGCCGATGCACATCAGCGTTCCCATCAACGCGGGCACGCTCAGATGAGTCTGAGTCAGGAACAGTATCCACATCACGCCCCCGAGCGCGAACGGAACGGCCGTCAGCACGATCAGCGGGATGATCCAGCTCTGGAAATTGATGACCAGGAACAGGTACACCAGGATGACGGCCAGTGCGATCCCGGTGAAAAGCCCTGAATAACTCTCCGCCATCGTCTCGACCTGGCCGGCCAGGACGACTGATATCGCCTTCTCCGGCGGGGGCCGGTCGGCCTCCAGCACGTTGCGGATTTCGTTCGCGGCCGATTGCAGGTCGCGCCCCTGCACGTCGGCATGCACGTCGAACACGGGCCGGATGTTGAACTGGGACGTGACGATCGGCATCCGGACGCGGCTGAAGTTGGCGACATTCATCAGCAGTTGACGCTGGTCGCCGCCGGTTTCCGCGGTCACCGGAATGGTCCAGATATCCTGGGTCGAAGTGATCTGGTAGGTCGGAACCTGCACGGCCAGCGGATAGCTGACGCCGGTGCGCGGGTCGACCCAGAAGTTCGGATAGAGCTGCGCACTGGAGTTGGTCGCGACCAGCACGCTGTTGGCGGTGGCCTGCTGGCTCGCCCCCACCCCGGCGGCCATGGCGCGGTCGACATCGATCGCCAGCGCCGGTGCGTCGGGGACCTGGAATACGTGCGAATCGACCAGTCCCGGGATCGCCTTCAGATCGTGCGCGATCCTGGCCGAGAGCGCATAGCTTGCTTCGCTGTCGAGCCCGGAGACCCGGATATCGATCGGAGCGGGCTGACCGAAATTGAGCACCTGGTCGACGATGTCGGCGGGCTGGAAGAAAAACTGCAGATCCGAAAAGCGCCGGGGCATTTCCTGGCGCAGCTGCGCAACCAGGCCGGCGGTCGGCCGATGCTCCTTGCGCAGCGATACCAGGATTTCGCCGTCCATCGGCCCGACCGTCGCGGTGTCGCTGAGCGCCAGGTTGATGCCGCTGTACGGCATGCCGATGTTATCCAGCACAGTCGCAACCTGCTCGGGCCCGACGATGGCGCGGATCGCGGCCTCGACCTGGGCAAAATATTCCTGAGTCTTCTCCAGCCGCGTGCCGGGTGGCGCCCGCACGTGCAGACGCATCTGGCCCGCATCCACCTGAGGAAAGAAGTCGCGCCCCAGGGCCGGGAACAGCAGCAGCGACGCCAGCATCAAGCCTGCGAAGAATCCGATCGTCAGTTTCGGCTGAGCCACCGCCCAGGACAACGCGTTGCGATAGGCCTCGCGGAAGGCGCGGAATCGCGACTCGAAACCGACGTGGATCGCAATCAATGGTCCGAGCAGCCGGCGCGCGCGTGGCGCCGGAATCGCGCTCGCGCGCTCGGATGCACCACCATGCTCCTGGTACTGGCTGCGCATCAGGTATTCGAACAGCACCGGCACCATCGTGAACGACAGCGCCAGGCTGGCGATCAACGACACGCAGACGGACACCGACAGCGGCGAGAACAGGTACTTGGCGGTGCCCTGCAGCAGGAACACCGGAACGAACACGATGCAGATGCAGAACGTCGACAGGACGGTTGGCAGACCGACCTCGGAGGTGCCGCGCAGGATTGCGGTCCGCAAGGGCGCGCCCAGGCCGACGTGGCGCTCGATGTTCTCGATCACCACGGTTCCATTGTCAACGAGGATGCCGACCGCCAGTGCGAATCCGCCCAGCGTCATCGTGTTCAGCGTGTTGCCGCTTGCGTACATCACCAGCACGGCGCTGACGATCGACAGCGGGATCGCCGCCAGGATGATGAGCGTCAGTCGTGCGTTCCCCGTGAACAGCAGGATCATCAGCGCGGTCAGTCCCGCGGCCATCAGGCCGCCCATCATCACGCTACCCAATGCCGCCTTCACGAAGATCGACTGGTCGAACACCGGCTTGATCGTCACGCTGCTCGGCACCACACGTCGCAGATCCGGCAGCGCGGCGCGTACGCCGTCGATCACGGCCAGTGTCGATACCCCGCCCGTCTTGCGGATCGACATCAGGGTGCCGGGCGAGCCGTCCACCGACACCGAGTTGGTCTGCACCTGGAACCCGTCGTGCACGCGCGCCACATCGCGCATGAACACCGTGCGTCCGGCCACCTCCCGCACCGGAAGGGAATTGATCGCGCCGATCACGTCCGGGCTGTTGTTCATCGACAGCAGGTAGTCCTTGCTGCCGATCTTCACATCGCCGGATGGCAGGATCACGTTCTGGCGTTGCAGCGCCAGGCTGACGTCCGAGGGCGACAACCCACGCGCCTGCAGTGCCCTGGTATCCAGATCGGCCATGATCACCCGCGGCTTACCGCCGTACGGGAACGGGACTTCCGCCCCGTGCACGACGGCCAGGCTCGGGCGGATGATGTTCTGGCCCAGGTCGTTGAGCTTCGTATCGGGCAGCGAGTTGCTCGACAGGCTCAACTGGATGATCGGCACATCGGTCGCGCTGTAACGCAGCACCAGCGGCGGCGTGATGTTCGGTGGCATGTACTTGAGCACCAGCAGCGCGCTGCTGGCGAGCTGCGAGACTGCGCGCGTCACGTCCGCGCCTTCGTGCAGGTAGATCTTCTCGACACCGATCCCGGTATAACTGGTTGCCTCGATCCGCGCGATGTCATCCACCAGCGATGCCAGCGAGCGTTCGTGCAGCGTCAGGATCCGGTTCTGCATGTCGCGCGCGCTCATCCCGTTGTACGTCCACACGACGCTGACCACGGGAATGTCGATCTCGGGAAAGATGTCTACCGGCATCCGCAGCGCGGCGCCCAATCCGAGCAGGCAGATCAGGATCAGGACCGCGGGGACCGTGTAGGGACGCTTAAGAACGGCTTCGACGAGATTCACGCGTTATCCCGGCCAGGGGAGTCTCCGATCGCGGACTGGTTGGTTGCGGTGCACAACAAAGCGCCGCTGCAAACGGGGTTGGACGCCGGGCCGGACCGGCAGTTCCTGGCCGATGCTTTCCAGTCTGCGCCGAGGCAACCGGGAAGTCTACGACAGCCGGCCCGCAGCGGGCCTTCAGATCGGAAAGACGCTTGCGGAAGAGGGGCGGAGGCGGGGTTGCGCGAAGCACCGCTTCGCGCCGCCGGAGCCGGCGCGCCTTGCAAGGCGCGCCGTGGACGGGGTGAGGGTTTAGAAGTTGAACCGCCCGCCGATGGTCGGGTCGATCGTGAACGTGGTCTGGGTCGGCCCGGCCGCGAAGCCGTCAGCTATGTGGGAGTACATCGCACCGGCGTACACGTCGAAGTGGCGGTTGAACTTGTAGTCCCCCACCAGCGAGTAGCCGGCCTCCCTGCCGCTGCACGCTGCATTGTCGCCGACTCCGCCGGGACACGCGATGCCCGCGCCGCGCCTGAACTGGTTCTGGATGATGTAATACCAGGCGACGGTCACATCGAGATGCGAGTTGTACGAATACTTCGCGCCGGTCCACATGTACTGCAGGATCTTCGCTCCTTGCGGGTACGGGTTGTTGTTGACGAAGGCGAGCGTATAGCCGCCGATGTCGGGTGCGCCGACGGCAAGGCGAGTCTGGGGATTGCGGAAGTGGATGTCCTGGAAGGAGGCATAGAACTTGAGGGCCTTCCACACGTAAGACCCATTGACCCCCCAGGTCCAGTTGTCCGATACGGCCGCGTTGACCGCCGTGCTCGCCGAGATGGTGGCCGGCAGCGTCGCCATCTGGGCCGCGCTCGCGGGCGTGGCCAGGATCGCATCCTTCTTGTTGGCGTAGGCCGCATCGATCGACAGGCCAGGCAGCGGGTCGCCGCCCACGTTCGCCTCGAGCGCGTTGCCGCCGGAGCCGGTGCCGGCGCCGTTCTGGAACTGGCCCGCGATCCGGAACTTCCCGATCTGGTTGAAATACTTGACCGAGTTGTCCAGCCGTCCATCCTGCGTATCGCCGGATCCGATGACCGTCCCCGAGTAGCCGACAAACGAAAACGCGTACGACCCGCCCAAAGGATCGTACTTCACCACGTTGTCCAGCAGCAGCGAGCTCTGCCGGCCGATCGTCAGCGTGCCGTACGTCGGCGACGAAACCCCCGCGTAAGCGGCGCCCCCGAACGGCTGGCCGGCCCGGTTGGAGTCACCATTGGTGTTCTGGTTGACTTGGGACACGCCATTGTTCTGCACGACCGACTTCACGCCGTCGGACAGATTGCCATTGAGCGGATTGAAGTGGGTTTCCAGCCTGAAAACGCCCGAGAAGCCCGGGTAGAACTCATGGGTGCCGCGCAGGCCGACCTTCGACTGGCTCATCGCGTTCTCGCTCACGGTCGAGATCTGCTTCGAAGCGTTCTTCTGCACCATGTATTCCAGCCCGGGCGGGAAGTAGTCGCTCAGCGGAACGCCGCGGTTCTGGTAGGTGTAGCCGACGTCGAACGTCCCATACAGCGTGACGCCGAACCACGTCAGGCTGTCGTCCGTGGCGTCCGCAGCGTGAGCGACGTTTGCCAACGAAGCCAGTGCAGCAAGTGCGCCGGCGCATGCAAGATATTTCTTCACGTAGGTCCCCCCACTAAGCAATAAACTCGATCAAACCGCCGCCCGACCGACCAGACGATCCCGTCGAACCGACGCCGAGGCTGAACAGCGACCGGCTCGCGACGGGTCAATCGCCGGCCTGCAGGTCCGCCCCAACCGAAAGTCTCTTTGAACCGTATAAGTCGCGCGGGGCGGAGGATTCTGCAGCGCCCACGCTGCGTTGCACGCGTTCGAGCGCGCGCATCATCCTGTTTTTGTGCATCATTTCCAGCATGGCCATCGATTGTGACCTGACTACTACGAGGCGTGGACCTGGTAGGTGCCGTGTAACTTTTCCGACACAGCGATGCTACTATAGGCACCCCTGTGGATTGCAAGCGAAAAGGCTAAGGTGTCTGCCGCGCGCAACGTGGGGCGGACTGAAAGTCCTCGCCGGAGAGTTGACCTTGTGGCTGATCGGGAAACCGCGCCCCGAGTGCCTCCCCGAAATCGGCGATAATTGCATCAGAGTCGTATTTCCTGGAGCGAAGAGATGAACGCCCCTGTGGCCCCTGTAGAAGTTTCCGGCCCGCTGAAGTTTTCCGACGCAGCGGCCGCCAAGGTGAAGCAACTGATCGATGAAGAGGGCAATGCTGCGCTCAAGCTGCGCGTATTCGTGCAGGGCGGCGGCTGCTCCGGCTTCCAGTACGGGTTTACGTTCGACGAGATCGTGAACGAAGACGACACGGCGATGGAGCGCAACGGCGTCACCCTGTTGATCGACTCGATGAGCTACCAGTACCTGGTGGGCGCCGAGATCGACTACAAGGAAGACATCGAGGGCGCGCAGTTCGTGATCAAGAACCCGAACGCGACGACCACCTGCGGCTGCGGCTCGTCGTTTTCTGCCTGATCGAAGCGGTGCCGATC
>Ga0179587_10001025_pt1 | contig 12266 bp, 7 predicted proteins | sample CZODoug2_1_08_16_FD_185932 | JGI IMG/M metagenome (GOLD analysis project Ga0179587, IMG submission 185932) | Vadose zone soil fungal communities from Angelo Coast Range Reserve, California, USA - CZODoug2_1_08_16fungal | ecosystem: Environmental > Terrestrial > Soil > Vadose zone | place: USA...
GGCGAGCATGCTCACGCCCTTGGTGGCGCGCACGGGACGTTGCTTCCTGCGGCCGCTGAACGAACCGGACAGCCTGCTTCCGCTCGCGTGGGACGAAGGCGGTCCCTGGAACTTCCTCCTTGAGCTGCACCGGATTGGCGAAACAGCATGTACCCTCGCCGGCTTTTTCCAGCGCGGAGAAGAGCGCTGGGAAGCAACATTCCCGGCCCTGGTCACGGCAGGTCTGGTAATCACGAGAGACCGCGTGGCACCTCTCGCCAGCGACACCCCGATCGAATGGATCATCGCTCTTCGCAAACAGGGGTCGATCTCGGTTCCCGAAAAGGACCGCGATGAATTCCTGGCGACTTTGCTCTGCTGTCCGAACTTGCCCCCGCTGCGGGTGCCAGAGGAGTTACGATACGAGGAGGTGGCGCTGCCACCTCATCCGCATTTAACAATTTCCAAAACCCGCGTCATGTACCGGCATGAACGCCTGGATGCGAATCTGTGTTTTGCGTACGAGGGCCGCCTGTTCGCGGCGTTCGATCCGGCGCGAGGTTATTTCGAAGCTGCAGGACGGCGTTTTATACGCCGGGATTCCAATGCGGAGAAGTCCGCCTGCGCGCTTCTCGATCAGCTTGGCCTGAAGCAGCGCGCTCCCACCTACCCGGATTCCACGCCGAGGTGGGAGTTGGCGCCGAGCAAGCTGCCGCGCATCGTGCGCTCGCTTGTGGAGGCAGGCTGGGACATCAAAGCCGAAGGAAAGATCTTCAGACGCCCAGGCGCATTCCGCATCGAAGTTTCGAGTGGCGTGGATTGGTTCGAGCTGCACGGTGAGGTAGAGTACGGGAACACCACAGCGCGCCTGCCCGAGTTGCTCGAGGCCCTGCGCCGCGGGGACAAGATGGTGCAGCTCGATGATGGAACCTATGGCACGCTGCCGGAAGAGTGGCTGCGCCGCATTGGCCCGCTGGCTGGAATGGGTGAGCCGGAGCAAGGTCATGTGCGCTTCCGTCAGAGCCAAGTGGGACTGCTTGACGCCCTAGTGGCGGCGCAACCAGAAGCCCGCTGCGATGAAACCTTCGCACGCGTGCGCGAGGAGCTACGACGCTTTCACGGCGTCGAACCTGCGGCACAGCCCGCGGGATTTGTGGGCCGCCTGCGTGATTATCAAAGCGAAGGCTTGGGTTGGATGCACTTCCTGCAGCGTTTCTCCTTCGGTGGCTGCCTCGCGGACGACATGGGTGTGGGCAAGACCGCGCAGGTACTGGCGCTGCTCGAATCCCGCCGCGAGCTGCGCGCCGCGGGCGAGCCCGTCGGTCCGTCCCTGGTGGTCGTTCCGAAGTCGCTCGTGTTCAACTGGAAGGAGGAAGCGGCACGCTTCACTCCGGAGCTGCGCGTGCTCGACCATACCGGCCTGGAGCGCAACGGCAATGACTTCGCCGCTTACGACCTGGTGCTCACCACCTACGGCACACTGCGCCGAGACGCCTGGCACTTCAAAGACGTCGAGTTTGACTACGTCGTGCTCGACGAGGCGCAGGTGGTCAAGAATGCAGAAACGGAGTCATCGAAGGCCGTGCGGCTTCTGCGCGGACGACACCGCCTGGCGGTGAGCGGCACTCCGGTGGAAAACCACCTCGGTGAGCTGTGGACTTTATTCGAGTTTCTCAACCCTGGAATGCTTGGCGCTGCCAATGCCTTCAAGGTCGCGGGCGGGTCGATGCGCAATCCGGACGAAGAAACGCGCCGCCTGCTGGGTCAGGCGTTGCGGCCCTTTATCTTGCGCCGAACCAAGGAGCAGGTGGCGCGTGAGCTGCCGTCCAAAACCGAGCAAACAGTGTACTGCGAGCTCGAACCTGAGCAACGGAAGCTCTATGACGAGTTGCGCCAGCACTACCGCGATTCGTTGCTCAGGCGGATCGAAACCGCCGGCCTGGCGAAATCCAAGATCCAGGTCCTGGAGGCATTGTTGCGCCTGCGGCAAGCTGCTTGCCATCCCGGCTTGCTCGATTCGAAACGCTCCAGTGATTCCAGCGCCAAGCTGGACGTGCTGCTCGAGCAACTGCGTGAAGTCCTCGACGAAGGACACAAAGCGCTGGTGTTCTCGCAGTTCACCAGCTTGCTGAAGATTCTCCGCGCCCGCCTGAATCAGGACGGTATACTTTACGAATACCTAGACGGCGCCACCCGTGACCGCCAGACCCGAGTGGAGCGCTTCCAGAATGACAAAGACTGCCGGCTCTTCCTTGTCAGCATGAGGGCAGGCGGTCTGGGCTTGAATCTCACCGCCGCCGAGTATGTGTTCATTCTCGATCCTTGGTGGAACCCCGCGGTTGAAGCGCAGGCCGTAGACCGCGCGCATCGCATTGGACAGACGCGGCCCATCTTCACCTATCGACTGATTGCCCGCGACACCGTTGAGGAGAAAGTCCTGGAGTTGCAGAAATCCAAGCGCGACCTTGCCGCCGCAATGATCGGCGCCGAGAACAGCATGATTCGAGACCTACGCCCTGACGACCTGGCATTGCTGCTGTCATAGCGGTGCTCATACAGAACTGGTACTCAGAGTTCAAGAAGAAGTAAGTCGTAAACCACGACCTCCCGGATAAGCCTAGGGAACGGGAAAACGTACCTCCGCCGCGAGATGTTCAACCGCAGTAGATGCTCAAAGTGAGGTTTTGGGGGCAAAATCGCTAAGGCGAGATTCTCACGCATGGTGTGTTCTGGGGCAGGCAGGACTTCGCCGTCCTACCCCTCATTTGAGTGGCCATAAGATGACCAAGGGCAGCCCCCCACGAGTCCAGCAACTAGACTTACGATGATGACGGCCGCTGTGTTTCCGGAGTCGGCAGCAAGCTCTGCCGGCAAGGCGTGGTCAGCGAAATCCCCGCCGCAACCAATTTTGCCAACCGAAAAGTCGTCTGGTTCTTCAGGATTTCTGCAAAGCTTCTTTGCTGGCGGTTGACCCTGTGCAGCCGCTCCCAAAGTGAATAGCAAGAACTACGCGAGACATCCGTATTTGATGTGGTTTTCATGCTGGCATGCCAAGTCCCGATAATCGGACATGGGCCCGTCGTGCCGCGCGTGTAGACGAGCTGGCGACTTTGCGCTACCAGTGAAACTTCGAATCTCCCGGCCCTGCGAACCAAGTCTCGCAGGGATTTTCGCAGCAGAACAGTCGAACCTTACTTCAGAACTTGATCCGGTAGCCGGTCTTTCGCACGGTGATGATGTGACGAGGCGAGGACGGATTCTCCTCAAGCTTGCGGCGCAACTCGGCGATATGTGTGTCTACGGTCCGGCTAACAACCGACGCAGAGTATCCCCAAACTTCCCTCATCATTTGCAGGCGGGAGACCACAGCTCCCCTCGCTCGCAAAAGTGCAAGCAGCAAATCGAGTTCCTTCGGAGCTAATTCGACGGTTTGCGATGCGCGGCGTACGGTGCGCGAAGCGGGGTCAACTTCGATGACGCCAAAGCGATGCACCTTCCTCACATCTCCCGCGGCGGTGCCTTCCCCGTGCATGCGGCGAAGCAACGCCTCGACTCTTGCCAGCAACTCCAGGAGTCCGAACGGCTTTGTCACGTAATCGTCCGCTCCCATCCGCAGCCCTCTAACCTTGTCGGCCTCTTCTCCCTTCGCTGTCAGTAGGAGGACCGGCGTTGCGTGTCCGCCTTGGCGCAATGATCGCAATACACGGAATCCGTCCAATTCCGGCAGCATCAGGTCGAGAATCACGAGGTCGGGATTCACCTTCGCGACTGCCTTCAGGCCAGCCACTCCATCCTCGGCCGTCTCGACTTCGTAGCCTTCGATTTCCAAGTTGTTTCGCAGACCGAACGCCAGATCGCGATTGTCCTCAATCAGCAGGATTCGGCTCAAGGCGATTCCTCCAGCTGCTCCTTACGGGCGCCTTCCTGTCCTTTGGAAAGCGGCAGCTCGACGACAAACTTCGCTCCTTCGCGGTCACCTGTAGTCACTGAACACCGGCCGCCATGACGGGTCACCAAATCCTGTACCACGGATAGACCGATCCCTGTGCCCGCAATCGCTGATTGCCGATCGCGCTCCAGTCTCTGAAATCGGTCGAATATGCGCTTTCGATCGGCCAAAGGAACGCCGGGCCCTTCGTCATCTACGAAGAGACATGCCACGCCGTCACCAGCCTCAAGGCCCACGATAACCTGCTGTTTCTTTCTTCCATACTTCACGGCATTATCCAGAAGGTTGATCACGATCTGCCGCAGAGCGTCGGGGTCCACGTTTGCGATCAGGCCAGAGGACAAACGAACTTCGATCTGAGTTTCACTGCCATTCATGACTGATTCAAAGTCCTCCGCGATTTCCTGAATCAGGGGCGCGAGCTCGCGCTTCTCCTTCGAGAGTGAGTCAATTCCTCTCTCCATTCGGGAGAATTGCAGAACATTTTCTACCAGTTGCGTAAGGCGGCGAGCCTCGCGGTCGATGATTTCGAGCGACCGTCGATGCTCCTCGGTGGAACGGATGCGATCCAGCAACAGGGTTTCCGTAAACATCCGAATCTGCGTCAGCGGTGTCCGAAGCTCGTGAGAGACGCTGGAAACGAACTCGTCCCGCAGTTGCTGGAAAGCCATTTCCCGGCGCAGTTGCAGAATGGCGGTCACGATTAGGCCCGCATTCAATGCCAGGAGCCCGAGAAAGAACGGCAGCCGGGAGCGAGGCAGTCCCCCAATGACGATTTGTCGGGAAATCTGCGGATCGATGGAGGCTTCTACCGTGAAACCTAAGAAGACTCCTTGGTATGTATCACCAAAAGACTTTATGACTGCCAATTTTGGCGCTGACTCTTCTCCCAGCTGGAAGCGTTCCACTCCCCCGTGGTCGCGAATGCTCACATGCAGAAACTCGTTCGTCACTTGTCCGTGACCCAGGGAAGGCGGCACGAGGGGCTGACGGTTCAAAGCAGTTCCAAACCATTGCGTCAGAACCGGGAGGTCAACTTCGAAGCCAGCCTCTATCTCTCGGCCTTGCGGTCCTCGCGTGGAGCCTGCGACAAATGTCCGCGGAGCGCCTCCGATTTGAGCGTTCAAGACTTGATATGCAGTGTCGCTGTGCTGCGAGAAGACTCGTACTAGATTCTCCCTCAGCCAGCCTGCCACTTCGTCAGGAGCCGGCTCATTGAGAAAGCTCAACCGCCCAGTGGATGGATCCACCTCGTAGTAGCCTTTCGCCAAGCCCGAGGCGCGCTTCACGCGCGGATCCTGTGCGGAGAGCAACGTTGCTCTTATCGTTGAAGGCAACTTTCCCGATGACTGGATTTCGTGGAGCACAGCCGCCACTAGCGGGTAATAGCCGTAATAACCAATCTCCGCACTCGATCTGCGGATGACTTCGTCGGCAACTAGTGAGGAATAGTCGTGGATGACGCTCTCAACAGTGGCCCGCTGCGAAGCATTTGCGTATTGGGCCTGCAGCACGATCAAGCTTGCGGTTGCCAGGCTCACCAATAAGAGCAAGACAATCAGGGCTGTCCGAGTTCTTCGGGAGTGCCAGGATAACGAAATTGCCATTCAGAATTGCGAGTATAGCACTCGTGGTATCGGCCATCGGTCTTTGAATGTTGGAATTTACATTTCTTGGACACTTTCCTGACAGATTCCGGACAAAAAATTGAACTTCTCCCCACCACAACTGGCGGACAAATCGCTATCCTTTGCATACTGCATTCAGTCGAGCAGCAAGCGCAGAGGGAGGCGAGCGATGTTCTGCAGATTTCGCATAGCAAGTGTGCCCGCAACAACAGTGATGTTGCTGTCCTTGGCGGCTCTCGCCGCCGAGGCTCAAATGCCCGACAAATTCACCAATTTGCAATACTTTTCGAAAACGATTTCACGTCAAGAGCTCATGGGAAATATGCGCGGATTTTCTTTCAGCTTGGGCGTCCGCTGCCAATTCTGCCATGCGGGAAAAGATGGCAACAAACTCGAACAAATGGATTTTGCATCCGATGAAAAAGACACCAAGAAAACCGCACGCGCCATGTTACGCATGGTCGATGCCATCAACCAGGAATACATCGCCAAGATGGGGCGGACCGCACCCATCCGCGTGGAGTGTGTGACCTGTCACCACCAGCTTAGCATTCCGAAAACCATGAACGCGCTTCTCGCGGAAACGATCGATAAGAAAGATATTCAGGCAGCGATCGCTCTCTATCGCGATCTAAGGAAAAATGGGCTTGGAAACGGCCAATACGACTTCGGAGAAACGTCGCTGAACATTTTGACGGAGAGTTTGCTCAAACAGGAGAAGGCCAAGGAAGCCGTGGCCATCATGGAGCTCAACGTCGAAGTCAACACCCCGCCCTCGGGTTGGGCGTACAACCTCTTGGCAATGTCCCACCTGGCAAACAAGCAGGTGGAGAAAGCCAGGGCGGATTACCAGAAGATTCTCGAACTGAATCCCCAGGACGAGTGGGCCAAAAAGCAGCTTGAGCAATTGAACGGCAGCAAGCCATAGATTCGCGACAACTTCCGGCTACACAGAAGTAAATCTGGAGACTACGGTCAGAACGGGCGATCTCAGAAACTTGCCAGCCATTCGTCGTCTGTCCATAGAAACTAATGGTGGTGAATGGCGGCAAAATACGAACGAAAGGTGAACAAAACAGGAGAAATTGATTCGTCCCGTTCCATCGCAACTTGCTGAATTCCTTCGACTAGCTCCAGCTCCGACAAGTTCTGATTGGTTGTTCGGCTGTTACCCGAAAATGTGGGAGGTTCGAATCCTCCCCGGGGAGCCAAAACTCTTTGGCGTCAAGCAATTTAAAGAATTTGGGTAGGGCATTCGCTCTCGACCGAACCCTGGGTACGTGAAGCGAAAGTCGCGCGTGGAAGTTGTTGAGGCGACAGCACATTTCCCCATTTGGTTCGCGCCCGAATGCTCGGCCAAACCCACGGTTAGATGAGCGCGCCTGCCTGCCGCGCAGAAGGTCGCGAGCTCGAGTCTCGTCGTCCCAGCCATTCCTTCCGAAAGAGTTCCTTGTCGTGCTTGTTAGCAACACGCTCAGCCAACGCTTTGCCGATTACCGACCGACTCCAGGCGTGGAGCGCCTGGCGAGCGGAGGGTGCGGATATCGCGCATGGGTGGTTGGCCGAACAGACGGCTGTATTCGCGATTGAATTGAGTGGCGCTTTCGTATCCGACTTCAAAGGCGGCACTGGCGGCATCCAGACCATCCATGAGCATGCGTTCGCGAGCTGCCTGCAAGCGAAGTTGCTTTTGATACTGAAGAGGACTCATGGCGGTGAGCGCACGAAAATGGTGGTGCAGTGTCGAGACGCCCATCCCCGCGATGTTGGCGAGATCTTCCACGCGGAGGGGCTTCGCGAAGTTCGCTTTGACCCAGGCGATGGCCTTTGCCGTGCGGTGGCTCTGATCTCCTAGCGTTGCGATTGAACGGAGACGCGCGCCCTCCGGTCCGCGAAGAATTCGGTAGATGATCTCGCGTTGAATCAGGCCGGAAAGAAATGGAATGTCCTGAGGTGAGTTCAGCAGGTCCACAAGCCGGCAGCAAGCATCTAGTAACTCGGGCGTGGTTTCACCGGTGGCCATGCCAGGCTCGTCCGACGGCGCCTCGGGCGCCTGAATCTCTTCGCGGGTCAGGAGTTCGCGGACTGCGGGCATTTCGAGCTTGAGCACGAAACAGAGATAGGGCACCTGCTCACTTGCCTCGATCACGTTGCAGATGACAGGCAAATCGAGCGAGGTCAGCAGGTATCGCGACTGGTCGAAGATGAAGTTGGTTCCGCCGAGGTTTGCTTGCTTGCGGCCTTGCGCGACGACGGCGAGGCTGGGCTCGTAGGTAGCGGAGGCGGGTGCTGTAGGAGCGGTCCGGCGGCTCAACAGCAAGCCGGGAACGTCGGTGATCAGTCTCTCTCTGGACCCAACGAAAAAGGCAATCTCACGAGCCAGCTCTTTGAGTAATTCCTGGGCTCGGTCCTGCGGCGGAGTAAGGTCTTTGCTGAGGTTTTTCATTGAGTTCCCGTCCTTGTGCCTAGCCTTAAGATAGCCGCGCTGCTCCGGGAACGCCAACGATTTTTCAAATAACAAGAGGAATAGGCAATAAATCGGAAGGATCGGGCTACCGCTGCGGTGGCGTTTAATCCTAACCTCGGACACAGAGAAACGGTTAAGGGAGGCAACCATGGAAACGCGCAAACTTGGAAAAAGCGGCTTGGGAGTCTCATCTCTTGGGCTGGGCTGCATGGGTCTGAGTTTCGGCTACGGGCCGGCGGTGGACAAGAAGGAAGGAATCACGCTGATTCGAGCGGCAGTCGAACGCGGCGTCACATTCTTCGATACTGCGGAAGTCTATGGCCCGTTCACGAACGAAGAACTGGTAGGTGAAGCGCTCGCGCCGTTTCGTGACGGAGTGAAAATTGCGACGAAGTTCGGATTCAAAATTGATCCGAGCACTGGCAAGCAGGCCGGGTTGGACAGTCGGCCGGAGCACATCAAAGAAGTCGCGGAGGCCTCGCTGAGGCGACTCAAGACGGATGTAATAGATCTGTTCTATCAGCACCGCGTGGACCCGAACCTGCCGATTGAAGAGGTGGCGGGAGCGGTGAAGGAATTAATTCAGCAAGGCAAGGTGAAGCACTTCGGACTTTCGGAAGCGGGAGTGCAAACGATCCGTCGCGCGCACGCGGTTCAGCCTGTGACTGCGCTACAAAGCGAATATTCGTTGTGGTGGAGAGAACCTGAAGTGGAAGTGATACCGACGCTGGAAGAGCTCGGGATTGGGTTGGTGCCATTCAGTCCGCTGGGGAAAGGCTTCCTTACCGGGAAGATCGACGAGAAGACTACGTTCGACAGTTCCGATTTTCGCAACATCGTGCCGCGTTTCTCGCCCGAGGCGCGGAAAGCAAATCAGGCGGTAGTGGATCTGCTGGGCAGAATTGCGGAACAGAAGGAGGCGACACCGGCGCAGATCGCGCTGGCATGGCTGCTGGCGCAGCAGCCATGGATAGTTCCGATTCCCGGCACAACCAAGGTATCGCGGCTGGAGGAGAACCTTGGGGCAGTAAACATCAAACTCACAGCAGGCGATTTGCGCGAAATCGAGAGTGCGGCTTCGAAAATCAAGGTTGAGGGTGCGCGGTATCCGGAGCACCTGCAGAAAATGGTTGGCCGGTGAGCGGCTTACCCACGACTAAGTCTCGAACCGAACCAAGGGCCAAAAAATTGAGAGAATTCATGTACAAAGCAAAAGCGTATTCGGCTGCAAGTGCGAGACCAACTCTTGCATCGGCCACAATCCAGCGGCGTGGAGATTGAACTCCCTATAGCGGTTTGTTTCCTTATCATTCAGTACCTCGGAATTATTGGCAGCAGTTCGCGTTGGGTGCACTGGGGTGCAATTACGGTCGATCTTGCTGGGTGTCGCAGGACTCCTCGCGCGTTGTGGTTTGACTTTGCGAGAACGGTAATCGTAGAACCCACGCAAACGTAATCCTGATTTCTCCATCCGTTCCAGACGCGGAGGCGCTATCGTGGAGCAGTCTGATATAGCGTCCGGGCAACTGGTCTTTGTGAAGTGTCAGACGCGAAAACGGCGGAAGATGTTGCGGGCCCCTTTGTTTCGAGTTCGACAACCACAACGAATGTCGTACTCTAGTGAGTGCAGGTCGGAAGCAAATGAGCCAATCTCTACATCAGGGCGACCAACGCAGAAATGACCTCTTGCGTACCACAAAACGAGTAGTCATTAAGTTGGGAACCAGCACGGTCACGGGCTCCCAGGGCGAGCTCTCCTTGGAACGGATCGAACCGCTTGTGCGCGCAATCGCCACCCTCCAAACGAACCGCCGCCAAGTCGTCCTGGTGTCGTCCGGCGCCGTCGGACTCGGCCGGGGATGGCTCGGACTCCACCCATCTCGCCTGAAAGACATGGTAACCAAGCAGGCTTGCGCCGCCGTTGGTCAAAGCTTGTTAATGGAAGCATATAAGAGGCTGTTTGGTGCGTACGACGTAAAGATTGCTCAAGTGTTGCTAACCGAAGAAGATTTCAGCAACTGGCAGCGTTATTCAAACCTGCGCCGAACGATGGAAAAACTGATTGGATTTGGGGTTTTGCCCATCGTCAACGAAAACGACACAGTGTCGACAGCGGAACTTGAAACCGTTGGCGACAGTCCTCGTTCGGTAGCTTTCAGTGATAATGACCGGCTGGCCGCACTTGTCATGAGTGGCTTGGAAGCCGATGCGCTCATTCTTCTCACGAATGTCGATGGTCTCTTGGGTACACAGGGTTCTACGAAACACACACGCTCAGGATTGGGAAGTCGCACACAAGTGATCCCGCTGATTTCGAAGGTGACACCAGAGTTGCGAGCTCTCGCGAGCGGGCCTTCGCATTCCGGGCGCGGCGGCATGCGGACGAAGCTTGAAGCGGCCGAAATTGCCATGAATTGTGGTGGTGTGGCCGTGATCGCCAATGGCAGTCGGGCAGAAACACTTCCCCGCATCTTTGCGGGAGAATCCGAAGGGACTGTTTTTCTGCCTTCCAGCCGAATGAAGGGCAAACGCCGCTGGCTTGCCTACGCGGCCGGGGTCCGTGGCCGAGTGGTCGTTGACGCGGGGGCGCAGCGTGCCATAACGTGCGGCAAGGCCAGTTTGCTCTCATCGGGTGTCGTTCGCGTTGAAAAGCAATTTGGTCCGATGGATGTAGTAAGCATCGCGGACGTCGAGGGCCACGAATTTGCAAGAGGGATTGCCAACTGCGCTAGCGAGGCGGCAGCGACTGCTCGTATCCTCTTCACTCGCGACAACATCGTTCTCCTGGAGCGCGAAGCTTGAGCAAGACGCTTAGCACGAGACCACTGGCTGATGTCGCTTCCATTGCGCGCTCTGCGAGGGAGGCCTCCCGAAAACTTGCACTCCTCTCGGGCGAAACCCGAAACGCCGCTCTCCTGACGATTGCGGACGCACTCGAAGGAAATGGCGGGCCGGTTCTAGCGGCCAATGCAAAGGACTGCGCCGCCGCGGAGACGCTCGCCTCTACAGGAGAGATGACGCCCGCCATGCTTTCACGGCTGCGGATCAACGAGAGTGGCATCGCCGAGATGGCCGCCCGCATCCGAGAGGTCGCAAATCTGCCTGACCCCCTGGGAAAACGGCTGGCAGCCACCGAGCTCGACCAAGGCTTGATCTTGCACAAAGAATCCTGCGCGCTTGGCGTGATTGCGGTGGTATTTGAATCTCGGCCCGATGTCGTTCCGCAAGTCGCTTCGCTGGCGCTCAAGTCCGGCAACGCGGTTCTGCTCAAAGGTGGGGCCGAAGCCGCAAATAGCAACGAAAGCATTGTAGCTGTCTGGAGAGAGGCGCTTTGCAGGTTTCCCGATGTACCTCAGGAGTCCATCCACCTACTGCAATCTCGCTCGGATGTGCTGGAACTCTTGCGTCTCCGGGGTGAAGTCGATCTGTTGATCCCGCGCGGTTCGAAGGAGTTCGTTGCCTTCGTGGAACAGAATAGCCGTATCCCTGTCGTGGGCCACGGTGAGGGAATCTGTCATGTGTTCGTCGATCGCGCTGCGGATCTGAACAGAGCCGTGACAGTCACGTTAGACTCTAAGGTTCAGTACCCTGCGGCTTGCAACTCCGTCGAAACTCTTCTCGTGCACAAGGATGTTGCCGCCGCATTCCTGCCTAGGGTAGTCGCAGAATTAAATAGAGCAAATGTGGAAGTTCGTGGCTGTCCTCGTGTTCGGGCATTGCTTCCTGAGGCCAAACTGGTCCCTGCGATCGAAAAGGATTGGTCAACCGAGTACTCCGACCTCATCCTCTCGGTGAAGATTGTGGATACGGTGGAACAGGCGCTCGAACACATTCAAAGGTACGGCTCGAAGCACACTGAATGCATTGTTACGGAAGACCAAGCTGTCGCTGAGCGCTTTTTGCAGGAAGTCGACGCCGCCGGCGTATTCCACAATGCTTCGACACGTTTTGCGGATGGCTACCGTTACGGCCTCGGCGCAGAGTTGGGGATAAGCAACGGCAAACTACATGCGCGAGGTCCGATGGGCATTGAAGGACTAACCACCTACAAGTACAAGCTCCGCGGGAACGGGCACATCGCCGCCGAGTACAGCAGCGGCGTCCGACATTTCACACACAAACCTCTCGGATAAGAGAAATAGCCTGCCCTCAGCGCCGGGCGAAGTTCAGAGTCCTGGCGTTCTACGATTTGGCGGACAGGCGGTGCACTAGAGCCTCCCCTCTTGCGTTTCCGGATCGCGGG
>Ga0179587_10001028_pt1 | contig 12257 bp, 7 predicted proteins | sample CZODoug2_1_08_16_FD_185932 | JGI IMG/M metagenome (GOLD analysis project Ga0179587, IMG submission 185932) | Vadose zone soil fungal communities from Angelo Coast Range Reserve, California, USA - CZODoug2_1_08_16fungal | ecosystem: Environmental > Terrestrial > Soil > Vadose zone | place: USA...
GACGGCGTCACGGCGCTGCAGCAGCTCGGGCTGATCAAGCTTGCCGCCTAGCTAACCACGATGGAAAAGCCGGCCTTCCTGATTGCCGTCTCGAAGGCCGGCAACGGCGGCACGTCAGCGCCACCTCCGGCGGCAGGCGCCGGCCGTTTGAGAAAATCGGCGGCTTTGACACCGAGCACGTGGGCGAGACTGTCGACAATATCGATATTGGCGGGCCTTTGCTCTCACCCCCGCAATTCAGGTCGCGGCACGGATTCATTTCCAATTGTGTTGCGCCATCATTGTGTTTCGGTTCGCCTCACCCGTGTCCCGCGCCAATCGGAAAATCGTCGCGCACTCAGCGGATCGCCTTCCATGCGCGCTTCCAGCGCGATGAAACCTGCTTCCATTGCGAGTCCGACAGCGGGTGACCGGCGCGCATCTCGGCGACATCCCTTGCGCTCTTTGGTTCAAACCGATCCAGCGCGAACAGAATCGGGCCGACCGTCGCGTGATCCTCCGGATAATCCTGGAGGTAGCGCTCCGCCCGACGCTTCCGCTTGATTCTGGCAAACAATCTAAACATGGCAGATTGCCGGTCGCCGCAATAATGGCGCAAAGCATACACGGAATGAGTGTGCCCGGAAGGCCTAAAGGGCGAGTGCCGCGGCGCGCACGGCCGAGTCATTTCGCTCTGAGGGACCCTCGTCGCACGCGCCTGGCTTGCGCGCGGCCGTCACACCCGCCTGAGAGGCGCCTGCGCGCGCCCGCGCTTGCGCCACTTGTCCGACCAGCGTTTCTCGCTGCGGCTGTCGCTGCGGACCATCGCGCAATTCGGACAGGCGGTGATCATGTGAACGCCCGCCAGCGCGAATTTCACCGAGAGGATCTCGAGCCGTTGACGGCAATTCGGGCAATCATCATGGGATTTGTCGCCGCTATCCATTTCAGCCTCGAACTTGCCTGACTTGAACTTGCTTGACTTGAACCTGCCCGCGTCGCATCCGCGAAGATGCCGCGGTTACTCAATTGCACTGGGTGAAGTCGCCATCGATGCTGCACCTATTGATTGACGAGGGCGCCGCGCCGACGCGGAGGCCGGTTCGAGCTTCGATCGCGATCTCGTTCTGCAGCGGTCGATTTGACCCAATCGACCGTGGCGTCGATTCCTTCGCGAAGCGAGGTCGCTGGATTAAGCCCGAACTGGCGCGCGCGATCGTTCGAATAGACCACCTCCCGGCCATAGCGCGCGCGGGCGCCTCGCTCGTCACCAATGTCGAACCGGACGGAGCGCTCGACATCGGACAATTTGGCCTCCAGGCTCGGCTTGCCGCTCGCGATCTGCCTCAGCGTCGACCCCTGAGTTCGTAGCACCAGGCGTGCGGCCCGCCTGACCTGTCGGCGGAGGCTGCTGCGAAGCTGCCGCTCGTTGAGCGGCAAGGGGCCGTGGCCGAGCGCCCGGCTCAAGCTGTCGAAATAGCTGTTGAAGGTCGGGATCTCCGCCCCATTGGCGTTGAAGACGGAATATTCGGGCAGCGGCTGCACGGCTAGTCCGATGGCAAACCGCGCGAGGTCGCCGACATAGATCAAATTGGCCGGACCCTGCGCCTCCGGAAACCGATTCAATTGGCCTTCGAGAATTCCCTCGATGAAACGCGTGGTCCAGACATAGCTGCAAGGCCCGTAGACCAGCGACGGCCGAATGACGGCGACGGTCAAGCCGGGCCCTGAAGCGGCCTGGCACAGCCGCTCTTCGGCGAGCTTGTCCGCGCCATATTCATCTGCCGGCGAGGGCGGCGTGTCCTCGGTGATGACGCCATCGGCATCGCCATAGACGGCAATGGAACTCATGTGAACCAGGCGCTTGATGCGCCTGACGCGGATCGCGTCCAGCAGCCGTCTTGTTCCCTCGACGGTCGCGCCCTTGGCGGGATCGCGGGCGCAATGAATGACGACCTCAATCCCGTCCAACGCATTCTCGATGGAATCCTGCTCCAGCACGTCGCAGTTCGCGCACTTGACGGGCAATTGATCGAGGCGCGGTGAGCCGTGCCTGACGCCCGCCACCACGCCGTCCGTGCCTGCATTGTGCAAGGCTTCGACCACGGCGCCTCCGATAAATCCGGTTCCCCCGGTGACGAGAATTCGCGGCCAATTCATTTCATCCTCCCGCCGAAGATCAACCGGATCAACTGGTCCGACACGCAGCCTCCAACCGGACAGCCGCGCCGACGCGCGAAGGGTCGCTGCTGCATCACTGTCGTCAGTGATTTTGCAATGCAAACGACCCGCGGATGGTTCCGCGGGTTTGATGTGCGAAGTTTGGGCGTCGTCCGATGATCGCCCGTGGCGATTCCATTGGGTTCCGGGCGACGCGATGGCCATCGTCGATACGGATCGTCAGGCGAGCGCGCTCAGGCGCAGTCGAAGCCGGCTTGGCATCATCGTGAAGGCGAACACTTCCTTGGTGGTTTCGGGATCCTCGGCGTATTCGACCGAGAAATTGCGCGACAGCGTTGCAAGCGCCATCTTCATTTCCAGGGTGGCCAGATAGCGGCCCGGGCAGAACCGCGGACCCGCGCCGAAATGCAGGAAGGCCTTCGGGTTGTGTCCGTCGCGCGTGCCCTCGCGCTGAGCGACCCAGCGCTCCGGCGTGAAGGCCTTGGCATCGCGATAATTGTTGTCATCGAGCGAGGCGGGCCGCGTCAGCACGAACACCGGTGTGCCCTTGGGAATCTCGATGCCGGCCAGTTCCGTGGTCTCATTGGCTTCAAGAAAAAGGACGGGCGTCACGGTCCGCATCCGCATCGCTTCGAACGCGACGCCTTCGAACAGACCGAGCTTGGCCGTGTCGGCGAACGTCATGGGAGCGCGCGCTTCGCCCAGCGCGTTGCGGGCCGCACGCTGCAACTGTGATTGCAGTTCCGGCTTGCCGGCCAGGATGTGCATGGCCCAGGCGAGGCTGTGGGCCGTGGTGTCCTCGCCCGCGAGCAGCAAGGTCAGGATGTTGGCGTAGACATCGGCGTCGCTGAAGCCGGAGTCCGGCTCGTCTCGCAGCGTCAGCATGGCTTCCAGCAGATTGCGAGGCTTCTCCGCGGGCGCGCGGCGCATGCGCTCGCGCGCTTCCGCGATCATCTCGGCTACGAATTCGCGCAGCGCCTTCAGGGAACGGTCGAGCCGGTAGTCCCCGGGCAGCCTGAAATAGCGCCAATAGGGAAACAGGGCGTTGATCCGGTAGCTGATCATTGGAAAGATGACGCCGAGGTGCCGCTGGATGGCATCTTCGCCCGCTTCCAGCGTGTTGACATCCTTGCCAAATACCAGGGTGGCCGTAGCGTCGACCGTGAAGCGCGTGAGATCCTGCAGCACGTCGGTGTCGGTGCCGGCTTTTGCGCTGCGCCGCCAGCGTCGAAGCAGGCGCTCGGTGATGAACTGCAAGGTCGGAAAGAAGCTCTCGAGCTGTTGCGGGGCGAGCGCGCGCATCACGAGATCGCGCTGCGGGCGCCACGCTTCTCCCTCGGACGAGAAGACACCGTCGCCGCCCATCTCCTTGAGAACCGGTTCCATCGTGGACAGGCGCCGAAAGCGGGCTGGCCGATCCTTCAGCACGGAGAGCACCATGTCGACGTTGGACGTCACCAATATCCGCTTCGGACCGAGCTTGAACGTATAGGTCGATCCCAGCTGTTCGCCCCATTTTTCGAGCTGGGCGTGCAATTGCTTGGGATCGAGCTCGAATAAGTTGCCCACCAACGGCCATGCGCGCGGCGCAGGAAGGTCCTCCAGGCGCCGCTTGGTGGCACCGCTCGTGCGGGCGGTGGTCGGCTGCCCCGGAACTGTCTGGGTAACGCTATCGGTCACAGTGCTCTCCATAGTGTTCTACTGGTGCGCGAAACGATGTTGCGCGAAACGATATTGCGAATGCGTCGTCGACAGGTGCTGGATGCGGCGAGGCATTACCCCGCCTTGGTCGGTGCGTCGTGCACGGCGACTGCCGTCCGTCGCGCGGTTGAAGCAAATGCCGGTGGGCCGCGTCGGACGGCGCGGGATGCCGGTGCTCTCGTCGCGTTATGAATGTCTCCGCGGCTGCAAAATCAGAGCACACGGTGCAGACCGCTCGCTACGTGAGCATTTCAGTGCGCCAAAAAAGGGCTACGTCTGTAACCGGTTGGCGGCGCGGATCGATGGTCACTTGCGAGCGGCTGAGGGCGCGCGAGCAAGGCTCAATTATCCACTCAATTATCCAAAGGAATGTTGGCCCGATCGTCATTTCATTTGGCTCGGCCCGCAACAAGCCGTGATTTTGCCAGAGTTTCACGCGATTCTTTTACCGCGCTCGAATCCTTCGTTGATCGCGCAGTCACGACCGATCGGGCCGGCGTGACCGGACGCCTGTCAGCCGTTGTCCACCGACACTCCGGCTCAAGGCAAAAGGCAAATCAACAAGGGTTCCAATCAACAAGAGTCCATTCAACAGGACTCCGACGCGGTGTTCGATCATTTGACGGCAATCGCGATGCGATGCCCCGACATCCGCCATCGCCGCATCGGATTCGACGTCAAACAGGAACGAAAGCGTCATGCAATATCTCATCGCGACCTATTGGGTGTGGTTTGTGGTGGCGCTGCTCGCGGGCGGCGCGGCGGGCTACTGGTTGCCGGGGAAGCGGATCGGGGAAGGCGGGATTCGTCACCGGCTGCTCTGGGGTGCGACCGCCTGTTTGGCCGGGTTGGCCGCCGCGGTTCTGCACTGGTTCCCGCTGCGCGCCGGAGTTGATCTCGAGCCATCGCTGTGGCTCGCATTCGCCTTTGCCATCGGCGGATTGTTGGGACGCTCGCTGCGCGCCGCGTTCGCGCGAGCGGAACTGGCGCGTGCCGCGCTCGACAGCCATGCGCAGGTCGAGCGTGCCATGCTCGGCGCGCGCGCCAAGGCGGCCGTCAAGTCCGGTCAGGATGCGTCCGTGTCGAGGGAAGCCAGGTTGATGCAAGCTTTGTCGGAGCTACCCAAGCCGAGCCAACCCAAGCCCAGCCGACCCGAGCCGAACCGCGCTCTGGAAAACGCCCGTCTGGACGTCGAAGCGAAAGCCGCCGAGGTGATGCGCATGGCCGCGGCCGCAAAGGCCGGCGAAGATGAGCGCCTTGGTACGGCGGCAAAGGACGCAGACGACGCGCGTATCGCCGCGGCGGCCAAGATTCAGCAAGAGAAGATTCAGCAGGACAAGATTCGGGAAGACAAGATCCAGGAAGACAAGATCCAGGAAGACAAGATCCGAGAAGACAAGATCCGAGAAGACAAGGCGCGTGAAGAAGAGCGTCTTGCCGCCGAGGCGAAAGCGGCCGAGGAGGCGCGTCAGATGGCGGCTAACGCCGCCGCAAAGGCCGCTGCTGAAAAGGCGGCTGCCGAAAAGGCGGCTGAAGATGCCCGTCTTGCCGCTGAAGTGAAAGCCGCCGACCAGTTGCGCTTGGCGGCGGTCGCCAGGACGGTGGCCGCCAATGCTGCCGCCAACACGGCTGAGGTCAGCAATGCTGCGGTCAGCAAGGCAGCGACCGGCAACGCGGCGGACGAAGTGAATGCCCGCCCCGCGGCTGAAACGAGAGCGGCCGAGGAGGCGCGTCTCGCGGCCGCCGTCAGTGCCGTGCAACTGCAACATCTTGCCGTTGAGGCGAAGGCCGATCAGAAGGCGCGCGTCGCCGGCGCTGCCGCCAGGGCCGCCGAACACATGGAACAGCCTGTTGCCGCCGCGGCGACACGGGCCGATGCGTCTCACCCCGGCCGCAAGCCTCGGGGGACCGAGGCACCGGGCGAGGGCGCCGCTGACGATCTCAAGCTGATCAAGGGCATCGGGCCCCGGAATGAGAAGGCCTGCAATGCGCTTGGCATCACCCAGTTTCGCCAGATTGCTGATTGGACACCGGACGAGGCGATCTGGGTCGGCCACGAGCTTGCGTTTCCGGGCAGGGTCGAGCGCGAGCACTGGATTGCGCAGGCGAGGTTGCTGGCGGCCGGCGTCGAGACCGAGCATTCGCGGGCGGTGAAATCCGGCGCGATCACGATCGACGACCAAGCGGACGAGCCGCTCGATCCGGCCACCGCCGAGATGCTCGGCGAGAGCCTTCCGGAACAGGCCGCGCCCATCGATGGCGAACGCAAGCACCCGGGCCGGCGGCCCCCAGGTCTCGCAACGGCGCTGCGCAAGCCGGACGATCTCAAGCGGATACGTGGAATAGGCCCGCGAAATGCCGGCAGGCTTCACGAACTGGGGATCTGGCACTTCGCACAGGTCGCGGCCTGGACCGACGAAAACGTCAAGTGGGTCGGCAGTTATCTGGCGTCATCCGGGCGCATCCAGCGCGACAACTGGGTGGCGCAGGCACGCGAACTGGCGGCGGGCCAAGAAACTGACAAAGAGATCGACAAAGAAAACAACAAGGCATCCTCGCGCCGCGCCGCCGGCAAGGTCGCTGCGCCGAAAGACGACGGATTGCCGGAAGAGGGCAGCGTTCAGCCGCCCGAGTGAAGTGAGTGCCGTAGCGCGCGGTCGCGCAACGTGCGCGGCCGTCAAAACGAAAGCTTCCCGGCGAGGGGGACGTTGGCGGGCGAAGACCACCGAGGGTTCGCCCGGGCGTGATCGGTCGTGATCTGCCATTCACGCGTTGATGAACGATGCTGCGGATGAGTTGATCTGCGGTCGCCATTCACGTGCATCGTGACCAACCTTACTTGTTTTTAAATTGAGGTAAGGGCGCACACCATGTTCAGATGTCGGCGGCGGGCGATCCGTGTTGCTGCGGCCTTCTGACAGATCTTCCGACCAGATCTTCCAACAAGAAAACTGGGAAACGTGCGAGGCGGCAAGTGGAGCGATCCGCACGCAACGACGGATGCTGTTCGAGGTCCAGATGGCTTTGTTCTCACGATCGTTCATTCGCAGGCGCATCATCTCCGGCGCGACGACGCTGGCGTTCACGGGAGCATCGCTTGCACTCGACCATCAGCCCGCCGCGCATCGGCTTCACCCGATCGTGACGGTGCGGCAGGTTTCGTCTTCGCCGGCAGCATCCGCGGACGCATTGGTGCCGTTGGCCAACCAGCCCGGATGGACGCCCGCACAGTTCTGCGAGCGGCACATTCACCCCTTCGATGCGACGGAGACATCACCGCCGTCGCTGTCTCCAGGATGAGTCCGGCACGGCCAGCCGGAGCGTCCGATATGCCCGAGCGGCGTCGCCGCGCGGTTCTGTCCGCTCGATGAGCGTGCGGTGAGGATGGATAGATGGGACTTGTTCGTTTTGCCTTGAGGTTTCCGCACACGTTTTATGTCGTCGCGGCGCTGATCATGTTTCTCGGCGTCGTCGCCTGTGTCGAGATGCCGACGGATATCTTCCCCGAGATCAACATCCCCGTGGTGACGGTGATCTGGAGCTACACGGGGCTTTCGACGCCCGAGATGGAGCAGCGCGTCACCACCTACAGCCAGTACTCGATCAGCTCGAACGTCACCGGCATCCGGAACATCGAGGCGCAGACGATGGCCGGGCTGTCCGTGCAGAAGATCTATTTCCAGCCGGACGTCAATCTCGACCTCGCCATCGCCCAGATCGTCTCGGCCACCAACGCCATCCGCGCCTTGATGCCGCCGGGAATCCAGGCGCCGCTGGTGGTGCAGTTCAACGCATCGAGCGTGCCGGTGCTGCAGATCAGCCTGAGCTCGGATACGCTGAGCGAACAGCAGCTCTATGATTACGGCATCTATCGCATCCGCCAGCAGCTCGCGCCGATACCCGGCATCACGCTGCCGACGCCGTCTGGCGGCAAATACCGCCAGATCATGGTCGATATCGATCCCAACAAGCTGCTCGCCAAGGGGCTGACCCCGCTCGATGTGGTCAACGCGGTCAACGCGCAGAACCTGACCTTGCCGGCGGGCACCGCGAAATTCGGCCGGACGCAATATGTCGTCCGCACCAATGCGACGCCGGCCACGATCGACGATCTCAATGATATTCCGATCAAGGTCGTGAACGGCGCCACCGTCTTCGTCAAGGATGTCGGCCAGGTCCATGACGGCTGGCTGGTGCAGCAGAATGTGGTGCGGCAGAACGGCCGCCGTTCGGTGCTGCTCAGCGTCATCAAGAACGGCAACGCCTCGACCTTGACCGTCGTCAATGCCGTGCACAAGGCGCTGCAGACTGCGCGCGCGGCGGCGCCGGCGGGCATGCAGATCAATGAATTGTTCGATCAGTCCGTGTTCGTGAAGAATTCGGTTGCCAGCGTGCTGCGCGAGGGCGCGATCGCGGCTGCGCTGACGGCACTGATGATCCTGCTGTTCCTGGGGTCGTGGCGTTCGACGCTCGTGGTCATGATCTCGATCCCGCTCTCCATTCTGTCCTCGCTGGTCGTGCTGCATTTCCTGGGCGAAACCCTGAACACCATGACGCTCGGCGGATTGGCGCTCGCGGTCGGCATCCTCGTCGACGATTCCACGGTGACGATCGAGAACACCCATCGCCTGCTGGTCGAGGAAGGCCAGCCGCTGCCCCAGGCGACCCTGCACGGTGCGGCGGGCATCGCGGTGCCGACCCTGGTGTCGACGCTCGCCATCAGTTGCGTATTCACGTCGGTTCTGTTCCTGGACGGCCCCGCCAAATATCTGTTCACGCCGCTCGGGCTGGCGGTGGTCTTCGCGATGCTGGCGTCCTACGGCCTGTCGCGGACATTGACGCCGATCGTCATCGGTCTGCTGTTGAAGAACGAGCATCATGGCCCGGTCGATCCCGCCACCGCCGGCTTCTTCGCACGTTTCCATGCCGGCTTCGAGCGGCGATTCGAGACGTTGCGCCACGGCTATTCGCGCCTGCTGAGGGAACTGGTCAGCCATCGCCTCATCATTCCCGTGATGATGGTGCTGGTGCTCGGTCTTGGCGCGGTGATGCTGCCGCTGGTCGGCCGCGACTTTTTTCCTGTCATCGATGGCGGGCAGATCCAGCTCCACGTTCGCGCGCCCGCCGGCACGCGGATCGAGGACACCGAGCGCATCTTCCAGTCGGTGGAAGACAAGATCCGCGACGTGATTCCGGCCAGCGAACGCGAGCTCGTGGTCGACAATATCGGCCTGCCGGCGCGCGCCTATAATCTCGCGTTCAGCGACGGCTCGACCATCGGCGTCAATGACGGCGTCATTCTGGTGTCGCTGAAGGAGGGCCACAAGCCGACGGCCGATTATGTGCGGACATTGCGCCAGGTGCTGCCGCAGGCGTTTCCCGAAGACACCTTCTATTTCCAGGCCGCCGATATCGTTACCCAGATCCTGAATTTCGGGCTGCCGGCGCAGATCGACGTGCGCACCGTCGGCTATGACAAGGACAATGACCTGCGCGTCGCCAAGGAATTGCGGCGGCGGATATCGGATATTCCGGGAATCGCGGACGCGCATCTGCAGCAGGAGGTCAATGCGCCGGCCTTCTACGCCAATATCGACCGCACCCGCGCCGCCCAACTCGGGCTCAATGCCAACACGGTTGCGACCAATGTCAATGTCAGCCTGAGTTCGTCGGAGCAGGTGACACCGAATTTCTGGACCGATCCGAAATCGGGCATTCCCTATTATCTTGCGGTGCAGACGCCCGAGAACCGCATCAGCTCGCTGAACGATCTGCGCAACACGCCGGTTTCCACCGCGATCAACTCGCAGGCCACGGATGTCCCGGTGCCGGGCATGCTCGGCAATGTTGCGACCATTGCCCGAACCAGCGTTCCCACCAACAGCAACCAGGCCAATGTGCAGCCGGTCTATGAGGTCTATGCCAGCGCGCAGGGCCGCGATCTCGGCAGCATCGCGGGCCAAATCAACACGATCGTGACCGACCTGCAGAAGCAGTTGAAGCCCGGCAACACCATCCAGGTCAGCGGCCAGATCCAGAGCATGAATGGCGCGTTCCTCAATCTCGGCATCGGGCTGCTGTTCGCCGCGGTGTTCGTCTATCTGTTGATGGTCGTGAACTACCAGACCTTCGGCGATCCCCTGGTCGTCATACTGGCGCTGCCGGCAACGCTGTGCGGTATCCTCACCATGCTGTTTATAACGGGAACGACACTCAACGTGCCGTCGTTGATGGGCGCGATCATGGCGGTCGGCGTCGCCTCCGCCAATTCGATCCTGCTCGTGACTTTCGCCCGCGAGCAGCAGCTCGCCGGCAAAAGCGCGTTCGAGGCCGCGATCGAGGCCGGCCATACGCGGATCAGGCCGGTTCTGATGACCGCGGCCGCGATGATCGTCGGCATGATCCCGATGGCGATCGGGGCTGCCGGCGAGGAGCAGAACGCCGCGCTGGCGCGGGCGGTGATCGGCGGACTGCTGTTTGCGACGCCGACCACGCTGCTGGTGGTGCCGTATCTGTTCGCGATGCTGCGCAAGCGCAACGACGGCAAGGGACATCACGGCGTATTCGAAGAGGTGCTGGAATGAATTTCAATCGACCCGGACACATGGTGCCCGCGGAAACCGATCGCGAACCCGACCCTGTGCCCGAGCCGCATTTGAAGCCGCGCGTAAAATCGCGCTGGCGCGGCGCGCTGTCGGGCGCCATGCTGGCGCTGATGATCGCGGCGGCAATCGCCTACGGCGGCTACAGCCATTATGCGCAAAGCCGCGAGGTGGCCGCGATCGCGAAGGAGGGCCGGGAGCTGGTGCCGCAGGTGAGGGTGGAGACGGTACGGCCGAGCGATGCCATCGACGTCGTCAGTCTGCCCGCCACGACATCGGCATTCTCCGCGGCGAACATCTTCGCGCGCGCCAGCGGCTACATCGCCAAGCGCGAGGCCGATATTGGCGACCATGTGAAGGCCGGGCAATTGCTGGCGGAGATCGTCGCGCCCGAGTTGGACCATCAGATATCGCAAGCCGAGGCGACGCTCGGCCAGCTCCAGGCGGCTCTGCAGCAGGCGCAGGCCAATCGCGAGCTTGCCAAGGTGACCTGGGATCGTGACGGCCCGCTGGTCAAGCAAGGCTGGTTGACCGCGCAGCAGGGCACGATCGACGTGCAGACCTTGAAGGCGCAGGAGGCCGCGGTCTCGGTGGCGCAATCCAATGTGACGGCGGAGCAGGCGCAGTTGCAGGTCCTGCAGCAGCAGAAGGACTACCAGCGCGTGGTGGCGCCGTTCACGGGCGTCATCACCCAGCGCAATATCGACATCGGCAGCCTGGTGCAGGCGGACGCGACCAGCGGCACCTTCATGTTCACGATCATGCAGAGCGATGTGATCCGAACCCAGGTGTTCGTGCCGCAGGACGAGGCGTTCGGCCTCAGCGACGGCATCGAGGCCGTCATGCACGTTCCGGAAATGCCGGACCGGACTTTTCCAGGCAAGGTGACGCGGATCGCCCAGGCCCTGCAGCCGGGATCGCGCACGCTGCTGACCGAGGTCGACATCCCCAATCCGGATGGCGTGCTCTCCCCCGGCATCTACTGCACCATCGACCTGCACATTCCGCGCAAGACGCCGGGTGTCACGGTGTCCGCGGACGCGATCATTTTCAACGAGTCCGGCCTGCAGGTCGCCGTGGTCGAGAACGGCGTGGTCCATTTGCGAAAGGTCAAAGTGGCCCGCGATTTCGGGCAGCGCGTCAGCATCGACAGCGGCATCAAGCCGGGCGACCAGGTGATCCTCAATCCCGCCGTCGATCTCGCCGAAGGCAGCAAGGTGCAATCCCGCCCGCAGGCGACGCAGACTTCATAAGGGGGCAGTGTCTCCCTCACACGATCAGCCGCCCCGTTCGATCGGCAACCGTGATCCGCGCCTCTGTCCCGGAATTGAAATCCAGCCGATCGGCCTCGATGCCGTCGGAAAAGATGACGCCGTTTTCGGGCATCAGCGAGCGCAATCGCAGCGTCTCGGATCTGGCGAGATGTCCGTAGACCAGGCTGACCTGCGAAGTCCGGCTTGGAAAGGGCTCGCGGACGGCGAAGCGCAATTCGCAGGAATCCCAGGCTTGCGGCGCGTAGACCCCGCTCTCGCTGTAGCCGCCGAAGGCGCCGGCGATGGCGAGCGAGCCGGTGACGATGCTCTTGAACCATGCGGTCGAGCCGAGGCCGGTCGAGACGATCAGGCCGCTGGAGGATTGGGTTTCCTTGTGCTCGCCGGCCGCGATCTCGTAGACCGCGGACGTATGCGTGCGCGCGCCGATGAACAGGTCGTTGACCGCATGGAGCACCTGACCGTTGGCGAGGCTGGCCTTCGCCATGGTCACAGATTTGCACGCGCGCTTGTCGGCGGCGAC
>Ga0179587_10001029_pt1 | contig 12256 bp, 10 predicted proteins | sample CZODoug2_1_08_16_FD_185932 | JGI IMG/M metagenome (GOLD analysis project Ga0179587, IMG submission 185932) | Vadose zone soil fungal communities from Angelo Coast Range Reserve, California, USA - CZODoug2_1_08_16fungal | ecosystem: Environmental > Terrestrial > Soil > Vadose zone | place: USA...
ATCGTACGCAAGGACGATCATGTGGTCCTGGTCGGCACGGGCATCAGCATCAAGAACGCCGACGACCCTCTCGCCGAATCCGTGGTGCAATCGTTTCAGTCGCAGGTCCATTCGGCCTTCCAGCACACTGGCGACAACGTTTTATTCGTGAAACTGCCGGCAAGGCACCTGACGGCGGGCGAGCTTGAAGGTTATTCGAAAACGGCGCCGGTACTGCTGGTGCAGCTCGAGGCGAAGAGTCATGAGCTTGCCGTACTGTACGGCTATCTCGGGCCGGTCAATGCCTTTGGATCGCTGACTTCCGATTAGCCGCCCCTGGCGCTCGCCCATAAAATATCGGACTATCGCCGCAGTGAGTCCACTGCTGCTCGTTGCCGGTGCGGGCCTGATCGCAGGCATGATGAATGCGCTCGCCGGCGGCGGCTCATTCGTCACCTTGCCGGCATTGATTGCCGTCGGCGTGCCCTCGGTGACGGCGAATACCACCAGCACCGTGGCGCTGTTCCCGGGGCAACTCACCAGCGCGTGGACGTATCGCGACGGCTTGGGCCCCGTCGGCCCGGTCTCGCTGCGAAGTTTGCTGCTCGCCACGTTCCTCGGTGGGGTGATCGGCGCTCTCCTGCTGCTGCGCACGCCGATCACGGCGTTCGATGTCATCCTGCCCTGGCTGTTGGCGATTGCCACTCTGACGCTGACCTTCGGACGTCAACTCGGCGAAGTTTGGCGCCGCCGATGGAGCATCGGCGCGCCGCTCGTGGTGGTGGTGCAATTCGGCCTCGGCATCTATGGCGGCTACTTCGGCGGCGGCGTCGGCATCATGATGATGGCCGTTTGGAGTTTGCTGGGCGACCGCACGCTGAAGAGCTTCAATGCGCCGCGCACCTTGCTGGTCTGTGCGGCCAACACCGTGGCCGTCTTTATTTTCATCGCGGCGAACGCCGTGAGATGGCGCGAGGCGCTGGTAATGCTGGCCGGCGCCATTGTCGGCGGCTACTGCGGGGCAAACATCGGCCGCAGCGCCCCCGCCGGCATCATACGCGTCGGCACGCTGTTGCTCTCGGTGGGCATTACGCTGGTTTTTTTCTTGCGGGCGTATCTGCGCTGAACTCAACGCCAGAGCACGGTGGCGAGGGCCGCAACGCCATTGTTGACGGCATGCAGAACGAATGAGGGCGCAGCGACTTGTACCGCAGCGCCAGAACGGCATCCAGCGCGTGAACCCGCGAACTAACGCGTTCCCCCTCGGATTTCAAGCAGCCCAATGCGTTGACGAGGACTTCAATTGACAAGCCCAAACTGCGACCAAGTCCCTGGTGAGCCCGCCACCGTGCAAAGCCAACCAGCATATCCGCCGTGCACTGGGGCCGTGTTCCATGCAATGTCACCAACATTGCAAGTGCCCACGTTTGGAATTCTGCTACGGAATATTTCTTGCCTTCCCACAGGTATTTGCGCGCCGCCAATGGTAGACGTGTTATTGGTAGTACGCACACTTGGCCGGAATGTTGGACTCGACAGCAACATCTGACTATTACCGCTGGGCTGAATAAGCATGTTGTGTTCGACGATTCCGTTACTTTCAGTTCCATTCGGAGCAAATGCATCACTCTGCCAGTCGTAGAAGACGCTATTGTTTGCCTCGAAGCCCAACACATTTCTCAGAATGATGGCATTTGTTGCAAGTCCGGCTCCCTGCCCGAATGTATCGTGATACCCACCGGCCACAAAATTGCTATCAAAGGCCAAATTTACTACTAATTAGGTAACTGAGGTCATAAGCCCCGACAGCTCCCGGGCTACTTGCATCATTTTGCTGGCGCTAGCCTATCCTGCCATCACAAAATCTAGACCCAAAAAAATGCCAGCGCTCTGATGCACGCACGTAACAAACGACATCGCTGAGAAGTTCGGCTGCCGAACTTCTCGGCGTCGATTCACCGCCTTGATGGATGCGTCGGGTGTGCCCCCTACCATGCCGCTGTCTCTAGCTCCCGCTGCGACCGCGAGCCCACCAGCGCCGCCTCGCCCGGCGCGATGCCACTCCACCGCCCCGCGCGCTCGGATCAAGTACCCATACCCGGAAAGTCGCGACGTCGTTGACGGCGCCATGTCGGGGCCTTCGCGGACACTACTTGTGACACACTGGGCGAGCCGACAATATGACTAATGCGATGGTTTTGACGAACATTGGATTTGCACCGCTTGCCCTCCTCCGACATCGATATCTACTCTTTCCCGATTGGCGCACAGCTTTTGCAGCGAGCTTGAGTCGATTGCATACCTGTCGTGTCGCAACACAGTAAATGGGCTTCCCTCAGTAGCGGCATATAAAACGACGATCTCAGAGCAAATTTTGAGCTCTTCATATCGGCAGCTAATTTTGAAAACAGCGTACAACCCCGGCGACTCCGCATTCGGCGGATTGCGAAGCCAGCTAGGATCTTTGATTTCATGTCCGATAGCGCGTCCTGACATTTTGAAGAATGAGGCGCGGTTGTCGTGCCAGGTACGTAATGGCAACACTTCTTGAGTTCGTGCCGCGAAGCGCGACCAAGCAACATCGCTGTCGCTGTGATCGTAAGCGTCAAGAAAAGTTCGAACAGTTTCGCGCGCTGCCTCCGTAACTGTGGCAGATTCCTGAATGGTGGCCAACGACGTTTGGGGCGTACTTTCAGATGTCTGGTAGAGCACGCTTGTTGCGAAAAGGGGGAGAGCGTCGCTACGCTGGGACAGTGTTAGCAAGCACAGGCAAAGAGTGACTCTAAACCATCCGTAAACAATCACATTCGGATTGCGCGCTTGCTCGCAACGTGGATTTAATCGCCGCCAGCAGTATGACGTCAAAGTTCGCACTAGCGGTGTGTCGTTTCGCGAATGTCAATTTCCTCTTTCTTGCTACTCATTGAACATGCCTCATTACCGGACTTTTGGCACAGATCCGTTTGGAACCGCAATGCATAAAGCAATTCCTGAACGGGAAACTTTTTGTCCTTAACCCATGCTCGCGCCATCGCCACTTGATCAGCCGAAGTACGTTCGGCATCAACCTTACTCCCTTGCAAGAGTTCAGCAAGGGATTCGCCTCGCAGCGCCTGAAGCCAGCCTACATTGGGGTATGGGAATCGAAGAAAAAGCGTGTTGGCATCATTGTAAGAAGCAGCGGCTTCATCGTACCGTCTCTGCGAGAAGAACGCGTCTCCAATATCAATGTAGAGGCCAGCAAGAAATGCGGATTCCGCTGGATTAATCACAGCGGTACATATTGCGACGGCGTAACGGAGACCGCTTCTCAACTGAAGAAGCTCCTCGGTTGATTGCGAATTCCCCCTTATCACATCGCGCACTTGGCGCGCGCGCCCGAGATTCACTGTACGATCCGGCGTGCAGACGCCGCTGGCGAGGACTTCTGCGGAAGGTAAATCCGCCGAATACGCAGCCATTGCGCTGGCGATCAACCACAGACACGTGGGCAGCCACTTGTAGGGTCTTCGCAATTGCCTCTCCCTATTTAACAGCCGGATTTTGGGCATTGCTGTGGAGTACTAATCAGTTCGACGCCAAGTACATATGGCGATTGGTTGGAGAAGATTACCGTCGCCGTTCCGGGCCCAACAAACCCGGATGCGCCTCTGGTGAACTGCTGACCTGGATTGAGATAGAGCGGGAGACCATTCTCCTCATTAAACAATTGGGTACCTTGTGTCACTGTCCCACCCGGGCCAGAAACTGTAAGTGTTACCGTCACATTCACCGGGCTTTGAAAAATATAATTGAAAATCAATCCCAACAGCGAGTTGTCTGTATTTGTGACTCCAATCACAAGTGTGTTTGATCCCGGGGTCAAGTTGACATTCAAAGTAGCCTGATTGCCAACTCCGTCAGTGCGCACCGGCTGAAGAGTCGCTTGATCTGAATTGGCTGACTGCGGGTCCTGACTTTGCGCCGATCCGGAATCCGGTTGAGCCGTATTTGTATTGTTATCTGGCGGGGGGCCCCCTCCAGCTGCGGCATTGCCGCCGCTCGGCGCCTCTTGCGGCGCCGCGGTTACTCCTGCGACGTCGTCGCCGCCGGTGGGGTCCGGTGTCCTTACACCGTTGAGCGAGATGTAGCCGTTATTAGCCAAGGCATCCAGATCTCCGAACGTCGCGTCTCCGCCTTGTACGCTGCCATCGGAAATTACACCGAAAGAAGCCGCATAAGGGCTGAGGGCGCCGGGGTCGAAGTTCAATTTCCCACTACCGGACGGACACGCGTCACTGCAGCGTTTAAAGGGATTGTGGCCTGTGGGATCGGTGAAGGTGAGCGGATTGTTAAGCGCGTAGCTGTACCGATTCCAGGTCTGCGTATTGCCCCGACTGGTACCGCGGGTATCTGGGGATAAGAAACGACCCGTTATTGAGTCTTCAATCCGCCCGTTCATGTGATTGAGACCCATGGAGCCCAGGACCGTTTGGAACGTGTAGCCTTCGCGTGTCACGCCATTCATCCTGCCAAGTTCTGTACTTGTAGGTGTGCCGCTCCATGTGCTCGCTTCTCGGCGATTGCCGTACGCCGTGAAACTCTCACCGACCAGTAAGACCCCGGTTGAGTCAGTCACAATAGAAGAAACGCCTCCTTGATGGTCAGTCAGCAGAGAGCGGACATCTATAGCTCCCGCCGTAGTCCGACTAACAACTACGACTGGTCTTCCAGTCGCATAAATATAGTGTCGGAAGTCGGTCCCCGCCGAAGTGTATACGGCTTCAAATAGAGGCGTCGCATAATAGGTTGTCTCGGTACCCGACCCTCCCGTATAAATCATACGCCAGCGTTGGCGATCGGGTCCATAGTCAAACGTCGCGGATTCGGTCGAGGTTCCTACCCCACTCGGATAGTTGTAACTGGTCCAGCCAATGATGGAACCATTGCGAGAGATCGCATTTCCATTTGCGTCGTACGTATAAGTGAAGGAGCTGCTCCCTGCTTGTGTGACAGCATGCTTACGAGAAGGGTCGTAAGTCCATGTTGCCCCAGCTGCGACGTCGCTGCGCGATGTAATATTACCCATCGCGTCATATGTCATCTGCAGATTTGTCGATCCGCCAAGAGTGGAATGATCCAGACGGTATAAGTTATCGTAGAAAAAATTCTCAGTGAGCCCCAGATTGTTGTTCTGGCGTTGGATGACATTGCCCATGTCATCATAGCTGTAGCCCTCATTTTGTAGCGCCGCGCCGCCCGAAACCCCGGTTTGAGTGGAACTGAGCCAGCCGGTGTCAGCATCAAAGGCTCGAGTTGAAACAATTTGCGGATGCCCTGAAAGATCCTCAGTCGTCTCTTGCGTGATCTGACCGCGCGGATTCGTTGAATTCGCCTGCCACCATATCGTCGTGGGCGTCGCGGAGTCAAATATTTGCTGCTGTATCCCGTAGTTGTAAGCGTAACCAGCAGTTACTCGATACGTTGAAGGCGTGGCGCTTGTAGGAAATGTCAGCGTGCTGAGTAACCCTGTGACGGTATCGTAAGCGTAGTCGAAGGATCTGGAGCCGTCGGTCGGATTGACCAGAGTGTGATCCGTTACTCGACCCGCGCTGTCGTACGTGAAGCTTTCTGAATGTGTGCCGCCTGGACCCACCGATGACACGCTGGCCAGTTTCCCGATATTAAAGCTACCGGCTGTCGTTCCCCACGTCCAGGTGGTTGTCAGATCAGGCTCGGTTCGGCTGGTCTTTCGGGACAGTGAATCGTAGATGGCCGAAAAGCTGTTGCCGCTTCCATCCGAATAAAGGGTGACTTCGCCGAGGGCATCGTGGGTCCAGGAGCGCGTGCCTAAGTCCATGTCGGTCATGGATGTGCGAAATGCCTTCAATCCGTAGGCATATGAGGTGCTGCGCAGTGTATTCGATAAGCTGTCTGCCACGGAGGTTACGGACCCGAATGCATCGTGAGTGAAGGCAATGTAGTAGCCGTTGTGGTCCATCGTTCGGCCGATGCTTCCGGTGACTTTCGCGGTTTGCGTTGTCACCTTGCCCTGCGGATCGGTGATCGTCGTTTTTCGACCCTGGTAAACCATATTCGTAGTCTGCAGAGTGCTGTTCGTGGCGCTAATCGGACGTGAAGAACTCAGAACGCGATTGAGCAAATCGTAAGTGTTGGTGGTCCAATAGGTCGTGCAGCTCGCGAACGCACATGGCGCAGCAGTTTGTTTAACGTTCCCCATATTATCGTATTGAGTTTCATTGCGATCGTAAGCGCCACTGAGCATTTGCTTGCTGCTGACAATCATGCGATCGAAAGCATCCAGATACGTGTTTTGGATATTGAGCGTCGTAGCGTTGCTGTTGAGGTTCGTTTGCACCACCGTCATGTGATTATTGCTGTTCACGCATCCAGCGGTGGTGCAATTGTTATAGGCCCATGTGGTTGAGGTGCCATCTGGCCGGCTTTCCAAAATCTTTCGACCGAAAGCGTCGTATTGCCACGACGTCTGAATGTTGTTGGGATCTTTGCTGCTGAGCAACATTCCCGTGATCGGATCAAAATTCGTTTGTGTCACTTGAAATAGAGGATTGCTGATCGATATCGGAAACTGAGCTGTCGTTCCCCATCCGATCGTCGCGGTTCTCGCCGCCATGCCGACGCCTGTAATCGTATCTGTCGTCAGGTTGCCCGTGGTGGGATCGTAGCCATAGTCTTCGGTGACCTTGTAGATGCCGCCGTAGGCGGCGGGTTCGGTAACCTTTTCAGTTTCCCGACAATTGACGTAGTCAGGTGAGTTGTAGACAACAGTTCGGGTGATCGCTGCACCACCGGGCGCAGTATTCGAATTGGTCACTGTCGTTTGCGTGGTTAAGCTCAAACACCAATTTGCCGTGTTGGGAGAAATCGTGTTGGCGGTAGTCGTCGTCCAAGTGTCTGTGTAATAAGGGGATGCCGAATCTTGATCCGTGACTGTGGAGGTGACGCTCGCGAAATTTCCATAAGCGTCTGGCGTGCCATAATTGTTTGCGGTTGTCGAGATCAGCACACCGTTGTAGGGGCCGCCGACCTGCACCTCATACTTGCTGATACTCGAAGACGCGGTGTAGGGAAAATAGCGCTGGTTGTTGGTCGTACCGTCCAGTGTCTCTGTTGCCAAGGTGTACGAGGCCGAAAGAACACTTGCTCCAGCAGATTGGGTGATCGATTCCGCTGTGAGCATCCCAGTCGTCGGAATTACAGTGGAATAGCTCTTTAAGTCATACAATGACGTTCGGCTGTCGAACTTTCGAATCGTGGTAAATCCCTGAAAGCCGTAGCCCTGCAAATTTGTCACAGCACCGCTGTAGGTGTAGCTCGTGGTGAATGTCCCGCCAATGCCATCAGAGCTGGTATATGAGGACACGATGTACAGAGGGTCTGTAAAGTTCGCGTAAGGAAATGTCGCGCTGCCGGCCGTGTATATGCCACCCGATGCGGTTAAAGACACGTAACTCGGCGAGTACGTTATTCCGTACCCGTCGGCAAACGAGGTCGCCAGATCCGAATGCCCGTTGTGCGCATAGTAGGTCACGGGATTGGGCGAGGTTTGACTCCAGCACCCAAGATCATCGAGTCCATCACCGTTCGCATCCATGGTCACGTACTGACAGGTAGAAGTATAGGGAACGCTAGTTGTCTGAAGGGTGCTTAAACCCGAACCTGTCGAGCGGAACACGCCGAGGGTCGAACCATTGGCAACGACGAGATCCGTCCGCCCATCTCCATCCCAATCCATGGCAGCAAGCACAGTGCCCACAGCAAAGGATGTCGGTACCGTTCCATTACACCCCGAAATGTATAGGGTGCCCAAGGTCACGACGTCCGTGCAGGCATCATCGTTCAAATTAACGAAAAACATGGTGGGAAAAGCGGAAGCTGAGACGGACTGAATGAGGGTGGAATTAAACGTCGTACCGTTCGAAATCAACTCATATGTCTTTACGGTAAAGCTTGGGCTGGTCCCTGTGAGTGTCTGCACAACGACGTCATCGCGGCCATCGCCGTTGAAATCATAGCGGCGAATTTTCCCCCATTGTGCATCTGGGGTCATAAAATCCGCAGACACGAGATTGGCGAAGTTGGCTGCGCTGTTTAGCGTGGCACTAAAGCTTGGGGTGGCACCGGAGCTTGTGTTGAGACGAGTGTAGACTGTCCCAGCATACGTGCCTTTGAGATTCGGGCCGGTAAGATAGAGCGCGATCAGATCAGCACGCCCATCCCCATCGACATCGGCCAACTGATATTCATTGGCAGTAGAATCGTACGCAAGACCCGTCGATGTCCCGACAAAGCTGCTACCGCTCCAGGCGTAGTACCACCACACCCCGCTCTTTACAATGAGAAATCCGTCTTGACTGCCCCCTAGGATTTTGCCGATTGTATAGGGGCTGCCGGTGATCCCGGTGCTGAATGGCGTGCCATAACCGCCCGCGGATCCGAAAGCAACCATCCAGACCCCGGTACCGCTTAAGTACACGAGATCGGGAATGCCATCACCATTGAGGTCATACCGTGCTGACAGCGATGCTCCGCTGCTGGTTATCGCACTTGTGGATGTGCTCGAGACGCCGATTGCCCCCGCTTGGTACGTAGTGCTGGTGGGCAAGAGGCAATTCGTTTGAGTCGAGTCGGCACATTCCTTGATTGAGACGAGTTCATTGCGCGCCGTCACGGCTGACGCTTGATACCCAAGAAAATAGTCCTTGATGACGGTGCCTGCGTACGAAATGGCGATCGAAGTGAGAAGATCGGTGTTATTGACCAGCGTTCCACCGACATACTTGTAAACCGAACCTTGCGCCACGTTCGATCCATAGTTGAACTGCATTTTGTATTCGTAGCTCGAGGATCCAGGTGTTGCCGGTGTCCACAGGATTGCGCTTGGCATTGCAGTTCCAGTGAGCGTTGTGTAGTTAATGACGAAATTATTGCCCGAGCGATCACTCACCTTGCTTAATAGCCACTTCCCAGCGGTCGTGGTTCCGGTTGCCAAAACTTGAGAATTCGCGCCGTTGCCGTTGGAATCGGTGAACCCGTATTGATAAATTAGTCCGTCGCGCCCTTGCACGGTAAAGTTCGCCGGTCCATTCCCAGCCGTGCCATTGGCGGTAATGTTGGAGAAATCAGCGATCTCGGTTTGGTAGGTCGACCCCGCAGTACCATAGGTCCCGCTGGTAAGACGCAGTCTATTGCCGTTAAGACAGTAGCCGTCAGCCACAATGAGGCCTACGTTTGCCGCAGTAGAATCTTCAGCAACGGTTTTAGCGCAGCGTGTGACCGAACCTAAGCCGCGGATCGACCAACCAATGCCCACGGGACCGATTCCTGCTTGGCTGTCGTACGCCAATGACATATGAGGCTGCATGCCTCGAGGGCCGGGCGGAACCCATATTGGTACTGAGTACTGAGCACTGCCGCTCGATGAAACCGCGAATTGCCCCGGAGTACGCCCAAAAGAACTTTGAGCTTGTGTGGTCTGCAAGAAAGCCAGAGATAAAATCAATCCAAAGGCGATTCTGCTTGTCATTTCAACGTTCCTTGTCGATTGAATGAACGACTAGATAGCGCGCACCGTGAAGTGAAGGTAGGTTGCAAATCGCGGCGCCGAGATCTTCGGCCGCGCGAAAAGCGTTAGAGACGCGATTTTGCCGGTGCTATATTCGGGGGCCCGACAATCCGATACGGTGAGACGCGATCGGCCGCCCGATGCACATCCTCTGCCACAGCTCGCGTTCGGTTGATTGCAGTCCGTTTGCACCAGCAGTATCCCTATGCGAATCCGCGATACCTAATCTTTCAATTGTCGGTCGCGGAATACTTCATTTTTGAAGAAACTACGCGATTCTTTTTAGCGTGTCAATCCAATCGAGCCGCTCGTTGCAGCACTGCGCGGTACCAACTCGTACTCATCATCCACATTGTCCGCAACATAAGTCAGTCCAACAAAGTGCAAACCAATTGATTGCGCGAATACCTGCGGGCTTGGCGGAGCGGGCAACGGCGATGATTGCTGAATTGCAACGACCAGCGAGTGCTGCCAAGCAGGGGAACCATTACAGCGCGGTAAGAGAATTTCCTGAACGTTACCTCTAATGTCCTGAACGATTTGCGCTTCACACTGAAAGGACTCGCCGGCATCAACGGATGCGGCGTCCCCGTTTACCGGTGTTCGCGGCCGGCGCCAGACGCGATCGATTCTGGCTTGAATTTGGCCAGAATAAATACCAAACAGTCGCGCTAGCTCGGCGCCATCGGGCCCTCCAGCCGTTGTATTAGGGGCCTGCTCTTCGCTCAGAGCCAAGGTTTCGAGGTTGAGAAATTCACGTGGATCCGCGCTGATACGCGGATTGACTTTTATCTTGCTCAAGTCTGGAAGCGACGAGACCAAGTTTTGAGAGGCCGCTAGATTGGCGTTGACACTCATTGGCAACATGATGAGGACAAGACTATCCGCGCCGGTAGATTTTGATCGGATGCTCGCTGAATCCTGGGTCTCTGGGGGCTTTGGTTTGGAACCTCTGCTTTCGAAGGAAACGGACTGAACGAACGCAGCGTGCAGCAGCACTGTGCCGACAATGCCAATAAGAGTCGGGGGGAAGAAGTGACGCGGGGGTCTCGTTTTAGGAACTACGGGCGGAGGCGAACCCTGCCAATCGACGACGTCCATTTTTGGGGGGCTGTCCATTATCCCGCTGTCCTTGTGTATCGCCGACCCTAGAACTAGGCGACGATTCCTTTCGTAAGCCTAGCGCGACGGAGAAATATTCGCAAAGAAATGTCTAACAACCTGTCTCCAGTCGGAGTCAAGCGGGCAGGCCGAAGCTGGCGACGGCGGACCGGACCAAAACCCAGCCTGCCACCGGGTCGCCTCAACTGCATCCCTTTGTTTCCATCGCGTCCTTCCGGACTGCCGTCCGTTGCGACATCCTGTCGCAAAATGGAGCGGCAAATTCAGGGCTTGCCCGGCACCGGTGAGTCAGGCGCGCGGCCGCGTGGGCCGGGGGGCTCCGCGGAGTTCGTTATGTTATGTGCGGTTTGGTCGCTCGTAGACAAGAGCGGGGAAGGGCGCTCAAACTGTCGGCGAACGACTAACAAGGAAGTTCAGATCAATGAAAATCGGCGTAACTGGAATGATTATCCGACGGTTCCGTCGTCTACGTAATTGTTAGGATTCCACAGTGGAAGCGACATCATGATCCGATGTTCTAGCAAACTTGCTGGCCCGATTGCGCTATTTCTGTGCGGCATCTGCTTCGCGGAGACACCCGAAGAAATCCGGACCCGAGTGCTGACACAAACCAAAGTGGTGTATACGACTGACCTCAGGGTGCCCGTTGCGGAATACAAGGGTGATGGCGACCCGATGACCCTAGAAATTGTAGACCTTGGAGATAGTGAACAAAGTCGCGTTTCGGACGACGGCGAAGTGATCTTCCTTTCCAAGCCGGATGCTGGTCGCAAACCGATCCTGGATCGACTTTTCAAACGGGCATTTGAGTTGCGCATCGCGCGTACACTCGGTGGAACCTGACACGTGGTATATGGACTCCTCCCGCAACTAAGAAATTGCTCGATTTTGAATGGCGGCTCGGGTTTTGGGTATGGCCTGTGTCGCGACAAGCTCAGGGCGATGCATCCTAACTATCGGTTCGAGCGAACGCGGGTCGCGTCTTCGATTGGCCAAGGAGGGATTGGATGATTTGGATAAACTGCCTTCGTTCGACGCCGGCGAAGACCCGCGTCGCTCAACCTCATCGTTAGAGGCCGTTTTGGACATGGGCAGCGCACTGGTTTATCGTATCCGTTATGAGTAATTCAGTGGTCACGGCTTCTCCTGACGTAATGAGCGGGGCTCCAGTTTTCCCAGGTACTCGCGTGCCTGTTCAGACACTTCTCGAGTACCTTGAGGCTGGCGACTCAATTGACGAATTCCTTGCGGGGTTCCCTTCTGTTTCTCGGTCGCAGGTGGTTGCTTTTCTTGAGCGCGCGACCACCCTTGCTGTCACTGATGCCGCTTGAGGGTCCTTCTCGACGAATGCGTTGATTCTCGCTTGGCAGCCAGCCTCGGCACCTTTGAGGTTCGCACCGTTGCGGATCAGGGATGGGTGGGGATATCCAACGGCCAGCAGTGAATCATCGACAATGTCCCTCTCTCGCAAGCCGACTTTGTGGGGTCCGTGGCGTTTGGTGCCATCGTCGGTGCGGCGCTTGGGTTGGCGTTTTGGTACTTCTACTCGCGTGACTCACGCCCCACAGA
>Ga0179587_10001031_pt1 | contig 12247 bp, 13 predicted proteins | sample CZODoug2_1_08_16_FD_185932 | JGI IMG/M metagenome (GOLD analysis project Ga0179587, IMG submission 185932) | Vadose zone soil fungal communities from Angelo Coast Range Reserve, California, USA - CZODoug2_1_08_16fungal | ecosystem: Environmental > Terrestrial > Soil > Vadose zone | place: USA...
GCATCTCTGCTACGCGCCGGCGCTGAAGAATATCGTCTCGCGCGGCTGGGTCTCCGCCCTCGCGCACATCACCGGCGGCGGCATCCCGGGAAACTTGCCTCGCGTCCTGCCCAGCGGCGTCAAAGCGGAAATTGATCTGGCATCCTGGCCCGTGCTGCCGATCTTCAAATATCTCGCGAAGCTCGGGAAGATCGACCCCGGCGAATTGCTGCAATCCTTCAATATGGGCGTGGGAATGATTCTCGTCGTACCGGCGAAAAAAGTGAAATCCGTGGAAGCCGACTTGAAGAAGCACCGCGAAAAATTCTTCCGTATCGGCCGCATCGAACGCAGCGAATCCGGCAAAGCCCGCGTCGCCTATTCAGGTTCCCTCAACCTCTGAGGACTTCGCACGAATCAGCGATACTCTTCAGTGAGCCACGTCCTTCAGAACATCGACAATCACATGCGTATTTCTGTTGAAGATGACGATGTGCGCGCCAATCACGCCGCGCCGGTATTCCGCGGGAAGCGGCGGCAATTGGCGTTCAAGCCCCACGGGACACGGTTCAACGCGCTTTTGCAATCCCGGCGGCAGGTTTGATCCGCGATTCGAGTAGTAGCTTGTGATCACTTCTCGGTCGTGCTCTCCAAACCCATACTTATTGTGTTTTCCTTCGTCATCGCCTTCATCGTGTTTGTTGTGCCCGTTTCCTTTGCCCTGGCTGTTCCCTTGCGAGAACGCGGGCGCTGCAATAACCGCGATCGCTAGCAAGGCCGCCGCGCAATATTTCCAAAAATGCGAAACCATGGGTCCCCCGTTTCGGGGCTTGAGGTATTTAGGGCGATGTGCTTAGCATAGGACTTGTCAGTGGTGTTTGCCAGCCATGTCCGTCGACCCCGTGCTCACTGGGAAAACTGGCGGACGTCCAACATCACAAGGATTCCCCCGGCGAACCTTTAGGAGGTATGCCATGAATTCTCCGCAAACAAACCTTGATCTTTTGGCTGCGCGAGTGCAAAAACTGGAAGCCGCGAATCACCGCTGGAAGTTCGTGAACGCGTTGCTCCTGCTCTCCGGCGTATCGGTTCTCTTGATGGGCGCGAAGCCTGCCGACCGACTTGAGCCTAACGTCATTCGCGCTGGCTCGGTCGAAGCCCAGGAGTTCATCTTGAAGGATGAGACTGGCCACGTTTATGCGCGCCTGAGCCTGAACCCATCACTCCCAAAAATAACGCCGAAAGGACGCACCTACCTTTTCCCGAGTGATACGTTTCCAGGGGGCGAGGCGGCCCTTCAGTTCTACAACGAAAAAGGCGAAGTGCTCTGGACCGCACCTTCGATGGGCGGAGCACAATTTTTGCCCGCAAGGTAAGCTGCGGTGACTTCGGACAGTTCCAACTTTAGTGATGGGGTGACACAGCTTGGATGGTGCGCTCGCGAGCGAGGGCCACTCTTCTAGCGCCGCACGCTTCTTTCCGCTGGCGTCCAGAATGGCTGCTTTGTTGCCACAAACTCGATGGGCACGTCCTGCACAAACGTTTTGAGCCATCGCGCGCACTCTTCCATTCCTGCCTGTTCGGATGGCATGTGCCCGATTACGATCAGCGCTTTTCTTTTCCCTTCGCTGACAGCGTCGGCTGCATATTCGACCGTTTCCCATTCGCGCGTTTCGCCCACCAGCAATACTTCTACGTTGTCCAATTCCAGCGCCTGCGTCTCCCGTTCGAATCCCGCCGATCCCGGGCTCAAAGCCAACTTCGTTACCTTCATTTCCGGATTTCCCACCACGCGCATCACCGGTGTATTCAGCCGCTTCGCCACATCCGCTGACAGCTTCTCCAGAATAATCTCCGGCACCGTAAACAGGTGCGGGTTTTCCGCACTTTGATACTTCTCCCAACCCAGTGCCTGCACCATGCCCGCCAGGATCCCGTCCGGCTGTCGCAGGTGCCAGTGGTCGTGGAATCTCCAGACCACCAGCCCATTTTTCTCGATGAATGCCCGCTTCTCCTTCCACACCGGATCGTTCTCCTCCATCGCTTGCGGCCGGTCCACGTGATTGTAAAACGTCGGCTCGTGCGTGATGACCAGGTTTTGCCCGTTTGCCGCCGCCCGTTGCAGCACGTCCAGCGTCGCCATCATCGTCACCGCTATTCCCGTTACGCGCGCATCCGGATTCCCGGCCTTAAACGTGTCCACGGTTTCCGTTTTCCATGGCGCGCCCACGTGTTTCTGGATTGCCGCTATCACTTCCCGCGCCGTGGGCCGCTTTTCCTGTGCGGCAGCGTGCGAGCCGCACAACACAGTCCCAATCAGAATCGCCCTGAGCGCGATGTTAAGCGCCGCTCCCCAGCTTCCTTTCTTTTCTCGTCCTGGCTTCACGATTCTCTCCTCTGCGATTCTCTGCGGGCCTCGCGTTTCTGCGTTATCTCTTGCGGGAGCGCGCGATTTCCCTTGGGCAATCCTTCTGCGAACTGTGGATAAAGCGCCTGCGCCCTTCGCGCTAACTCGCGCTCCAATCGATGCGTCCATCGCGCTTCCACGCGCATCTGCTCGATCATTAAGCCCACCATCCACACCGCCTCGTGATGCTTGTGACCTACTTCGTCGTAAATCGACAGCAGAGTTTTCTTTTCTCTCGCGATTTCTTTAAGCAAGAATTTACGCCTGCGCTTCAACTGGCTCCGGAAGACTCCCGGCCGCGCCTGCCACGAAAGCGCCATCCACGTCAAAAAAGGCGGGCGTTCCCTCTGTGTGGCCCAGCCTTCATGCTCTAAAGCATCCGCGAGCGCGGCACGCCCCTTAGCCGTTGTTTCAAACGTGCTGCGCTCCGGTCCGCCCGCCGGCTCATCGGTTTCCAAAGATCGAATGAGCCCCGCGCGCGCCAATTTTTCCAGAGAGTAATACACTTGCGGCCGCGACAGGTTTGCCCAATCTCTTATCTCGCGTCTCTCCAACTCCAGATTCGCCTGATACCCGTGCATTGGCCGCTCCGCCAGCAAGCTCAGCAACACGAGATCCGGCGTTGTCAGCTCTACTCTCCTCGCTCGGCGCGCGCGTCTTCCGCGATTCTCCGTGAATCTCTGCGTCCTCGGCGTCTCTGCGCTTTCCTGTGTCTTCATTTTTTCCCCGTCTTACGCTTCCTGCTCCAATACCACCACTCACACTGTTCGGCAGGCAGCCGTGGATTTTTTGCTTGCGCCACTGCCGCACAAAAAGTATCCAGCACGCAAGGATCCTGTCGCCGGCCGGTCAGGCGATTCAGCTTGGCATACATATTCTGCGGATTCTGCCGTGCCAGTTGCGCCACGCTGCGAATTCTTAGCAGCTCAAAGTCGCGTAGCATCGCAGGTCCGATCGAGATCAGGTCCCCCAGCCGCCGCGTGCTTTCTGCCATGAGAATCTCCTTGACTTCGCTTTTTGCTGTTCGTATCCTTGAGCTAGTCTAAATAAGACTAGTTGCCTTGTCAAGGAGACTTCCCGCCATGCGCTCACTTCTCACGGCTCCCGCTACCCTTGTTCTGGTTTTCGTCTTGGCTTCCGTTCCTGCCGATCCATCTCAGGAGATCAAATCCATGAACGTCAAACGCATCACCCCGGTCCTGCTCGTCAAGGAGATCGAGCCTGTCATTCCCTTCTGGGTCGACCGTCTCGGTTTCACGAAAACCGTTGAAGTGCCCGATGGCAACAAACTCGGCTTTGTCGCCTTTCAGAAAGGCGCTGCCGAAGTGATGTACCAGACCTACGCCAGCGTGGAAAAGGACGCGCCCTCGTCCATGTCCGCGGAAGCCGGAAAGGGCCCGACGTATCTCTACATGGAAGTCGACAATCTGGACGCCGTGCTCGCGGCGATGAAAGACGTGAAAATTGTGATGCCTGTCCGCACTGCCTTTTACGGGATGCGCGAATTCGGCGTGCGGGATCCCGGCGGCCACTTCATCACTTTCGCCCAGCCGGTCGCCGCGCCGCAGCACTAGCACGCTTCGTCAGCCTGGCCCTGACGAGGCAAAGTACTCTCTTTCCGTACCAGCCCTTGTACTATTCAGGGTACCGGTACAAGTAGGTTTGACAGGCCACATGCGCGAATCTACGTTGTGGGCGTTGCGCTTCGTTCTCTTCCCGAGCAGCGGTTTCCAGAATCGATGTAAGCCTCAGGCCTGCTAGTTCGATCAGCGAAAGGAATTATGTCTCAAGGAAGATCTGCGTTCAGTGATGCTGCGTCCAGAGCGGTGCTCGACTCCGCGCCCGAGGGAATACTCGCCGCGAATCGCGAAGGCCAAATCGTCCTCGTGAACGCGCAAACGGAGGAACTCTTCGGCTATGGTCCGGGTGAACTGCTTACCCTGCATTTCACCGTCTTGCTGCCCCAATTATTTCGAGAGGAGCACGAGCGGCAGATCGCCGGTTACACGCGCGCTCCGGGACTCCGGCCCGGCCGGGTAGGGCTCGAGCTTGGAGGTCTGCGCAAGGACGGAACGGAAGTCCTTCTTGAAATGAGCCTATGTTCCGTGGACGTTCAGGACGGCCCTCTGGTGTGCTGCGTCTTGCGGAAAATCCCCGCTACCAAGTCAGCGGACCATCCGTCTCGCGAAGTGGAGCAGCGCTTCCGCCTTATAGTGGAGAATAGCCACGACATCCTGACCATCCGCGACGCCGACACCCGCGTCCGTTATACCAGTCCATCCATTCATCGTGTGCTGGGTTACCGGCAGGAGGAAATCATCGGCTCTACTGGTTTCGACTTGATTCATCCCGAAGATCGCTCCAACGTCGAGACGGCAGTGAATGAATTCTGGAAGACTCCCGGTGCACGCGATTCCATCCAATACCGCGCCCGCCACGCGAACGGCTCCTGGGTCTCTTTAGAAGTCGTCGCCTACAACTTGCTGGACCACCCGGACATTCCCGGCGTGGTCATCAGCGGCCGCGACATCAGCCAGCGCATGCAAACGGAAGCCGAAAAGGAACGCACCATCGCTGAATTGCAGGAAGCGATCTCCAAACTCGATACTTTGACCGGTCTCCTGACCATCTGTGCCTCTTGCAAAAAAATCCACGCTGAAAATGGCAGTTGGCAGCAGATCGAGTCCTACATTCGCGATCGCTCCCAAGTCGAGTTCTCCCACACTATGTGCCCCGAGTGCTCCATCATCTGGTACCCCGACCACTACCAGAAATAGCCGTCGCGAATCACTGTTTAGCAGGCGTTGGCAGCGGTAGTGGCCTGCGCTCGATTTCCGTCGGCACCGCAATGGAACGAGCGCCATTCTTCCCCACGGCGCGCACGGCAAAAAAGTGATTGTCGGTCGAAACGCCTTTCAAAACGGTTTCGCCCGGCGCAGCCGCGAAATCGTAAACCTGCCACCGCGGATCGGTGGTCTCGCGCCACAGAATCTCGAACCCCGCCCGCTCCGGATCATCGTCAGCAGCCCATGACACTTTCGCATCCGGCGTCACTGCGCCAGTTAGCTTTACCTTGGCGGGTGGCTCCGGAGCCAGCGCCAACTGCCGCAACGCCTCCGCATTGTCCCGCGCCACGTCGCTCATAAACGTAAAGTTCAGATATTTTTCGAAATCTCCGTATTCAATTCCGTTTTCCGTCCGCGGCGTCTGATGCTGGTGATTGTAATCTTCGAGCGGCTCCGTGAATCGCACGGCCGGCAGCCCCGCTTTGTAAAACGGATAGTGATCACCGCCACGGCCGTAGCGGTCCACGCGGAAAATCATGCGAATCGCCCCGCGCCCATCAATCTCTTCAATCGTCCGCGCCAGTTCCCGCGAAGGCGAATCCGCATCGTCAATCTCGCCGTTCCCAGAAAAAAGCCGCACGCGGTGCGGCGCACCGGCAGCGGGATCGGCGCCTACGATGTCATCGTCCAGCATTCCGCCCACCGTGTAGCCCTGCTGCTTCACCCAATCCACCAGGTGCGTACTTCCGAGCAATCCTTGTTCTTCCCCGGATACGGCCGCGAAGAGTATCGTCGCGCGATAGGATGGTCCGCCCTTCGCTCCCGCCTTGCTCAGCAGCCGCGCGCATTCCACGCTCACCACTACGCCTGATGCATCGTCGTCCGCGCCCGGAGCATCCGCCTCCGGGCCCATCACATTCGATGGCCGCGAATCAAAATGTCCTGAAACAATAAAAATAGTCTTCGCCAGCTTTAGATCGCTTCCTGGAAGAATCGCGTACACATTTTCTAGCGGAATCGGTTTTCCCGAAGTCCGCTCCGAAGTCGATTCGAATTTGTCCACCACCACTTGCAGCTTTCCGCCGGAACCCTTTGCAATCTCATTCAATCGCGCCACGATCGTATCCCGCCCGCATCCGATCCCGCGCTTTGGGTCATCCCATGAAGAGAGCGTTAGCCGCGTTCCGCACGCCACCAGCTTCCCGATCAGCGCCCGCATCGACTTTTCGTCCACCGATGCGCGCGCCGCTCTGCCCGCTGGCCGTGCCAAAATCTTTGGCTGCGGCTTTCCGTTCGCAGGCTCCGCCGGGTCTCGTGGAGCCACCTGCCCGACTGCCGGAATCGTGACAATCGTCACCAGCGCCAGGAGCGCAACCTTTACCATTCTCTTGCCAAATCTCTTTTTCTGACTCGCCATTGGTTCCATCCCCAAGTTGGATTTCCTGCGAATGAAGTTGGCATTCTACCCTGAAAGTCGCCATTCCTTGGAATAGCGCACTCTGCCCGCCGGTCTTAGGATGGCCAAGCATGAGTCCTCTTTTCCTGAAATTGACTTCTGTCCCGATACTCTGGAATCATTCCGTGCGTACTTAATTCCAGTGGTGGTATCGCCTCAAGACCTTCCGCGCACACGCATGTCTTGAGCAATCCTGGAAGGGAACTCCGGCATGGTAGCTGGCATTCGCACGCGCGAACTGCGCAAGGTATACAACTCGGCTCCGCCCGTGGCCGCCGGCACGGCAGGCTTCTCTTTCGGAGCGCCGAAGGCCAAGAGCAAACAGCCCAGGCCGGAAATCGTTGCTCTCGATGGAATTTCCCTCGACATCTTGCCGGGAGAAATTTTCTGCCTCCTCGGCCCCAACGGCGCCGGCAAGTCCACCACCGTCGGCGTTCTCACAACGCGCGTGCGCCCCACCAGCGGCCAGGCGTTCATCGGCGAGCACGACGTCTGGCAGCAGCAAGTCGCCGTCAAGCGCCTGATCGGCGTAGTCGCCCAGCGCCCCAATCTCGATTTCTCGCTGACGGCTCGCGAGATCCTCACGTTTCACGGGGCCTACTTCGGCTTTTCCTCCCAGGAACGCGCCAAACGCGCCGAAGCCCTGCTCGAGCGTTTCAAGCTCACCGATCGCGCCGACCAGATGGTCCGCGGCTTTTCCGGCGGCATGATGCAGCGCCTCTCCATCGCCCGCGCCATGATGCACGACCCGCAAGTGCTTTTTCTGGACGAGCCTAGCGCCGGCCTAGACCCGCAAACGCGTCTGCTCCTCTGGGAAATTGTCCGCGAATACAATCAGAGCGGCAAAACCATTCTGCTCACCACGCACAACATGGAAGAGGCCGACGCGCTCTGCAAACGCCTCGCCATTATCGATCATGGCCGCGTCATCGCGTTGGGAACTCCGCAAGAGTTGAAGTCCTCCGTTCCCGGTGGCTACTTGCTTCGCCTCCGCTTCGGCCTTTCTTCTCCGGAGCTGCTCCAGCGTTTCCGCGGCTTAGCCGGTGTCCGGGAAGTGCGCGCCACGGACGGCAACGGCGCCGACCTGTACGCCGACCGCGGCGGTTCACTCGTTGCGGAGGTCGCTGCTTTGGCGTCCGGCGCCGGCATCGAACTGTGCGACGTGCACATCTCCGAGCCCAGCCTCGAAAATCTCTTTCTGCACCATACCGGAAGGAGCTTGCGCGAATGAACTGGAAAGCCTTTTTCGCCATGCTCGCACGCGACGCTCATGTCGCCCGCCGCAACTTCGTGGCGCTACTCTTTCAAACTTTTTTGCAGCCGCTGATGTTCGTCTTCATCTTCGGCCGCGTCATGGTCGGCAGCGGCTATATGCCGCCGTCCTACAAAAGCCTCCTGCTCCCGGGAATCATGGCCATTTGCATGGTCGGCACGGGCATTTGGGCCGTCGCCATGCCGCTGATTGCCGAATTTCAGTTCACGCGCGAAATCGAAGACCGCCTGCTCGCTCCCATGGAAATCTCCTGGCTGGCCATTGAGAAGGTCGTCGCCGGGTCGCTGCAAGCGCTGGCTGCGGGCCTCATGGTCATTCCTGCCGCGTGGCTTCTGCTCCGCCCCGGCGTCGACCTCCACGTCCCCCATCCTCTGCTTTTTGCGCTTGTAGCGTTGCTGGTGGCTCTTTTCTCTGCCACCGGCGGCCTCGCGCTCGGTTGCAGCATGCAGCAGACCCACATCGGACTGATGTTCAGCCTGATTGTCGCTCCCATGATTTTCTTCGGCTGCACCTACTACCCCTGGAGCGCGCTCGATAAATTCCCCGTCCTGCAAAAGGCCGTGCTCGTAAATCCTCTCGTTTACGCCAGCGAAGGCCTGCGCGCCACCATGATTCCCCAGTTCCCACATCTCCCCTTGGTGGCGGTCGTCATCGGCCTGGTCTTTTTCAACGCCTTGCTGCTCGCCACCGGCCTTCGCAACTTCCACGGCAAGTCCGTTACCTGAGCTCGTCACAACAGCCATCGGAGAAAGCAATGAAATTCGCGAAGGTCGTATTCTGGGTTGCGGGCATTTGGGGCTTCCTCGTCCTCACGCCGCTTTACTTTATGTTCGATCTCATCGGGCGTAATGATCCGCCTCCCATCACGCATCCGGGATTCTTCTACGGATTCCTGGGAGTCGCCTTGGCGTGGCAGATCGCCTTTATCGCCATCGCGACAGACCCAGTGCGCTTTCGGCCCCTGATGATCCCTTCCATCCTCGAAAAAGTTGGTTGGAGCGCAGCCGTAATTGTCCTCGTTGTGCAAGGGCGAATGCACAAGTCCGATATGGTCTTTGCCGGAACGGATCTCTTGGTCGGCGTTCTCTTTGTGATCGCCTACTTCAAAACCCGCGGTCGCTTAGTCTAGACCGCATGCATCTGCATTTCGAGTACTGCTGGAATTGTGCTAACGTTTTCCGTTTATGAACAAGCGCATAGGCGTGCTCTTAAGCGGCCGCGGCTCGAACTTCCAGGCTCTCGCGGAAAGCGTCACCGCGGGCCGCATACCCAACGCGGAAATCGCCATCGTCGTCAGCAATCGCGAAGGCGCAGCTGGTGTCCAGCGCGCCGAAACCCGCGGCATCAAAACGCGCGTCATCCCCTCAAAGGGCCTCGAGCGCGAAGCCTACGACCGCCAGGTTGCCGCCGTTCTCGACGAGCACAAAGTCGATCTCATCTGCCTTGCCGGCTACATGCGCCTGCTGTCTCCCTTTTTTGTCGCCAAATACCCAAACCGCATCTTGAATATCCACCCATCGCTGCTGCCGTCCTTCCCAGGCCTCGAATCGCAGCGCCAGGCCCTCGAATATGGCGTAAAATTTGCCGGCTGCACCGTTCATTTGGTCGACGAAAATCTCGACGCTGGCCCGATTATTTTGCAGGCAACGGTTCCGGTGCTCGACGAAGACACGGAAACCTCGCTCTCCGAAAAAATTCTGAAGGAAGAGCACCGCATCTATTCCGAAGCCGTTAAAATTGTGCTGGAAGGAAAATACAAAATCGCCGGCCGCCGCGTGCTGCGGAGCAGCTGAATTCAACTCATGACGCCAGCAAAATTGAAACCCGTCGAAGAACAGCTCCCCTACATCAAAAAAGGTGTCGCTGAAATCATTCCCGAAGCCGAGCTGAAAGCCAAGCTCGAAGCATCTCTGAAAACAGGAAAGCCCCTGCGCGTCTATCTTGGCGTGGACCCCACGGCTCCCGATCTTCACCTTGGCCACACCGTGGTCTTGCGCAAGCTGAAGCATTTTCAGGACCTGGGCCACACCGCCGTTTTTCTGATTGGCGATTTCTCTGCGATGATTGGCGACCCCACAGGCGTATCCGAAACCCGCCCACCGCTAACGCGCGAGCAAGTCGACGCCAATGCCAAAACGTATCTGGCACAGGTTTACAAAATCCTCGACAAGGAAAAAACCGAAGTCCGGTATAACAGCGAATGGCTCGGCAAAATGTCCGCCGAGGATATCGTCCGCTTGTGTTCTCACTACCGGCTGGCGCGCATGCTGGAGCGCGAGGATTTTCGTTCGCGCCTGCAAAATAACCAGCCAATCTCGGTTCATGAACTGCTGTACCCACTTCTAACAGCGGTTGACGCCGTCAAATTGCAGTCTGATGTTGAGCTGGGCGCCACGGAGCAAAAATTCAATTTGCTGGTGCATCGCGAAATCCAACGCGAATACGGTTTGCCGGGGCAAGCCATTCTGACTATGCCGATTCTCATCGGACTCGACGGGCAACGCAAAATGTCCAAGAGCCTCGGCAACTACGTCGGCATCACCGAGCCGCCATCCGAAATGTTCGGCAAGATGATGTCCATTCCCGACGAGCTGATGTGGTCCTACTACGAACTCCTCACCGATCGGCCGCCGCAGGAAATCACCGCGCTCAGGCAGGAAGTAGCCGCCGGCAAATTGCATCCCATGGATGCAAAAATGCGCCTCGCTGAAGAAGTGATCACAGGCTTCCACGGTCAAGCCGCAGCTCGCAAAGCCGCCGAAAATTTCCAGCGCGTCTTCCGCGACCGCCAGGCGCCACAAGAGATGAAAGAAATTGTGTTGAAGCGCATGCCGATGGGCATTTCCGTCCGAACAAAATCAGAATCGAGCGCGAGTAGCCACATGGCACCTGGACTGTCGAGCGGCCCGGAAAAATGGTCGAAATTATTGGCGTACCTCGGTGAAGCAGATTCTGCATCGGAAGCTGAGCGAGTCATCAAGCAGGGCGGCTTTGACGTAAACGGATCACCAGTCAAGGACCCGACTTACAAAGTTGATCTAAGCAGGCCAAGCTCGTATGAAGTCCGTTTGGGGAAGAAAAGGTTCCTGCGCGTCATCGTTGAGTAGCTTCCCGTTGACCTTGAAGTTCCCTTTGTAGGGGGCGCAGCGTGCTGCGCCCCTAGCGCCACAAACGATCCGTCCTCCTCATGCCATCTGTTCCGCGACCATTTGAGCCACGTGTTCCGCCGCCGCCGGCGCCGCCGTCAGCCCCGGCGACTCCATCCCCACCAGATGAATGGCCTGCGGCACGTTCGAATCCCGCGTAATCACGAAATCCGCGATGCCCTTTCCTCCCGGCGGAACCAGCTTCGGCCGGAGCCCCGAATACCCCAGTTGCAGGTCGCGCTCTTCGATTTCCGGCAGCAGCGTTTTCGCGCTGTGCGCGAAGTCCGCAATCGGCAGGCGGTTCTTCTCGTAATTGTCTTTTCCTTCGACGTAAGTCGCCGTCGGCCCCAGCAAAAACGTTCCCCACAGCGTCTTTGTAAAGTGCACGCCGAGACTTAATCCGTCGCTATGCGGCAGTGGATACACCAGATTGTTGATTAGCGACGACCGCGGTCCGCGCACCTCGCAGTACTCTCCGCGCACCGGGTAAATCTTCCACGAACGATTCCCCAGCATCGCCGCCACTTCATCGGCAAAAAGTCCCGCCGCGTTGATCACGCAGCGCGCTTCGATCGTTTCGTTTTGAGCATCCTCTTCGTCGCCGATACGCAGCCCCACGCGAATCGTTTGTCCCAAAGGCTCCAGCGAAGTGACCTGCCCGCGCGTCACAATATTTGCTCCTTGATTCGTCGCCACCCGCGCATACGCGTGAACCAATTCTTCGGCCGAGACAATGCCCGTCGAAGGCACAGCCAGCGCGGCGACCCCTTTGATGTGCGGCTCGCGTTTGCGAATCTCGTCTGCGTCAATCAGACGCAATCCCGCGACTCCGTTGTCTTCACCGCGTTTTTTCAGCGCGGTGAGTTCCTCCACTTCATGAGCGTCGGCGGCCACCACCAGTTTTCCGCAATGGCGAAAAGGGACGTTATGTTTTTTGCAGAATTCATACGTAAGGCGATTGCCTTCCACGCAAAACCGCGCCTTCAACGAATTTTCCGGGTAATAAATGCCGGAATGATTGACGCCGCTGTTGCGCGTGCTGGTCGCCATGCCCAGCTTTGGAAATTGCTCGACAAGAAAAACGTCTTGCCAGCGCTTCGAAACAGCGTTGGCGATTGCGCATCCAATCACCCCGCCACCGATGATCAAAATGTTGGCCTGGTCCATGAATTCAGGATATAGAAAATTGGTCCGCCTGGA
>Ga0179587_10001033_pt1 | contig 12225 bp, 9 predicted proteins | sample CZODoug2_1_08_16_FD_185932 | JGI IMG/M metagenome (GOLD analysis project Ga0179587, IMG submission 185932) | Vadose zone soil fungal communities from Angelo Coast Range Reserve, California, USA - CZODoug2_1_08_16fungal | ecosystem: Environmental > Terrestrial > Soil > Vadose zone | place: USA...
CGGGAATCGCGCGCGGATTAATCCGGCGTAGTTCTCCTGGATTGCACGCAACCTGCTGTAAATCTCGCCGCGGCGGCCACCTTGGGCAATGACCTCAGCCAGTTCCGTTTCGCTCGTAGCGCGTACCGTCATCTGCGTGCCGTCGTAAAGCAGGATTCGCAGCTCTTCGATGTTGTCGACCGTTTTCCCGCCGAGCAGCGAATGCGTCCCGCACGAATTGTTCCCGATCATTCCACCGATCGTGCAGCGATTGTGGGTTGAAGGATCGGGGGCAAACGTCAATTGGTGTGTCTCCGAGCCATTGCGCAAGGAGTCCAGAACGACCCCCGGCTGAACTCGCGCGAACCGCGATCCGGTGTTGAGCTCAAGGATTTGGTTCATATACTTTGTGAAATCCAATACCACCGCGACATTGCAGCATTGGCCAGCCAAGCTTGTCCCCGCCCCACGGGCTAGAACAGGAGCGCCGTACTTCCTGCACGCCGCCACTGCTGCGATCACATCTGCGTCATCGCGGGGCACCACCATGCCGATGGGGATCTGTCGGTAATTCGACCCGTCCGTGGCGTAAAGCGCTCGGCTGCCGCGATCGAATCTCACTTCCCCTTTTATTATTTGCGTGAGTTCTTTCTCGAGCACTGCCGCTGCCTGAAAAACGTCAACTGGCTTGGCATGAGAACTGAGAGGAAGTGGGAAAAGTTGCATCAAGGCATGTTCACTTTAGAACAAAAAGACAAGCTGTCTCAATGACTCGAATTGTTTGTTCGACCGCTGCTGACGACTCGATCCTTGCACTTAACTGGGAGCCGCCAGGTTTTTTCCTGCAGGTGCCAGGCGATAGAGAGCAGCCATGACGCCTCCCTCTTTGTGCGGCACACTCGCCAATCGCATGCCCATTTCGATTCCCGTCAGGGTCCCCGCCAACATTAAATCATTGAAGTGTCCCAGGTGACCGATGCGAAACACCTTGTTCGCAAGCTTTCCCAGTCCGGCGCCAAGGGACAGGTCGAAATGCTCAAGGATCATGGCACGCAGTCGGTCCGCGTCGTGACCCTTTGGGGTGAATACCGCCGTGACGGTACTTGAATATTCTTGAGGCACGCTGCAGACGATTTCCAGACCCCACTCCCAAACCGTCGCACGAACCGCTCTCGCATGTCGTTCATGACGGCGAAATACGTTCTCCAGTCCTTCTTCGCGAATCATCTGCAAAGCCTCTCGCAGGCCGTAGATGAGGTTCGTTGCTGGTGTGTAAGGGTAAAAGCCCGTCTCACAGGATTTCAACATGCCTTGCCAGTCCCAATAAGACCTCGGCATTTTCGCAATCTTGCTTGCCGACAGGGCCTTCTGTGAAATCGCGTTAAAACTCAGGCCCGGAGGAATCATCAAGCCCTTTTGTGAGGCTGCAATTGTCACATCGACTTCCCACTCATCATGGCGGTATTCCATCGATGCTAGGGAAGAAATCGCGTCCACCATCAGAAGCGCAGGGTGGCCACAGCGATTCATTGCGCGACGAAGCTCGGCGATTTCGCTCGTTACCCCCGTCGAAGTCTCGTTGTGAACCACCAGCACAGCTTTGAGGACCTGGCCCTTGTCCGCGCTCAATCGCGACTCCAGTTCCCCAGCCGACGCACCTGCGCGCCAGTTTCCCGGCACGCTTTCCACTTGGAAGCCCATCTTTTGCGCGAGCTGTCCCCAGAGTAGCGAAAAGTAACCCGTCTCGAACAGCAAAACGCGGTCGCCTGGAGAAAGCGTGTTGACCAACGCCGCCTCCCAGGCTCCGGTCCCAGAGGATGGGTACATCACCACCGAGGAATTTGTCTGGAAAATGGAGGCCAAACCCTCCAGGACTCCTTTTGCTAATTTCGCAAATTCCGCGCCACGATGATCAATAATGGGTTGGCCGATGACGCGCAAAACCCGATCGGGAATATTCGTAGGACCCGGGATTTGTAGAAAGTGCCGGCCCGTACGGCTCATAGGAGTGATAATGTTGCCGCGAGCACACACGCGACACGCTTGAGGTTCACACCCAATCTTCTTCTGCAATACATGTCGGCTCCAAGCCAGGGTGCAGCCGTCTCACGATCCGGCGGGGAGGCGGTCACGACCGAACAACGAGTAGGTCCCCCCGGGAAGCTCATGGCGCCAAAGGATATCGTAGCCTTCGCAATGCGAGCTTAACGACAGATTAATTTACATTTATCTGTTTCCGCAGGCCGCACTATTTATAGGTTTGGATGTAATGCTGAAATATACTCCGCGTTGAAACTTTGTTTATGACGGAGCGCCTGAGGGTAAACACGGCCTCACCGTGGCACCGACAACGAGCCATCGAGTACCAGAACCGAAGAAAACAGCGCATATGGCCGACCTTGTACAGACCTCCCATACATCAGCGGCGATGACCCGCAACGCGGCGTCCCAGCGATGGGTTCGCATCATTCCCGTCGCTCTTATCATGTACACGATCGCGTTTATCGATCGTACCAACATCTCGCTTGCCTTGCCGCGAATCAGCCGGGACCTGCATTTGGATCCGCAGCAGGCAGGAACCGTTGCCGGAATTTTCTTCTGGGGCTATATCGCGCTTCAAATACCTGGCGGCCATCTGGCCAAACACTGGAGCGCCAGAAGTTCATCAGCATCCTGCTGGTCGCATGGGGTATCTTTGCCGTCGGTTGTGGTCTGGCCCGTACCTATCACGAGCTCTTGTTGCTGCGCTTGTTCCTGGGAGTAGCCGAGAGTGGCGTTCATCCCGCGACGCTAATTCTCCTCTCACACTGGTTCCCCCGTTCTGAACGAGCGCGCGCCAATGCGTTTTGGCTGCTCTGCTTGCCGGTTGCGGTGATCGTTTCCTCGCCCTTTTCCGGATGGATGCTGGACCATTGGTCCTGGCGAGTGATGCTGCTTGCCGAGGGGTCGCTGCCTTTCCTGTGGCTCGCGATTTGGCTCAAGTTTGTTCAAGACCATCCGGGGCAGGCGGCCTGGATGCCAGAAAGCGAACGAGTTTCTCTGGTGCAAACCCTGCGCAGGGAACATTCCGAACTGGAGGGTCAGGAAAAGGTTTCCTACCTGCGTGCTCTGCTGCGTCCTCGAGTGTTTCTGCTTGCTGCCGTTTATTTTTGTTTCATCAGCGGCCAAATGGGACTCCTGTTCTGGCTTCCCAGCGCGATGGAGAATTTCAAAAAACTAAGCAGCTTTTCGACTGGAATTCTTTATACTCTCCCGTTCATCGTTGGCGCTGTTTCTCTCCTGATTATCTCTCGCCACTCGGACAGGGTGCATGAACGCCGCTATCACGCCGCCGGAGCCATGCTGCTCGGAGGATCCTGTATCCTCCTTGCGGTTGCCACCATATCTCGCTCGCACTTGCTAGCGTTCGCGTTCATCACGCTCAGCGGAGTGGGAGCCTATGGCCCGATGGGCGCTTTTTGGGCCATACCGACCGAGACTTTGCCGTCAAGAATCGTCGGATCGGTGATGGGATTTGTCAACGCCATCGGCAACCTCGGAGCTTACTTTGCTCCTCTGATCGTGGGTTATCTAAACAAGAAATCGGGACACTTTCTTTCAGGATTCGCATACCTTGGCGCTATCACCGTCGTCGGAGCGGGACTCGCCGCGGTGTTGAAGACGACTCCGGCATCCTCGGCGACAGGAAGACAGGAAACCGGAACTTGACGCAAGCAACTCGACGGTATGCAATATCTGCTCGGCTCCGTCTGCAAGGCCGGCATCGGGAAGTTCTAAACTACCGGGGGCTTAGACACTCGAAGCTAATGATGAAGAGTGGCCAGGTCCGGCGTGACAATTTGAATTTCTCCATCTAAAGGCGATGCGGCCGGAAGTAAGCGTTCGGAATAATAGGTGAAACGTGTTAAGGCGTCATTTTGGCAAAGCCTCTCTCGGTGTGATTGGGTCAACCATTCTCGCCGGTTCAGCAGGAAGAGCGCGGCGCGTGCCCGGTAGCGAATTTCCTAAGGCTCCGGGCTTAACAGAATATGTCTGCAAATTTGTTGCTTCAACAAGGTATGAGGATATCCCAGAAGGCGTCATCGAGCTTGGCAAGAAGTCCATCCTTGATGGCTTGGGTCTGGCGCTAGCGGGATCGCGCGCGCAAACCGGATCGATTTGCCGGGAGTACCTTGGGCAGCTTGGTATCTGCGACGGAAAATCCTCTATCATCGGCTCTTCCATAAAAACCTCTCCCCGTTTTGCCGCGTTTGTAAACGGCGTATCCATTCACGCAGATGATTTCGACGACACGCAACTTTCCGCCGCTAAAGATCGCGTATACGGATTGCTGGTGCACCCAACCGTGCCGGTGTTGCCCGCCGTCCTTGCGGTGACCGAAGGCAGAGCGATCTCCGGTAAAGAATTCATGCTTGCGTACCATGTGGGGGTCGAGGTCGAATGCAAGATCGCCGAGGCCATTTCGCCCCGCCATTATCAAGATGGATTTCATTCCACGGGGACCTGCGGCCCATTCGGCTCCGCGGCAGCCTGCGCGAAGTTACTTCAATTCGATCTTTCGAAAATACAGAATGCCTTTGGCCTGGCCGCCAGCCAGTCGGGCGGCTTGCGGGAAAATTTCGGCACGATGACTAAACCATTTCAGGCCGGCCACGCTGCCGAGAGCGGTCTGCTTTCGGCTGGACTTGTCTCATTAGGCTGGACGGCGGCGGAGCAAATTCTGGAAGCGGAGCGCGGGTTTTTCCATGCGCTCGGAGGGTCGTTCGATCCCGGTGCGATCATGGATCGTCTGGGAAAACCTTGGACGTTCACTTCTCCTGGTATCTCGCTCAAGCCGTATCCGTCGGGTTCCCTCTCTCATCCTGCAATGACCGAGTTGACGCGGCTGATTAATGCTCATAAATTGCAACCCACGCAAGTGCAGAAGCTCGATATCGGTGCAAATCACCAGATGACGACCACGCTGCTTCATCACCGGCCTAAGACCGGATTGGAGGCCAAGTTCAGCATGGAATTTTGTCTGGCAATTCTTCTTTTGCGCGGGAAGGCAGGACTTAACGAGTTCTCGGACCCTGTTGTCCAAAGTACGGACGTACAGGAGATGATTGGCCGCGTCAATTTTTATGTGGAGCCAGAGGCTGAAAGCGCAGGCTTCGACAAAATGACCTCTCTTTTGAGAATTCACCTTAGAGATGGACGGGTCATCAGTGGCCGCGCGGATTTTGCCAAAGGCAGCCCGGCAAACCCAATGAGCTTCGACGAAGCGGCAGCGAAATTCAGGGGATGTGCAGAATTCGCAGAGTGGCCCGGGCAAAAGACCGAGAAACTAATCACTTACATAAAGACATTGGACTCGACTCGCGATATCAGCGTACTTTCACCGCTTCTTTCAGCCGAGAAGGGATAGACTTCAGCGGAAATGAAAACGTTCAGTGTTGCCGTCATCGCCGGCGATGGCATTGGGAAAGAAGTCGTTCCCGAAGGCATCCGCGTGCTCGAAGCGGCAGGGCGGCGCTTTGGTTTCCAATTCAGATGGCAGCAGTTCGATTGGAGCTGCGAAACCTACGTGAAAACCGGAAAGATGATGCCTCCTGATGGTCTAGAGCAACTGCGGCCGTTCGACGCCATCTTTCTAGGAGCCGTGGGGCATCCGAGCGTTGCAGATCACGTTTCGCTTTGGGGGCTGTTGATTCCCATCCGCAGAACCTTTCGGCAGTACGTCAATCTTCGGCCCGTGCGGCTTTTTGAGGGAATTGAGACGCCGCTGAAAAATTGGAAGCCCGGTCAAATTGATTTCTGTATCGTCCGTGAAAACAACGAAGGAGAATATTCAAACATCGGCGGGCGTCTCTACGAGGGAACCGACGACGAGATGGCCGTCCAACAAACCGTCTTCACGCGGCGCGGAGTGAACCGTGTGATGCGTTATGCTTTGGAATTGGCGCGGAAGCGAAAAAAACATCTTACCTCCGCCACGAAATCAAACGGCATCATTCACACTATGCCTTTCTGGGACGAATGCTTTCAGGCGGTGTCCGCGGAGTATCCGGACATCCGCACGGACCAGTATCACATCGATATCCTGACCGCTCATTTCGTGCGCCATCCGGACTGGTTCGACGTGGTCGTGGGATCGAATCTTTTCGGCGATATTCTCTCCGACCTTGGTCCGGCCGTCGTTGGATCGATCGGCATCGCCCCTTCAGCCAACCTCAATCCGGAAAAGGAATTTCCATCCATGTTTGAGCCCGTACATGGCTCGGCACCGGATATAGCAGGCAAGGGAATTGCCAACCCAGTTGGACAGATTTGGTCGGGTGCGATGATGCTCCGGCATCTCGGCGCTTCGGAGCCCGCGGATGCTGTCGAGAACGCTATCGCGGAAGTTCTGGCGCAATCGAAAGTCCGCACTCCCGATATCGGTGGCACGGCCACGACCGAAGAATTGGGGGCAGCCATTGCCACAAGGGTGAGCCAGACGGATTAGGCCTTTCGGTCTTATCCCAATTGAGCAGGACTGGGGGATTGCGAGCGACCAATCATGTCGAAGTGGCGTGCTATTCAGGCAGACGCAGCCTGCGCTGCAATTCATGAAACCGCGGATTGGAACGCAGAGTATCCAACTGCGGGTCAACTTTGAGAAAGACGATAGCGTTGGAGTGGTCGGCAGAGGCTTTTTCAAGCCAGTCCAAGGCGGGCTCATTTTCGCCCAGGCCCGCGTACACGATCGCCACGTAGAAAGGCGAAACATATTGTCTCTTCGATTGCTGCAATTGCTCTAACAGATTTCTTGCTTACCGTGATTCTTCCGGAAACTGCGAAGGTTCGCGCAAGGGCGGCAAGGGCAGGCGGACTGCTGAGTGAAAGCTCTGTGGCGCGCCGGAGCTCCACAATCGCTTGGTCATACGCTTTTTTCTGTTCGTACGCCTGACCAAGCACGAAGTACGGAAGCACAAAGGCCGGATCCATATCAATGGCGTTTCGGGACGCAACAGATTCTATGGACCAGGTCTGAAGACCGTCGATTTCTAGGCGTTCAAGAACTTCAAGTACACGGAGCAACTGAAGCTGCAGTTCCGCGCGGAGTTCTTCAACATCCTGAATGATCCTAACTTCGCGGCGCCTAATTTCTTGAATGATGCCAACAATTTGATCGGAAGTTCGAATACCGGCGTAATAGGAGCTACATCCACTTCCTCAAGGCAGATTCAACTGGGGTTGAAGCTGGTCTGGTAAGTGAGCAGGAACGCCACAGTCGGAGGAACGTTGGACATCCGGCGATCCTCCGCTTAAATGGCCCTGCATCGAGTCTGCCGCAGATCTTTCAACTCGAGTTGGCGCGCCGATTGGGCACCAGAACCAAGGTCCGCGTATGCCGTCCTCCAGCAGGCATGCAGGAAGGCCACGGAGGCATTAGAAAGAACCTGAAGTGAATGACCGCCGGATAGTCAATACTGGAGTTGCTGGTCTTGCTACTGAACGCCTGGATCTTATGAGCTTTTCAGAAGATCGGAAAACAAAAATCTGGTCGGTAGTGCGTGTCTCCAGCGGGAACTTTCTGGAGATGTACGACTTCATGGTGTTTGGGTATTACGCGACAGCGATTGGGAATGCATTCTTTCCGAGCGGGAATCCATTCTTGTCGCTGATGCTGTCGCTGATGACGTTTGGGGCGGGATTCTTGATGAGGCCACTGGGCGCGATTGTGCTCGGGGCTTATGCGGATCAACACGGCCGGCGTGCCGGCCTCATTCTGACGTTGACGCTCATGTCGCTGGGAATCTTTTCGATTGCATGCACACCTGGGTACGCAACGATAGGGTTTCTGGCGCCACTTCTTGTGTTGATTGGGCGGCTACTGCAGGGATTTTCGGCAGGCATGGAATTGGGCGGGGTGTCGGTTTACTTGTCGGAAATTGCTACACCGGGGCACAAAGGCTTTTACGTCAGTTGGCAGTCGGGCAGCCAGCAGGTGGCGGTTATGTTCGCCGCGCTCGTGGGGGTCGTGCTCAGCTCGATTCTGCCGCCGCAGAGAATGGCTGCGTGGGGATGGCGCGTTCCGCTGCTGCTAGGCTGCGGGATCATACCGTTCTTGTTCCGTTTGAGGCGGTCGCTGCAAGAGACGGATGAGTTTGTGGCGCGGAAGCATCGTCCGACAGCGTCGGAAATATTCCGTTCGCTGACGGCCAACTGGACGGTGATTGTCATTGGGACGCTGATGGTCACGATGACGACCGTTTCCTTCTACATGATTACGGCTTACACGCCGACGTTTGGCAACTCGGTGTTGCATCTGGCAAACATTGACAGCTTGGTGGTGACTCTCTGCGTTGGTGCATCCAACTTCTTCTGGCTTCCAGCGATGGGGGCCCTGTCCGACCGCGTAGGGCGGCGACCCTTACTAATCGCTTTCACCATAGTGATGCTGGTTACGGCCTATCCGGCGATGCTCTGGCTCACGCGCGAGCCCTCGTTCACTCGCCTTCTGACAGTCGAACTCTGGCTGTCTTTTATCTTCGGCAGCTACAACGGTGCCATGGTTGTCTTCTTGACGGAGATCATGCCGATCGACGTACGAACCTCCGGATTCTCGCTCGCATATAGTCTGGCCACCGCTGTCTTCGGTGGCTTTACACCAGCGATCAGCACCTATCTCATTCATCGCACGGGGAACCGAGCCGTTCCTGGATTGTGGTTGTCCTTCGCAGCTGCGTGCGGGCTTCTGGCAGCGCTCTTGGCTAGAACTCACCAGGAGCAGGTTGAAGCTCGCCAATAGGAGAATTTCCTCCTTGGTCCATCGAGCGCCAGAAAATCTGTCGGAGTAACATCCGCGATCAGAGAAAAGTCCCTTGCAACCCTGCCCGGTCGGTGACGGACCGTCGAGAGAATAATACCGCGTTACGGTTTCTCACTGAAGAAGAGGGAAAAAAGATGAGGAACGTCATCGAGGCCAACTGGCCTTTGCACCTTCCCGAGTCAGATCTCGCAGTCAACACTGGTTTGCGGAAGGGCAGTCAGTACAGCCTCACGCGGGACATGGTAGACTTTAGAGGTCGGATGTTGAACGTTCCGCGGACGAAGAACGAAGAGCCTATAAACGTCCCGCTAAATGATGCTGCGGTTGCCGCCCTGAGGGTTGCGCATAGCCGGGGCGAAGGCAGAGGGCGTGTGTTCCAGTCGGCGAAGAACGGAGAGCCACTCGAAAATGGGCGGCACTGGGTTCGACGACGCGGTGGCCGAAGCTCACATAAAGAACTTTCGTTGGCACGACTTGCCATTTGCGAGCCGTTTGCGAATGAAAGGCGCTCCGCTGGAAGATGTTGCAGACCTGTTGGGGCATAAGGGTTTATGGATGACTAGGCGGTACGCGCATTTGGGTCCCAACAAGCTGACGCCAGTACAAACGACGCTTCGACCGGTGGCTCGCAAGTTGTTGTGCAGTAACCATTTTAGGGGCGTAGCTCAGTGGTAGAGCAGCGGCCTTTTAAGCCGAAGGTCGTGGGTTCGATCCCCACCGCCCCTACCAAATCTGCAATGTTTCCGCAAGTTTCGGGCCCCACGATTCCAGAAAGCACCAATCGCTATTACTTGGGTGCGACAGTATTAAGTCGATCGGGACCAGATCTGAGCAGTTTCCGTGCCTTTGGCTGATAAATCCCGTTATTCTCTTGGGCAGACTGGATACAGACGGTTGGGCTGGTGACACATTCTCCCAGCAACATGAGCGCCGTGTTAGGTAAATAATGGTTTAGGATTTGCCTGAAGTTGGCGCCCTCTTCGGCCATGGCTCTTGCGCCGCGCTGACAGAGGCCGATGCCGTGTCCCTCACCGACACCTTCCAGGATCACTTGCCCGTCCTCTTCGCGGGAAGAGAAATTGTTGCTGGGCACAGCATTCCAGCCGAGACGCCGGTCGACGGCGAGTCTTCCGGATTCACCTCTTCCAAGGAGCGCGGAGTCCTGCAGGGACAATCTGCGGGTCCACCGATAGGGACTCTTGTGACAGAAGTCGCACAAGACTGAAAAATAGGGATAAGCGCTACCGGGAAGACCGAGTTCGGCTGGAGTGCGCGTGTGTCCGCCGCAACTGCGCGAAAACATGGGGGCAAAAGGCTTGTCCTCAAAAGTGAGAACGATTCCGCGCGTTTCACGGGCAGCCATCGCCGCGGCGCTATCATCAGGCGGCGGTTCGCGGAGGAATTGGCAATGCGTGAGATCACAAAAATCAAATTCGCGGTGACGGCCGCCTCCGGCCAGGAAGTAGGAACGCGCGACAACCGCCTGGGCCTTCAAGGCTTCGGCGGGCGTGTCCGAGCTGGACTCGGCCGCAACCGCGGAGGCCACCGCGGTTTCCAGATCCATGGTGACAATGGGAACCACTTCTCCACCCGAGGCCTTTACATCAAGCGTGCCGTGATAAGCGCGAGTGACCTTTCCTGGGACGCCAAGAAGAAAAGAGCCTGCACCGCCGTTGCGGGCTGCGGCGTGCAGTTCCGAGATTCGAAGAACTTGGCCACCGAACTCGAGGAGAAGCGCGTCACCGGAAATATGAAAAGAAGCGGCCATCGGCGAACCTGGCTCGAGAATGAACATCTGGACCCCGGCGTGGATAGTAAGAGCATCGTTGCGCGAGGCTTGCAGCGTGAGTTGGTGAGGATGAAAGAGACCGAGAACTCCGATGCGAACATTCTGGGCGATGGCATCGGGATTAAAGACCAGAGCGAGCAACAGGAGCAGGACGCCTCTGCCCGGCACGCGACTACTCTTCCATCCGGTGCAGCATTCGGCCCGCGGTGATCGAAGCGGTCGCTCCGGGAACCGAGTGAACGCGGACAAAGAGTAGAAGCTCGGGCCGGTTCGCGGGCACCATGGCGATGACGAAGCCGTCGCCCGGAGCAGCGTGCGGATGGGTGCACGGAGCGGTGCCAGTCTTTACCAGGGCGTCTGCATGTTTCAACGCCTGGCCAACTCCCTTCCCGGTACCATTGCGAGCCGACTGCTCCATGCCCGCGAGTATATCGCGAACGACGGGCTGATCGCGGCGGCGATAAAGTTCGAGATAGGCGAGAGCCATTTTGAGAGGAGCGATGGGCCAGCGATCACCAAGGCCCATCAGGGGTGGCCCGGACAAGGCGGGATCGGGTGGGACAAGCCCAAAACGATTTGCAATCGGGATCAACCGTTCGCCCGTCAGATTCTGGGCCAGAGCGCGGAAATAGGAATTGCACGAGACCGAGATGGCAGAGACAAGGTCTAGTTTTCCGTGCGGTTGGACCCGCCAGCAGCCGCTGGCTTCGCCATGGCAAATGTGGCTTGGAAACTGATTGTCATGCGTTTCTCCATAGGCAAGAGCTGTGAACGGTTTGACGAGCGAGCCGAGCGGGATGGGCTTGGCAGGGTCCTCCCAGTGGGCCGAGAGAAGAGTGCCCGTGCGGGCATCGAAAAGGAGATAGGAGATGTCGCTGCTGGAAAACTCGCGTTCGAGAACGAGAACGGCAGACTGGCTAAAAAGAGACTTCGCAGACGCGGGAGAGTCCTGGCGAGGATCAGACGGAGCGTCGGAATGTCCGGAAAGACCGGATGTCATCGCGAGTCCCACGATGACCAGACTGGCGGCTAGTCTCAGCGAGACCATTCGTAGGTAACCGTCTGCAAGACTTTATCGCTCGCGTCGCGAATCACAATAGTCTCCGAAGAAACGCCGGACAGAGCGGCGCTGAAGCTCGCGAGATTGTCGGAGAAGAACTGTGGATAAGGTTGTGATGGGGCTGCGCCGGCTGGACTTCCGCCGGGGCGGTCGAGGTGCCCAGTGAGCCGGACAAGGTTTTCGCGTTCCCGGGCGTGATGGAATCCCGCCAGAAATACGGCAGGTTTCTGCGACGGCTTCTGGCTCATGTTCGCAAACATATTTTTGAGAAGCGACGGATCGTCTGAAACCAGAAGATATTTTCCGCGAACGGCGACGGCGAAATTCCAAAGACCATCGAGCTCTTGAAAGCCGGACTTGGGCTGCCATTGCAAGCCCAGGTTGCTCGTGGTTAGAGAGGGCCGCAAGAAATCGACCAGGGCAGACCGGACGGAAGTTTCCTGCCAGTCGGCGGCGGCGACAAAAGCCACACCGGAATGGATGCGCACGAAAACGCCGTCCTTGTCGCGCTCCGTGGCCTGAACCTGCAAGATGGCGCGTACTTGGGCTTTCTGGAAAAGGTCCTTTAGCGAAGTGGCGGCGTCCGAGGAGACCGGGGTC
>Ga0179587_10001034_pt1 | contig 12214 bp, 12 predicted proteins | sample CZODoug2_1_08_16_FD_185932 | JGI IMG/M metagenome (GOLD analysis project Ga0179587, IMG submission 185932) | Vadose zone soil fungal communities from Angelo Coast Range Reserve, California, USA - CZODoug2_1_08_16fungal | ecosystem: Environmental > Terrestrial > Soil > Vadose zone | place: USA...
TTTGCCAATTAAGGGCCTCGTGAAAATAGCTAAGTGATTGTGGCGCCTTGCCTTAGCTTATTTTCCCCATCGTTCGCAACGAGGAGGCCGGGGGTTCGAATCCCCTCTCGTCCACCAGATTCCAAAGGACTTACGCGATTTTTGGAAAAGCGAGCGATCTTCATTTTCCTGCCAACGAGTGCGTCGGGAAGTCCAAGTGATTGCAGGAGCGCACTTTAGCTTGAGAGCGCCTCGTTGACTACGAGGATATCCTCCTTCCTGCCACTCAAGAGGTCGCGGGTTCGAGTCGCTCTCGCCAACCCTTCTGGACGAATGTGACGGTCCCAATAGGCGGGCAAAAACTACGGTGACGAGCCGCGAACACCCAGTTGGCAAAATACTAGTTGCTCTACGTCATGAGATGCGGCGTTACCAGGTTAACAAACTCGCGGGACGTGATGACCTTGGTCTTCTTCCAAAACCTCGGAAAATGCCGCGTGTTTCCAGTCACGAGATAATCCGCCCGGGCAGCATCAGCGCATTCAAGGAATACGTTGTCGCCGGGGTCACTCGTGACCTGAAGGCGCCGCGCCGGAACAACCCAATGGGCGCGTTTCCCGATGAGTTGTAGTAGCTGCTGTCGCAGGCCTTTGCGAATTTGGAGTTCAGGACGCGATAACACGTCCCGATATTCCGCGAGTATTGCCGCTGAGACATAGAGCCGCCCTGGCTTGGTGACGGCAAGCAGGAGAACTGTGCGCTGCAATCCCTCGGGTTTAAGTGCCGCAGAAACGACTATGTTGGTGTCAACGACGAGTCGAAGCGGAATCATCAGCGCTTTGTTTTCTTTGTGCGCGTAGCCCGGATAATCCTATCAATCTGCTGCGAGCTGAGGTTGTCCGTGCGCTTCGCGTTAGATTCCTCGCCGATGATCCTAAGAACCTCTGGCTCCGGGGCCGCTAGCCGCACATAGTCGCGGATGCTGAGCAGCACTGCCCGAGGAGTTCCACGCTTCTCGATAACGAGCGAACGACGTTCGTCCTCTACCTGTCGCAGGAGCCTGCCAAAACTGGTACGCGCTCGGAGAGCGGAAACAACAATGCTTCCCTTCTTTTGTGTCCTCGGCATTGAATAAACTCACTAGTTCGATTATACGAACTGTACAGTCGCTTCCGCAACAGTTTTCAACACTCGCACTATGGCCCACCACCCACGATCTATCATTGGTTGTAGACGACAATTGCGATCCCTGCTTCCGACCACGGTTTCGATGGCTCCATACTTCAGCAAATGACGGATCCGACGATTTGCCCTAAATGCGGACCAATTCTCTTCCCGACGATCTACCGGAAGGTCAGTTGGATTTGGGTATGGTACTAACATCCACAGCATTTCTTGTACTTTTTCCCGCTGCGCCAGGATGCTCGCAAGGACATGTTCTCCATGGCAACAAAGGCGAAACAAAGCGGTGCTCCTTTCGCCGACACTCTGATCCGTCAATGCTCGCCCGGATCACTCCACTGAACCGTTGTGCTACACAACAATTCCATTCAGCTCCCATCTGCTTGTTTGACAGTCCGCGCCATGAGCTGCACAAGCGTATCGGCGGAGAGCCTCCCCGAGAATGAACTGTTTTCTTTTGCGGCCACTGCAGGGAATCGAGACGGCTTCCTTGGGAAAATGAGAGAGCTCATTGAATGGAACCTCTTGGGGCTGCCGCGGTGGCGTTAGACGCGCACAGTCAGTTGGTTCCAAGCGAGAGCGACTGTTCCACCATCGCCGTCACATTGAACGCAACCAGAGTGTCCGATTTGATCCACGCAGAAACCTGAACATAAGCTCTAAGTTTGCTGCAAAGGTCGATTCGGGTGCGGCTTCCTGACAATATCGGTGATAAACTCCGCACGCGTGCCGGCGCAGATTTTTTACCGCCAAAGCGCCCAACCCAGCACGGGCGAATGATTCGATCAGTGTGTCCAGCAGAGGAATAAATTCCGAATCGTCGAGGGGATTTCGATCGTTATGCGCAAACAAGTCTTCTATCTGCACTTTCCCGAGATGCAACAGGGCTGCCTCCGTGTCGGTGGACTGTTGACCTTCGGACTGGCGCACGGGAGGTTGAATGCCTGCGGATGCAGATGCACCTGGCAGGGGTGGCAGTTTCTCGGGCGGAAAGGTTAGCCTGATACTCCGCGCCTGACCTGGTGTACGTTTGATTAAATTGCGCCGTTCCAAAGTCACAATCATCTGATGCACGCTTGGCGGCGAAACATGGAAGAACTTCACCAACTCCGCCTCGGCAGGCGGGCGTCCGTGCAAGGTGGTGTATTGGTGAATGAAGGCCATAAACTGGCCTTGCCGGGAAGTGTACGGCGGTTTCATCTCGAGGAATCTTCCAAGGCTTCTATCGTCAACAGGAACCGGACGAGTTCTTGAATCTTCGTCCGGCTTGGGCCGACCAGACCGTTTCCGTAACGCGCGTCGTAATGCTGGCAGTAATCCGCAGCCAGCTTGTAACCATACGTCGGAGAGTCCAGATGCCAGAGGTAGATGTCCAGTCCATGCTCCGCCAGCATGAGGTTCCAATTGTGAACGATGCGTACGGCTCCCCACCTTTGATTCCGACATTCGTTTTGAAAATCGCGCAAACTGTCATGCATCGTCTGAGCCATTTGTCGGTCCAATTGTGGACGAAGTTTGTCCAAACCTGCCAACATCCCTTGCACTTCCCGAAAGAGTTTTGCCGTCGCTCCGCTGGTCTTGCCTTGGCGCGAAACTGCTCTGGTCGCTATCCAGATGGCGAAAGCAGAAAGTCGTTCCGTTCGCTCAAACCACTTTTTCAGGACTGTCAGTCTCGTAAGACTTGCACCTCCGCGATCGTCAATCTCTTTGACAATATTCGAGAGCTTTTCGGGAATGTCGGTGCGCATCATTCGCCAGCCAGTTTGATTTCGAGACCACACACGTGATCCCACAAGGCATCGTCATAGCCCCATCCAATTTGATCGGCATGGGTCAGGCGACGAACACGCTCCCGAAAGCGGGGACAATGCTCCGCGCCTTCACTCAGGAACAGTTGCGCCATTTCATTCAAGACTGACTCGAAGCTGTTATAAAAGGCCTCGTTGATATCGCCAAATTCCAACTTGAATTCGCTGCCGTTCTACACATATTGTAAGGTAGCATCAGATCGCTCGTCCCCCGGCAAATCCCTTGTCGAGGTGGTCTTGCTGACTACTGTGTCGCATATTCGGACACTACAATCCACGCATTATAACAGCGCAGTCCATTTGATGCGGTTTTTGACGCCGCCTCCAGAAGAAAGGAGACCTGCAATGAGAAGTACAGAAATTCGTTGGGATCGACGCTCACCAGTGGTGGGCAAGAATCAAACCCGTGTCCCGCAACTTGCCCAGCAGTTCCGGATGCTTCTCGGCAAGGAACTTGAGTCTTCTCGTCTTGTACGGCTTAACGCGGGCGACATCCAAAACAATCGCGGCGAGGCTGGCAACTTGCGGATTGTCCGACTTCGCCATTTGCTCAAGGCGGGCAACGTTCTTCTCGGAGATGTGCGATTGCTCAAGGAACCCGAAGATGTCGTCCTTGTCCTCAGTGGCCGGACGCTCGCTCTTCGGCTTGGCCTTGCAGCGCTTGCACACGTGGATTTTGTGACCATCGCCGGAAAACTGCTCGTTCGGACGTTCGCACCGGCAGATCCTGCAGTAATGCCCCATCCTGCTTCCTTCCAACAACCGAGAATAAGACAATAAACCAAGAGACACCAGATAGTCGGGAAAGGGGGAAGGGTTGTCAGTGGCCAGCCAATATATCGATCGGCAGAAGGTCCGGGCTGCCATTCGCAGGATGGGCAGCGAATACGTCTTCTACATGTTGGACGATGCCATCACACTTCTGCCGCAAACTAAGCTCCGCAGGCTGATTAAACAGTACCTGAATCCGGCGGAGCTTCGTCCGGACGGCGCCAGAAAGGAGAACCTTCTCGCTGATGTCAAGGCGTTCCAGAAGGCGAGCCTGACCGGCAAGTATTACCAGGCTTTCGCCGTCAATTCTAAGAACTACACGGAAAAGTCCAGCGGCACTCTGGCTTGGATTGCCGATTGCCGTCGCGTTCTTGAGCGCTGCGTGGCTCAGTCGAAGAAAGAGGATCCGGCAACGGTATGCCAAGCCTTCGAAATTATCTTTAGTCTGCTGAGCAAGATCGACGAATGCACCGATGAGATCCTGTTCTTCGCTGACGAAGGCGGCTCATGGCAAGTCGGAGTGGACTGGGAGAACGTGTTGCCGGCCTGGTTCAAGGTCCTTTCCGCGACGGCCGGCCCAGCCGAGTACGCGCAGGGGATTACCACACTCCTCAAACGTCACTACAAACACGGGCGCATAAAGATGCTCGCCGTGGCGCGCAGGATTGCGACGCCGGCGCAAGGCCGGGCTCTACCGGAACGCGAGTCCGAAGGGGCGATTCGAGGTAGTTCATGATCCGGAGTGTTGACACCCGTACGCAGGCTCCCTAGCCTAACTTCCACGGCTTTCAGGGCAGGATGCTTTGTTTTCTATGACTTAGGATTTTTTTCGTCACTACCTGCGCTGACCTGCCACGTTTTGAGGGGCTGCATCACCTGGGCGGGAATGCCAAGCATGGCGTAAATTTGGCGGTGCTCAGGTTCAGGGGTAGTGGCTTTGCGGATGGTCAGTAGGCGGCCATGATGATCTTCGGGCAGGACGATGGTGATGACCTGATGGGTTCGGAGTTGCTCGCGAATGGTTCCCCAGGAGGTGTGCACGCCGGCCTGCAAGAAGCGGTGCTCGATGGCGGCCAGCAGATGGTAAGCCAGCACGCAAAGAAAAATGTGGGTCTGGGTGCGGTTCTGCAGATGATGAAAAATCGGTCGCTCCATCAACGGACTCTTGATGTCGCGGAAGGCATCCTCCACCCGCGTGAGCAGAATATAAGTGCGCCAGATTTCATCTGCGGTCAGATCCTGCCGATCCGTTTTGAGAACATAGCTACCGTCGAGTTTCTTAGCGGTCGCCTTTTTATCGCTAAGTTCGTTCCACGAGAGATTCTTTTGGACCGCGTCATAAGAGAGCTCGTAATAACGCGCCACGCGCGGATAGCGTTCTAACAGTCGACCGATCGCCCGCTGGATTTTGTTTTCCCTTTTCAGCCGGCCCTTGGCTACGCGCTGCTGGAGTCGATTCAGATCCGCGATCAGTTTCGTTTCCTGCTTTTCTCGAATGGCCCGGTCCTTTTCTTCACGGCCTTCGCTGCGGCAGAGCAGGTAGACGATGTCACCCTTCTGCTGGCGTTTGATTTCCACTCGGGTCTTCTTCTGAAACGGATTCCGCGGTGAGGGTGTGCGGTGGACTCCTTCCCAGCCCTCGTCGTTCTCCAACTCCTCGAGCCATTGGTTTCTCTCTGATTGCCGTCCCGCAACCAGGTAATGCAGCTTGCGTTTGCGGATCTGCTCCAAGTTTTCCTCAAAGGCCATCCCGCGATCCACGATCACCGTGGCCCCAAGCTTTTTGCCCGTCCGCTTCTCCAGCGCATCCAGCATTTGATCCAGGCTGCGCCGGTCTTGCGTATTGCCGTCGAAGATTTCGTGGGCCTTGGGGAAGCCATCACGATCCAGGACCAATCCCACCACCACTTGTTTGCAATCCGGACGCTTGTCCCGCGAGTATCCTCGCTTGGCTTGCGGGTTGGCCTTGGCTTGCCCTTCGAAGTACGTCGAGGTCAAGTCATACAGATAGACGGTGTCGTCCAGGTTGAACAGCGTCTTTTCCTTCTCCGCCAGCGCACGCTCGATGGCTTCGCGGTTCGGATGCAGCCGGTCCAGATTGCGATACAGCGCCTCGTCCTCGAGCTCGGAAAAATCTTCCTGCAAGATATCTCCCAAAGCGGTGCGCCGAATCCAATCCGGCATGGCGTGTTCGGAGGAAGGACAGATCAAGCGGTTCAGCGTCATCACTTCCGTTAACCGGCAGGCGCGTGTGGAAAGCCCGGCCTCCTGCAAAATCCGGTTCATCCCCAACTGGCCCCAGAGCTGGTGTCCGACATGTACCGGACCAGCTTCACGCGCTTGTTCGATCTGGACCTTGTCGGGTTCGACGGTGACAGTCGATCGGTCTCCGTCGGATCCGGTGCTCTTCTTTTTGTTGCGAGCTTTCTCCACCCATTCTTGGATTTCGGTCGAAGAACCCGACAGGGACTCTTGTCCCTGCAACGCCGATTGGAGCTTGTGCGCCAGTCCCAGCCAGTCTTCGGCCGGAGCGGGTTCCAGACTTCCCAGAGAGCAAATCGTGCGCTGGCGCGGGCCTTTGGCGGTTTGAACGGATTCGACAAGAAGGTGATTGGTGTACGTTTTGGCTTTGTACGTTCGCCTCGATTTTCGGATGTACATTGGCCACTACATGTAGCATTCTCTCATCATAATGTCAAGAGAAATTACAGTCACTTTAGTCACTATTCTGCCTAATTTATGCAATGCGTTGTGAAAACAAACCACTTCTCCAAGACGATCCCCGCTTTTTTCAGGACATCACCTCGACTGCCGTGGAAGTTGGGTTAATGTCGAACATACACACCTCATGACGGCATGATAGCACCCTTAAAGATGCTGCGGGAAGGCAGAATAAAGATGACGCCGAGACGCAGAGGTCGCGGAGTAAGCGCAGAGAAGTCAAAGGCCGCGCCCTTGCAAAATCGGCAAGGAAGCGGCACCCGGCTAACCGATAGGGCTTTGCATCACGATAAAAAAGAGTCTTTGCGCGGCAGTCGGTTCGCCACAGGGCCCTTATAGCAGGCTTCAGGTGCTGACGAGGATTGCCCTTAGCTTCGCGTACCTGTACCTCTCTTGCGACCAGCTTTGTATCCACTAATCACAGCGACAATGAGCGTGACAACCCAGGTGGCGACCCAGTACGCGCAAGGCCAGATCGGACACCTCGCGAACTCCTCAGACGATGAAGTTATCATCATAAATCCCCCATTTATCGTGAACGTTTTCGACCCAGGGCCCGGGGCCTAGCTAGGGATGCTGCATCTCGCGAACGATCTCATGCCGTTCGCCAAGCGCCTGTTGGCGGACTGGCAGATCGTCAGCCTGTTGCCAGATTCGGAGGAATTCCTCGTACTCGCTGCGCGCTTTGGCGACGTCGCCCAGCTGGCGGTACACGCGACCAAGCTCCACATGCGCCACGACCCAATCTCCAGGAAAATAATCTTGGAGAATCTCTCCGCGATCTTCGAGGACCTGCCGCCACGCCGCCGCCGCACGATCCCAATCGTGCTGATCCTGATAGGTACGCGCCAGACCCTCGTGCGACGAAAACCGCGCATTCTCTGTCATTGCCGCAGAAAACAATTTGCTAGCCGAGTTGAGTCTCCCTTGCGCCAACGCAATCTCTCCTGCTAGATCGTGAAAGCAGCTCTTGTTGAAGGAGGTAGGGAAGTTTAACTCAAGAAGTTCCAACCTGTGTAGCACACTCTCGGCCGATTTGACGTCTCCCATGCGGGCGTAGAGCGTGCCCGCCCTTCGTAGATCTTCCGCCTGCACAGCTTCTGGCTCACCGGCAGTCAGGATGAGCTCTAACTCACGACGCGCTGGTGCGATCATGCCCCGCTCGACGAAAACACGTGCGAGCAAGTAGCGGCGCAGAAGCTCTGCGGACTTGCTAGTCTGAGTTTGGTCCCAAAGAATGCCTGACTTGAGCTGCTCGGCCGCAGAAATGAGCTTGCCCTCGTAAATCGCAGTACGGGCGAGGTATAGCCGACCGATATTCTGGTACATTTTCCCCGACTCTTGGAGATAGCTGAATTCGTCTCGGGCTTCATTCACTTTTCCTTGTCCCAGGAGCGCTAATCCCAAACCCCAGTGAAGACTCGGTGTTTGCAGGCCTCGGGTTCAGCCTGCCGGTATGCTTCCAGCGCCTCAGCATTTTCATTTCTTCGCGCGAGAACACGGACCAGGTAGCTGTAAGCAGGTGCAGAGAAAGGATTGAGTTTCAATACTTGCTGCAGATATTTTTCGGCGTTGCCGGCGTCGCCGACGTCAAGATAGGCAAGAGCGAGCTCGTACTGAGCATCCGGATCGTCAGGATAGAGATTCACCAACCAGACCAGACTTTCCACGGCTTTTTCATACTGTCCCTGGACGGAGAAGTAGCTCCCTTCAATCAAGCGCTGCTCACCGTCGGTCACAGTGTTGCGCAAGTCATAAGCGCGCGTCAGGTGTTCGAGTTCCTTCTCACGGTTTCCCACGGATAAATAGAGGCGTGCCAATCGCCTATGGGCCATGGCAAAGTCCGGATCCAACTCCAAAGCACTTTGCAATAGCGCCTGCGCTTTATCCGCATCTCCTTGCACAATAGCATCAGTGGCGCGCGAATATAGCTGCAGAGCTTCCAGGGAGCGCGTGGTCACTCTTGCCAAAGGCAAGCTATTATTATTGATACCAGTAAGAGATTCTCCTAAGTCCTTGCGGACCCGCCTGGCCAGGAGATCGACGCGGTCAAAGAGTTCTTCATTTCGCGTGAATTGTTCGCTTTCGGCGAATAGCAAGTCACCAGTAGCTGGCTCTAGCGCACGGACGGTGATTTGAAACCTACCCCCACTGTTGCGAATGCTGCTGGCCAGCAAGACCTGCACGTTTTCCCGCTGACAGATTTCACGGCCCAGAGCTTCGTCGACGTGCGCGACATCTTTCCTCTTCATGCGGAATAAAGCTTCAAAAATGCGTGCTTGCGGAAACACATTTAGGTAACGCGATTGCTGCAATGCGATAGTCAATCCTTCACGCAGCGTTTTGTCGAAAAACTCTTGTTCTGTGTGGTTTTCGGGATCGGCGATGAGCAGCCAGCCGTGGTTGGCAAATATCCGTGGAGCGCGCGGGCGGCCGAGGAGCAGGTCGCGCCAGCCTCCGGCGTAGATCGCCGTCAGCATGGCGGCGAGAGCCACCAGCGCCACCACGCCATAAGCGGCCAGCTTCGCGCCCCTGCTCCAGCGCTTTGGCGGCGGAGCCGGCGTTACTAGCTCACCGGAGGCGGACTGCTCCAGTCGCCGCAAGTCCACGAGCAGTTCTTTGGCCGACTGGTAACGCTGTTCGGGATTCTTGTCCAAGCACTTGAGGACGATGCGCTCGAGCTCCGGGGAAATCCGCGGGTTCAGCGCGCGCGGCGGCACCGGAGCTTGGTGCAGCACGGAATCAATGAGCCGCGAAGCTAACGGTTCGCCGAATGCCCTTCGGTAAGTCGCCATTTCGTATAAGACCGCGCCGATGGTGTAGATGTCCGAGCGAGCATCCACTTGTTCGCCCCGCAATTGCTCCGGCGACATATAGGGCAGCGTGCCCGCAGCCCCGTGGGTGCTCGATAAGCTGTCGGCTGTCGTTTCGTCCCGCGGCCGCAGCAGTTTGGCCAGGCCGAAGTCCAGCACCTTGGCTTGGCCCTTCTCCGTCAACGCGATATTTGCCGGCTTCAAATCGCGGTGCACTATGCCGTGCTCGTGAGCCTCTGCCAATGCGGCAGCAATCTGCATGCCCAGAGAGATGACTTCTTTTTCCGGGAGCGCACCGCCGATTAGCCGGTCGGCGAGCGTTTTGCCCGGGACGTACTCCATCACCAGAAAATCCGTCCCATCCTGCGTATCAAACTCATAGACCGTTTCAATATTGGGATGGTTCAGCTTGGCCAGCGCCAGGGCCTCATTGCGGAAGTGTCTGCGGGAGGCATCGTTGCTGAGGGTACCAGACGGCAGAACCTTGAGAGCCACATCACGCTCAAGTTGCTCATCGCGGGCGCGATAGACCACGCCCATTCCACCGGAGCCAACCTTTTCCAGGATGCGGTAATGGCCGAGTGTTTGGCCAATCATGCGGAGGGGACCTATCCTTGAGGGCATATTAGGTTGCGCGGGCGACTAAGTCAACGCCGCGAAGTGCGCCGCGAAGTGCGCAATCACTGCAACTCGCGCAAATCCAGAGTATTATGGTGAGCCAGGAACCTTTCATGGAATTGTGGCTAGAGGCGAGGGCGCAAAAGACTGCGGCTTCAACGGTGGCTGGATGAACTCCTCGGCAGGTCAGGCGAGTCTGCAAATTATTCCGAACATTTCCACGATTCGTGAGGCGCAAAGATTTCTGGCGAAGTATTTCGCGCCGACGCGGCTGATTGCTGCGCCATTCCTCAGCCAGACTACAGGCAGAAACGCTTATTTGAAATTGGAAACGGAGCTGCCAACGGGATCGTTCAAGGTGCGGGGCGCGTTCTGGGCACTGGCGCAGAGATTGCATGGCGAGCCGATAGAGGAGGTGGTGGCTTGCAGCACTGGGAATCACGGAGCGGCAGTGGCTTCTGCGGCCAAACAGTTTGGTATCAAGGCCAGGATTTTTTTGCCGGCGAACTGCAATCCGGTAAAGCGAGGGCGCATCGTGACCCTCGGGGCGGCCATCACGGAGAGCAAGGACAGCGATCCGGCGTCGGCGTTCCGGCTGGCGGCGGAATATGCGAAGCAGGCGGGCGTGTTTTTCTTGAACGACGCTACCGACGTGGATTTGCCGGCCGGTCCCGCAACGATTGGCTGTGAAATCCTGGAGCAGCTTCCCGAGACCAGTGCAGTCGTGGTACCCATGGGGGATACGGCGCTGATTCGCGGGATCGCGGCGGCGGCGAAGCAGATCGCGCCGCAAGTGAAGATCATCGGCGTGCAGGCGGAGCGCGCTCCGGCATACTACCTGTCCTGGAGGGAAGGCAAAGTCGTGGGCACCGAGACGTGCGACACGATTGCCGATGGGCTAGCGACGCGAACGCCGGAGGCGGCGAACGTGCGCGACGTGAAGAACCTCGTCGACGACGTGGTACTGGTGAGTGAAGAGCAATTGCTACGCGCGATTGAGACGTTACTTCTGGAAGAACACGTGTTGGCGGAGCCGGCTGGGGCGGCGAGCACGGCGGCGCTGGTGCAATCCAGTGTGCGCTGGGGCGATCACGTGGTGCTAGTGGCAAGCGGAGCCAATATATCGCGAGAAGTGCTCAAACGAGCCATTGGCAGCGTCTAAGCCATCAGAGAAGGCGATCAGCGGCGGGTGTTGCTGGTCGACGATGCGGCGGCAGGGTACCATGCCTCGGATATCGTAGGGATTTCGTTGCTTCGCAATGCCTTACAGGGTTGAAATAGGGTATCTACCCGAGGGCATTTTGCTGTATTTCCCCTCTATTTTTTTCTTCCGTTCTCCCCCCATTTGGGTAGGAAAGGCCGGACGACTAGCTATTGGTTGGGCGTGCCTCCCTCAGAGGCAGGGCTGGAGCCGGTCTTTCCGCGAAATCCTGGATCCGCACTGTTCGGATCCAAGAGACGGGGCTTGGGAGAGGGAAGATGTCCAGATGCACGAAGGATTCCCTCCAGGACGCAAAGGGAAAGCCCTCGGTGGGGGCAGATTGCGCGAGGCCAGGCGCGACGCTGAGGCGTAGGTGTGGATTGGAAAGGAACGCCAAGCCATGAAGCGTAGAATGTGGCTGGCTGGCGCATTAGCGGCGCTGCTATGGGCCACGCCTGCACGGGCGGATAACCGCATCATCCTGCGCACGACCCTTAGCCTGCCGGCGCTTCAGACGGCATGCAATCCACTCTTACTCGCCCCAATCTGCACGGTGGTCGGCGCGTTGGGTGATCCTCTAGGGCAGCTCTACCTAATCACAAGTCCGCTCGACGTCACTGGATTGCTGAATCTCGTCGGCAATCCGCTGGGGATTATCAATGCCGAGTTGGATCAGGTGCTTAATTTGGTGGGAGGCCTGAACATTCTCCCCACGCAGATTCCAGCCACAGTGATGTCGAACAGAACCTTGGTGCCATACCCTGCGGGTTCCACGACGAGTGCATGGGACGGCTACGTCAATCAACCTGCGGCATCGATTGTGGGAGTCCAGGATACGCAGAAAACGTTCAATGTGTTGGGGACAGGGATTGTCGCCGACATCGACACGGGAGTGGATCCCGGGCATTCGGCGCTGCAAGGGGTTCTGCTACTAGGTTACGACTTCACGCGGAACCAGCCTGGTGGCTCCGAGTTGAACGATATTTCTTCTTCGCCATGTCCATTCGCTTCGTGTCCGCCTCCCCCTTGCCCGACTTGCTCGCCAGCGAAGGTGAACCAGTCCACGGCGGCAGTGCTGGACCAGTCCACGGCGGCAGTGCTCGATGGAACCCCGTATGCGG